>Ga0137403_10002488_pt1 | contig 22541 bp, 24 predicted proteins | sample CZOMad2_1_16fung_FD_122057 | JGI IMG/M metagenome (GOLD analysis project Ga0137403, IMG submission 122057) | Vadose zone soil fungal communities from Angelo Coast Range Reserve, California, USA - CZOMad2_1_16fungal (Hybrid Assembly) | ecosystem: Environmental > Terrestrial > Soil > Vadose zone...
TGCCGCCATCCTCCTTCCAATGCCCTTGTTTCTTGAGCGCGTCAGCGACTTCCTTGGGCATGTATTTCTCGTCGTGCTTGGCCAGCACGCTGTCAGCCTTGAACATGCCGGCGCCGTCGAGTGTACCTTCGGTCACGATCCCCTGGCCTTCACGGAAGAGGTCTGGCAGCAGTCCCTGATAGGCGACCCGAATTGTGTTCTTGCCGTCGGTCACGTCAAAACGGACCTGGAGATTGTCGCCACGCTGGACGCTGCCTTCCTTGACGAGGCCACCGAGCCTGATGCGAGAACCAGTGGCGATATGCTTTTCTGCTACGTCGGTGGGTGAGTTGAAGAAAACAATCGCGTCCTTGAGCGCGGTCAGCACAAGGGCGACCGCGACCGCGAGCACCGTCAAGGCCGAGCCGATCAGAACCAGACGTCGCTTCTTGCGGGTCATTAGTGACCTTCCTTGTGACGTTCCTCAGCCTTCGATACCCAAGCCCTTCACGAGCTCGTCAATCTTGCGCAGCTTTTCCGGCTCGCTGGCGAGCGCGCGGCGCGCATCGGCGACGGCGGCTACTGCCTGATCGCGATCACCAAGCACCATATAGGCGCGAACGAGCCGTAGCCATCCCTCGATATCCGATCCGTCCTGATGCAGGCGGTCCGCCAGCCGCGTCACCATACTCCGAATCATGCCCATCTGCTGGTCCGGCGCGAGCTGCGACGCGGCTGCCACGTCCTCCGCACTCGGACCCGGAGCGCCGGAGACCCGCGTGACCTCCTGGCGAATGAACTCGGCCCAGGGCGCATCAGCCGGCGCGCCCGCCAGCATGGCGCGCCAGATCTCGACAGCCGCCGCCGGCTGGCCGTCCTGCTCGGCCGCAACGCCCATAAAGTACCGCGCCTTGATGTTCCCACCATCGAGCTCGACGGCGCGCGTGAACGACTTCCTGGCTTCCGGCGTGAGCTTGCCGTCACTCGCCGCCACCAGCGCCTCACCGAGCCCGGCCTGCCGCTCCGAGGTCTCGCCGTTGAGTGCAAGAGCCTTACGCCGCGCTTTGATCGCGTCTTCGACCCGGCCTAGCCGCAGATAGACGGGCGCAATCACCTCCCAGCCGCGACCGTCGTTCGGATTGCGGGCCAGATGGCCCTCGACCTCCGCAATCATCGCGTCGATCGACTGGCCCTGATCGCGCGAAGCCAGCGGCTGACCAGGCAGCGTCGGCGAGCCGAGCGATAGGTAAGTCCCTGCGCTGCCAAACGACACGACGAGCAGCGCCACAAGAGCGACCGCGCGCCGGCGCGATCCCGCAGCCGGCATCGCCGCCACTCGGACCGCCTCCTGGGCTGCCTCCGCATCGGCTGCGGCGAGCAACCGCCGCGAGACCTCGACCTGCGCGGCCTCCGCCTCGCTGTCGCCGATCCGACCAGCGGCCTGGTCGCGCCGGACCTCCTCGAGCTGGTCACGATAAACAGCGAGGTCGCTCCCGGACCGCAGGGTGCGGGCCTGCCGCGTCAGCGGCCAGGCAATCGCGGCCATTGCTGCCCCCGTCATCAGGGCAAGCGCGAACCAGAGCATCATGGCGTCAATTTCATCGGCCTGAATCCGGCATTCCGGTGGCGGCAGGGCCGTTTGCCGCACACTAACCCGGGTTGGGCGATCATAACGGCGTTACATCACGGCTGTCAGCTGGCCGCAACGGGGCTAACCGTCTCATGGGCGGATTGCAGCACCATGGTTTATGTGGCGGTGTATCTTGTCCGTGCAACAGTTTAGGTCTTAGTTCAGGCCTTGGCGGCAATCGCTTTGCGCTCAACCTCGCGTTGATTGGCCGCATTGGCGGCGACCTCGGCGGCTTTGGCCAGCACCGACGCATAGTCGGGCCCGAAAACCTTGGCGCAAAAACCCACCGCGGCATCGACCTGCGATTGAATGAATCTGCGCTCGCCCTCGCCGGCCTGGCGCAGGCTATCGAGCAGCGATTGCGTGCCAGTGTCGAGATAGTGCTGCAATTCGCTGAAGGTCCGCATTGTCATTTCATTGATCGCAAGCTCGCTGGCGTACAGCCGGCAGACCCCGACCAGCTCCACAGCGGCCTCGGCCTCGCTGACGTCGTCTGGATCGAGCGCGGAATTGCGCGGAACTTCGCTGAGCGGGCGCAGCCGCAGCAGGCGGCGGACTTTGCCCGATGCGGACTCGACCTGGTTCTTGAGCACCTTGGATACATCAGCGCGGATGGCGACGAGGCGTCGCGCCCAGGGTGAATCGCCCGAGAGATCAAGCTCCGTGCGCAGCCCGCGCGCGCAGTCGTGGATGGTCTTGATCAGGGAGGGCGCGGCAGCGGTTGCGCCGCGCTTGAGGTCCGTCTTGAGGGCGCCCACCGCCTGCTCGATCTCGGACAGCACGATTGTAACCGCGGCAGCATAAGGCGAACCGGCGATGCGGATGGCATCGTCAGTCTCCGCAGCCTTCACGCCGAGCCTGATCAGCTGCCAGGGCGCCGCGAGGCGCCCCATCGTCAGGACCAGTGCGTATGGCAAGACATCGGGCCGCGAACCGACAGTCTGGTCGAGCAAGGACTTCACGTTATCGAGTTGGGCATCGGCGAGATTGCGGATATGAGCCGGCAGGCTTTTTTCGATCTGGGCGAAGATGTCGGCGGCCGAAAATATCGTGAGCAGGCCGCGGGCATCATCGAAGGCATTCTGGGTGCCGATCTGTCCGATCAGCCGCCGGCGGGCGCGCTCGTCGGTCTTCGCACTGGCGAGAACCTGCTCCATCTTTGCCACGACACAATCCCGGAAGCCGCGAGCCAGCTGCTCGTAGGTGGCCGGGTCAGCGGCCGCGCGCGCGGCTTCAGCGTTGTAGGTCTTCGCCTCGGCCGGCACCAGGTCGCGGCAAATCCATGACCACATCGGCGAGAGGACCGCACGTGCAATACAGCCAGGGCGCTTATGCGCCGGGTCGTCATTGATCAGGAACGGCTCGAGCGCCCCGAAGAAGATTCGGGTCGGGTCCCCCGCCCGGCTCGCTGGCTGGCCGGATTCGCGCAAGGCGCCGCGAACCTCCTCGAGCAGCACCTCCCCGCCCGGGAACTGGTCGCCGCGCGCGAAAGCGCGCTCGAGCTCAAGCACGAGCAGCGCCAAGGCCCCCCGGGGCAGCTCTCGAAGGTAGGCTCGCAGTCGTTCAGGCAACCCCGGCATCGCGCACCCGCGCGGATTGAAAGGCACTCAGCCTCTCTAGATAGTTTCCGGGCCTTAAGGACTGGTTATGCCGCTGCTTGGTTGCGCTACCAGCGCCGCCGGTAATAACCGTAGCGAGAGCCGATAAAGATGCGCGGACCGTAGAAGTAAGGCCCGCCATAGACGTAAGGCCCATAATACGGCGCGGGATAGACAGCCACGGGCGCCGCGACCGGACCAGGCCGCATGTCGAGGTTGGTCGCGATCATGTACCCGACGCGCCCGCCCCAATTCGCAGTGCACCACTCAGCCGCGCATCCGGTGACCTCCACGACACTGCCGCCTGGGACCACGGCAACCACTCCAAAGGTCGTGCCAGGCCCTTGCCGAAGATTGGTGTTGGAAAAGACCCGCGCTGGACCGGCTGACGCCGCCGTGGCGGAAAGTCCGAGCAGCAACGTGGCAAGCCCAACAAGCCCATACAGTTGTCGCGCTGACGTCATGAGATGTCCTCCCCCTTGATCCGAAAAGTGACAACCAGCTTTCGGAGAAAGATCATGCTCAAACAAAAAAGCTAGAACCATGATCCCAACTTGATCGGATTATGGTTTAGGTGACCGCAATCCAGCTGCCATCGGAATTGCGGCAGGCGGTCCCGCGGGTGACCTGCGGCTTGTCATCAATGTACACGGTGTGGGTGTATTGCCGGCAGGTCATTGCATTGCGTTGATAGGCGGGGCCCGGGACGACCGTGCCATGGCGGCCTGAATCGTCGTTGCGCCAGCCCACCGGGGCGCCGGACGCGCCTGACTCGAGGGCCTGAATCTGCGCCTGATAGGCGCGCGTGCGGTCCTCATCGTCGAGCGCCGCGCCAATCCGGTTGCCAATCAACCCGCCGATGGCGGCGCCGGCAACTGTGCTCGCCACGCGGCCAGCGCCACGCCCGAACTGGGAGCCCACAACCGCGCCACCCACGACGCCAGCTACCGTGCCTGTGTTCTCTTGCGGCCCCGCGCCCGTCACGGGATTCCCCGCGCAGGCCCCCATCAGAAATCCACTCAGAGCAACGCACCCAGCATGCCGCGACGTCATCACCGTACTCGTCCCCTTTCGATTCCAGGACCAAACTTGCGGCAACGATTGGGGCGAAACTCTGGCCCCCCACTTTACCGCCAATATCAAGGTGAATCGGATCAACGAAATAACGCTTAAGCGCAAAAACGCTCAAGCACTCAAGCACGAGCACGCTCAAGCACGAATACACTCAAGCACCTGGCAGCACCAACTCGGCGCGCAGCCCTCCGATCGGGGCCGTCCCGAGCGTGAGGTCCCCGCCGTAGAGGTTGACGAGCTCGACCACGATGGACAGTCCCAGCCCCGTGCCCGGCTTCGCTTCGTCGAGCCGTCGGCCGCGCCGGCCGACCTGCTCGCGCTGCTGCGGGGACAGGCCGGGACCATCGTCGTCCACAACGATGCGTACGATGCGCCGCTCGCTATAGACCTCGGGACGCTCCACGAATGTTTCCAGCGCCACGCGCGACTGCGCCCATTTGCAGGCATTGTCGACGAGGTTGCCGACCATCTCCTCAAGGTCCTGCTTCTCGCCGCGGAAGCGCGCGTCCTCGGTCGCATCAAGCATGATGGAGATGCCACGGTCGTGATGGATCTTCTCCATCATCCGCACCAGCGCCGACACCACCGGCCGCACCTCTGTGACGGTGCCGACCACTGCCACGCGCGCGGCCAGCCGCGCACGCTCAAGGTGATGGGCGACCTGATCGCGCATGATGTCAGTCTGCTCGCGGATCTTCGAGGCCAAGGTGTTCTCAGGGTTGGCCGACGCCTCATTCATCATCACCGACAGCGGCGTCTTCAGCGCATGGGCAAGGTTGCCGACGTGCGTGCGCGCGCAGGTGACAATCTCGCGATTGGCCTCGATCAGCGCGTTGGTGTCGCGCGCGAGCGCCGCGACCTCGATCGGGAAGCTGCCCTCGAGCCGCTCAGCGGCACCCGAGCGGATCGACGCAAGACCCGCCGAAATGCGCTTGAGCGGCGCAAGCCCGAAGCGGACCTGAAAGGTCGTGATCAGCAGGAACATAATACCTATGACGGCAAACGTTGTGCCCAGCGACCGGTCGAAGCCACGCGTCTCATCGTCGATCTCCACGGCGTCGCCGGCAACCGCCACCAGGAATCGCCCCTCGTCACCGAGATCGATGGTGCGCTCGACGAGGCGCAGCATCTGCTCTTCCGGGCCCTGCACATAGCCCTGGCGCGCGCCCGCGGCGCTTGACGCCGAGGAGACATCGTCGAGATGGGGCAGCGTCGAATCCCATAGCGAGCGCGAAGAGCGCACCTCAGCCCGCGCGGTGTCGAGCCTTGTCACCTGCCAGTACCAGCCCGACAGCGGCAGCTCGAACAGCGGCTCGCCGAGCGATTGCGGGAAACGCTCGCCGGCCTCGTCGGGCGTCGCGACGTCGGCGACCAGCGTGCGCAGATAGACGTTGAGGCGGCGATCGAACGCGCGCTCCACTGCCGCACGATAGAGTGACGACAGCACGATGCCGGCGACGACCAGCATCACGACGGTCCAGGCCGCCGCCGAGAAGAACAGTCGTAACGCGAGCGAGCTAGCGCGCATCGGGCAATGTGAGCAGGTAACCGAGGCCTCGTACCGTCTGGATTACGTCGACGCCCAGCTTCTTGCGAATCCGTCCGACGAACACCTCGATGGTGTTGGAATCGCGATCAAAGTCCTGGTCGTAAAGATGCTCGACCAGCTCCGTGCGCGACACCACGCGGCCGGTATGATGCATGAGGTAGGCGAGCAGCCGATATTCGTGCGAGGTGAGCTTGACCGGATTGCCATCCACCGTGACGCGCCCGGTGCGGGTGTCGAGCCGCACCGGCCCGCAGTTGAGCTCGCTCTTGGCGTGGCCAGCCGAGCGTCGCAGCAGCGCCCTGATCCGCGCCAGCACCTCCTCGAGATGAAACGGCTTGGCGACATAGTCGTCGGCGCCGGCATCGAAGCCCTGCACCTTGTCGCTCCAGCGGTCACGGGCTGTGAGCATCAGCACCGGCATCGCCCGCCCGGCGCGCCGCCAGGCTTCAAGCACGGAGATCCCGTCCATCTTGGGCAAGCCGATATCCAGGATGACAGCGTCGTAGGGTTCACTCTCACCGAGAAAGTGCCCCTCTTCACCGTCATAGGCGCGATCCACCACGTAGCCGGCATCGGCCAGCGCAGTGGCAAGCTGCCGGTTCAAATCGGGATCGTCCTCGACCACGAGGAGACGCAAAGCTTCACCTCCTGCCCCCGCTTCCGAAGCTCAAGATCGATCGCGGCAATCTTCTGACACAAGCTTCAGCCGTAAGACACGAGCCATAGTAGTAGAATGACACCAGAGCGGCCGAAATTCCAGGGCTACCCTATAAATTCCAGGGCTACCCTATGAAGTGAAGCTCCGTCTTGAAAGCAATCCGTGGGGATGAAGCCTTTGGGGCGGTGGCCTCAAAGACCCCCGATCACCGTTCCATTGGTGGCATCGATGGTCACCTGGCGCACTTTGCCGTCGCGAGCGAGGACAGTCAGCCGATAGATCAAGCGGCCCGATTCGTGACAAAGCCGCGCCCGCACCAGCTCACCGCCCATGCGCTGGCGCAGCATCCGCCGTGCGGTCGCGAGCGGAATCGCTTCCCCGGCCACAATAGCAGCGCGTTGCTCGGCACGGGAGAGACAGCGGGGCTGCTCCTGCGCCGCCGCCGGCAAGGACAGCACCGCAAGCAGCGTGAGCGTCATCAACAGGAGCGATTTTGGGCTTTGCATAGCATCAGCTCTAGAACTCTGCCGGTGAACCGCGGATGAACAATGGCGAAATTGCGTTTTGCTGTGTGCAACGGCGGAACGCAGTGATGCCAGAGGAGTTGAGCGAGTTGACAGGCGGGCAGCGGGTGCTTTCATTTCGCCATGGTCGGCCCATGGACCCTTGCGGCAACTCTCACCGCGAGCACACTCATCGTGAGCAGTCTGATTGTGAGCGGTTCTGCCGACGCGATGGTCGGCGGGGCGACGCCCGCTGGCGACGGCATCGCGCGGTCACTGGTCATGGTGGTGGGCTCCCGCGCCAACGGCGGCAGTGTCTGCACTGGTGCAGCGCTGGCGCGCGACCTCATTCTCACCGCCGCGCATTGTGTCGCGCCAGGTGCGACCTATAGCGTATTGCCGGCCAAGAACGCGCCCGCGGTGGCGATCAAATCCATCCAGGTGCATCCCCGTTACGATCCGCAAAGCTATGTACTCAACCGCGCCACCGCCGACGTCGCGCTGATCAAGCTCGCGGTCGCACTGCCGGACCGCTTTGTGCCGGTGGCACTCGAAAACGCCAGCACTGCCGTTGCGGTCGGCGACCGCCTCACGATTGCTGGATTTGGCGTCACGGCCGCCGGCAGCGGCAACGGCATTGGTCTCGCACGCACCGCATCGCTGGTTGCGACCGGGCAACCCGGCACTTTGCAAATTCGTCTCTTCGACCCGGCCACCAAAGGCGACCGGCCTGGGCTCGGGGCCTGCACCGGCGATTCCGGCGGTCCCGTGCTGCGCGACGTCGACGGCCGCCTGGTGGTGATCGGCGTCGTGAGCTGGTCGACCGGACCAAAACTTGGAGCAGGCTGCGGGGGCCTGACAGGTGTCACGCCACTCGTGCGCTATCGCGATTGGATCGTACAGGCGGCGGGCAAGCTTGGCTCACCGGTGGTGGCGCCATGATCCTCGCCATGATCCGCACGATGATCCGCCGGCTCGCCCTCCTCGCCATTTTGTTTGCGCTCATCGCGCCCGCGGCCGGCCTGGTCGGTGGCGCTCGTCAGGCCGACGAGACGCTGGCCCGCCATGTGGTCATGGTCATCGGCGGGCACCGCACCGGCTGCACCGGCACGGCGATCGCGCAAAATCTCATTCTCACGGCGGCTCATTGCGTCCCGCCTGACGAGCGCTATGGCGTGTTTGAGGCGGGCGCCTCTCGACGCAGCAAACCAAACAGCGTCGCCAGCGTGGAGCGCCATCCGCTGTTCAGCATCGAAACCGCGTTCTCCGGTGGCGAAACGGCTGACGTTGCCCTGCTCAAGCTCGCCGAACCGTTGACCAGGCGCATCACGCCGGCTCCCTTCGCGGCGCGCGAGTACTTCCCGATCGGCGACCGCTTCATCGTGGCGGGTTACGGGATCACCGAGCAGTCCGCGGGTGGCTACGGCACGTTGCGGGCCGCAACCCTGATGGTGGTGCGGCATACCGCAAGCGGCGCGCTGCGGCTCGCCGATCCAACGACCCGCGGCGAGATGGCGGGGCTTGGCGCCTGCAACGGCGATTCCGGCGGTCCGGTGCTGGACGACAGCAGCGGGCGCCTCGCACTCGTCGGCGTGGTCAGCTGGGCCACCGATCCGCGGCGCGGTGCCGGCTGCGGCGGCCTCACCGGCGTCGTTCCGCTTCCGCATTTTCGCGAGTGGCTGATCGAAGCATCGATGAAGCTCGGCAGCCCGGTCCAGCGCTGATCGCGCCGTTAACCATCCGCCGGTGCGACGTCCCAGGATGAGACACTTTCGCCCGGCATCCGCCTTGCAACCTCACTGCTGACGACACTGATGGCGTTGAGCGGCCGCCTATCGCGCTTCGTTTTGGCACGCTGGTCCAACGCCTGGATTGGAAGGAGAGCAGCGATGGTTAAGACATGGATGTCCGTGGCAGGGCTTGTGACGACGCTCGCATTGCCGATCACGCCGGCGGCAGCCGACAGCACGCGCAGCACAAGCTGCGTCTACGGTCGCGGATCTCACTCCTGCGTTACGCGCTGGCAGCACTCTGAGCCGCGCATCCAGGTGCCGACCGAGCAGGAGGTCGCCGAGGCCCGCGCGCGCGAGCAGCAATGGCAGGCCTTTTGCCGCCCCTACATCTATCAGGACGATCTTGGCGTCCGGCGCTACGGCTATGCGGAGCGCGGATGCGAATACGGCCGCGTATACTGAGCGATCTGCTAAGCAACATGCCGGTTCACCTCGCTGAGCGCCGCTACGACCTCCCGTAGCGGCCGCCAGCGTGCGTCCTGCCCGCTATGGCGGCCGCGCCTAGCCGCGCATATGTCGCTCGGTCAAGGAGCCAGTTCGATGGCCTATGTGATGGTTGATGTGGAATCGGACGGTCCGATTCCGGGCGACTACAGCATGATTTGTGTGGGCGCCGTGCTGGTGCAGGAGGGATTGCGGGAGACCTTCTACGGTCGCCTCCGGCCGATCTCGGAACACTGGATCCCGGAAGCGCTCGCCGTCTCCGGATTCTCGCGCGCCGAAACGCTAAGCTTTGATGATCCCAAAGCGGTCATGGAAACGTTCGCGCATTGGATCGCCAAGAACGTCAAGGGCCGCGCCCTGTTCGTCAGCGACAACAACGGTTTCGATTTTGCCTTCGTGAGCTGGTATTTCTGGCACTTCACCGGCGCCAATCCGTTCGGCCATTCCAGCACCAATCTCGGCTCGCTCTACAAAGGACTGGTCAAGGACACCTTCCAGAACTTCAAGCACCTGCGTCAGACCGCGCACACCCATCACCCGGTCGATGATGCCAAGGGCAACGCCGAAGCGTTGCTGGCGATGAAAGCCATGGGTCTCAAGATTGCGCTTTAGGCCTCGACAACGCCCAGGCCTTACCTGAGACCTCGAAAAATATTGGTGCGGCGGGCTGCCGCAGCCTCCCCCGACGTGCTAACAATAGTCTCGAAGCGGCCTGAGGGCCCGGGGAGACAACACCATGTGGCTTCTGATTGTCTATGTCGGGCTCGTGCTCGTGGGCGACCTCGCTGACTATCTGATCGGTCTGGTCGTCGAGCAGATGTGGGGCGCCCAGGCAAGCCTTGTGGTCTTCCTGGCGCTGTATTTCATCTTCCTGTGGGTCGCCTGGGTGGTGGCGGTGAAGATCACCGAGCCGCGCGCCGAGCCCAAAGTCGCCTGATCAAGATTGCCTGAGCGACCCTTCCCCGAGAAGCGACCTGCCCCGAAGGGTCGGCCAGGAATTCACTGCCCCGAGCGAAGCCGGGAACCCGGCGAACCGTTGCGGCGTTGACCCGGTTCAACACCGGGAGCAGTGCCATGATTCCTGTCCTTCCCGCGATTTTGGTCAGTGCTACCGTGCTGGTGGCAGACCAGGTCCCCAAGCTCAACGTCACCCCAAGTTGCCGCGCAAGCGCCGACGGCATTCTCGGCGTGAAGCAGGATATCGAATCCTGCCTTCAGACCGAGAATTCGGCGCGCGACCAGCTTGCCAAGGAGTGGAGCACGTTTGCAGCGGCCGATCGTGATAGCTGCACCCGGCTGACCACAATCGGTGGCACCGGCGGAACCTATACCGAGCTCATCACCTGTCTGGAGATAAAGCGCGAGGCAGCCAAGCTGCCTAAGGAACTTAAGGATGACACAGCGTTGGGGCAGGTCGCGCGATAGTTCGTTCCCGTTTACGCGATCGTTCGTTCCTGTCGCAGTACGCTTGCCTCTGCGGCAGCTTCCGCCGCCAGCAGGCCGAGGATGAAAGCCTTCGACAGCCCGCCGACGTAGCCCGCACGCGGGCCGCCTTCGAGACCGGCCACCGGCGTGCCGACCGCGTAGAGGCCTTCGAACACCCCACCCTCACGCTTTTGCGCGCGTGCCTGCACGTCAATCACGACACCTCCCATGGTGCCGGTGATGCCGGCGCACAGCGGCACAGCAAACAAATCCCCGGTGCGCCGTGAAACGCCGATGCGCTTCTTGGTCCATTCAACAGCCAGCAATCCGCCAATCAACGCGCCGACGATGGTCTTTCCGCCCAGCAAGGCCGCAGGATCGTTCCAGTGAGCAAGTGTGAGGCGGGGATCTTCGAACCAGTACAGCATTTTGCTGCCAAGCACCGCGCCAACCGCCGCCGCCGCAATCACCCACCAGCGCCGCGAATCGTCCAGCACGTCACCGCGCCCGCGCCGCAAATACAGGTACACGCGAAAAGCCACGGCGTAAGCCAGCGTCTCGAACACCCAGTGCGGATGCACGTGAAGACCGCCAACGTGTAAATACACAGGGAAGGACACAAGATTCAGACGAAGTTCAGCCAAAACGATTCGAGAAAACGCTACCCTCGTGGCCCTTGCACGTCAACCGCCGCGCCGGTCCTTTTAGGAAGCTGTCGCTCTCGTCGCCGGCTTGTAGTGCCCGGGAACCGCGCGCGTGGCGATCGCGATGCGATTCCATGTATTGATCACCGACGCGACCAGCGTGAGGTCCACGATTTCCTTCTCGTTGAACTGCTTTTTGACTTCCTCATACACGTCATCGGGTACGTGCGTCTGCGCCACGTTCGTGATCGCTTCCGTCCAGGCCAGCGCCGCGCGCTCGCGATCCGTGTAGAAGGGCGTTTCGCGCCAGGCATCCAACTCGTAAAGCCGCTGCTCGGTTTCTCCGATGGCCCGCGCGTCGATCGCATGCATATCGATGCAATAAGCACAGCCATTGATCTGCGAAGCGCGCATCTTCAGCAAATGAATCAGTTTGTGATCCAGCCCGCTGTTCGCGATGTATTTCTCCACCTCCAACAAGGATTTCAGGGCCTCCTGCCCATACTTGCGATAGTCGATTCTTGGCTCCATGGAATTGCTCCTTAAGGGTGGATTGAGTTCTCCTCAGATAGATGCGCGGAAAGACTGCTGGGACACTTGCAGAACATCGGCCTGGGAAATTGTGGCGATGGCAGGCTCAGCGGCGCGAACGGTCCTTGCGAATCGCTTCGTCGACCAGCACTTCGAGTTCGGCGCGCGTCAGCGACACACGGTCGCCGCGGCTCGAGTTATCGTCCGAAGTAACCGGAAGCTCTGCGCCTCCGCCCGGCGGTGAGACCACGGAATATCGCGGCCGCGCCGCCAGCAGCTTGGCGACTTCGCGACTGGAAAGCAGCTTCGGCTCGCCCACTGACTCCGCCACCAGAACCACCTTGGCGAACTGCTCGATCGTTTCCATCTGATGGAAAGCCGCCAGCAGATCCGGGCCGCAGGTTACCGCGCCGTGATTCGCCAGCAGCAGCGCGTCGTAATTAGGCACAAAAGGCTCGATAGCCGCGCTCAGCTCCGGAGTGCCCGGCGTGGCATAGCGCACCAGTGGGATCTGGCTGAGGCCGACGATGATTTCCGGAAGCAGCGCCTGGTCGAGTGCCCGGCCAGCCACGGCAAATCCAGTCGCGGTAGGAGGATGAGCGTGGCACACCGCATTCACGTCCTCACGCGTTCGGTAAATCAAGAGATGCATGGCCAGCTCAGAGGAAACTTTGCGCTGTCCCGCGATGTGGCGCCCGTCAAGGCCGGTAATGACCAAGTCGTCCGGCGCCAGCATGCCCTTGTTCATGCATGTGGGCGTCGCCAGGATGCGGTCGCCGTCCAGGCGCACCGAAAGATTGCCTTCGCACGCGACGATGAATCCGCGCTCGTACATCCACCGCCCCACCGTGCAAATGTCGCGGCGGTGCTGCTCTTCGCTCTTGGCGTGGCCAAAAAGAACGTTGTCTTCAGACATGGGTGCAGCAGCGTTTTGGGAGAAATCCCACGCCGCGGGGCGAAAGCTTACACACTTCGCGGCTCTAGCGCCAGTATTTTAGTACGTGTTCAAAATTGTACACTTCAGGTTGCGCCTGCCAGCCCTCCGCCGGAAATTTCCGCCACGAGAATCAGGACCGGCCTAAATGTGGCTGCAGCTTAGGCGTAAATGCCGCGCAACTTTAGCGCGCTGGCTACCCGGTCGATCGCCAGCATGTATGCGGCTATGCGGTTGTTGACCTTGTGCGATTCGGCGTAGCGCACCACTTCGTCGAACGCGTTCACCATGATGTCGAACAGCCGTTCGTTGACTTCTGACTCCCGCCAAAAGAAGCCCTGGCGATCCTGAACCCACTCGAAATAGCTGACGGTCACGCCGCCGGCGTTGCCGAGAATGTCCGGCACCGTGAAGATGCCTTTGCTCTCGATAATGGCGTCGGCTTGCCACGTCGTCGGGCCGTTGGCTCCTTCGCAGAGAATCTTCGCCTGCACCTGCGCAGCGTTCTTCTCGGTGATCTGGTTCTCGATGGCCGCCGGAATAACGATGTCGCAAGGTTGGAACAGCACGTCTTTCGCGCTCATTTTCGCGCCGCCCCCGGGAAAATCCTGCAACGCTTTTTTCTTCGTATAGATCCAGTCGATGACTTTGGGAATGTCGAATCCGTTTTCGCTGTACAACCCGCCGCCAATATCCGCCAGGCCGACAATCTTGTAGCCCGCTTTCTGCATGAGATCCGCAGCCAGGGAGCCCACGTTGCCGAATCCCTGAATGACCACGCGGCAACCCTGCTTCTTCATGCCCAGCTTCTCGAGCGCTTTGTCGCAGCAGATCATCACGCCGCGGCCGGTAGCCTCGCGGCGCCCGCGCGATCCGCCCAGCTCGATGGGCTTTCCCGTGACCACGGCAGTGGTAGCTTGGCCGACGTGCATTGCGTACGTATCCATCACCCACGCCATGGTCTGCTCGTTGGTGCCCACGTCCGGCGCGGGAACATCCCGCTCGGGACCCAGCCAGTTGGCCAGTTCAGCGGTATAACGGCGCGTCACGCGCTCCAGTTCGCCGCGCGACATCTTGCGCGGATCGCAGATGATCCCGCCTTTCGCCCCGCCGAACGGAATATTGACCACCGCGCACTTCCAGGTCATCCACGTGGCCAGCGCGCGCACTTCGTCCAGCGAAACGTCCGGCGCGAAACGAATTCCGCCCTTGCCCGGTCCGCGTACGGTGGAATGCAGAACACGGTAACCCGTGAAAACCTCCAGCGTGCCGTTATCCATTCCGATCGGAATGTACAGCGTGATTTCCTTGCTCGGATATTTCAGATAGCGATACAGGCCCTGTTCCAGTCCCAGCTTTTGCGCGGCAACTTCGAAGCGCGCCTCCGCGTTCTGGTAGACGTTCATCTCCTCGGGTAACGGCGCTTGCGACATGCGGAGTTCTCCTTTTTCGCGGGGCGCGAAAGGTCCACGCGAGGCACGATTCGGCCTGTAATGTCTGCTCAGGCGCGATTGGAAGGCCAACGGACGTTTGCTCAGCGGCTACCCTTCCGTGAGGAACGTCATTTGGCCGGGCCGCCAGTATACGAACGCGGCAGGCTGGCCGCAAGCCGATGCGAACTGGTATGTGCAATGATGCAGGCGAGAGATTTTGGTCGTCAGAAAGCTGGAGAATTTGCTCCGCAGTCGCAGCCAGCGCACCAGACAGCTCTTCGGCTCAGGAAGCGGCGGCCGTGTACACGCCTTTGAAATACTGGATGGTTTCCCGCAAGCCGTCTTCGAGATTTACTTTGGGCTCCCAGTTCAAGAGCAGCCTCGCCTTGCGAATATCCGGGCAGCGCTGCTTGGGATCGTCCTGCGGCAACGGCTCGAACACGATCTCCGGTGCATTCGGAAAGTGCTTTCTCACGCGCTCCGCAAACTCGAGAATGGTGATTTCTTGCGGATTGCCAATGTTGGTAGGCAGATGTTCGTCGGAAAGCATCAGCCGGTAGATACCTTCGATCAGATCGGACACGTAACAAAAACTGCGTGTCTGCTGGCCAGTGCCGTACACCGTCATCGCTTTGCCAGAAAGCGCCTGGTGCACGAAATTGGGGAGTGCCCGGCCATCATTCAGGCGCATGCGCGGCCCGTACGTGTTGAAGATGCGAACGATGTGCGTATCCACGCCGTGATAGCGGTGATACGCCATGGTCATGGCTTCGGCGAAACGTTTGGCTTCGTCATAAACGCCGCGCGGCCCGATGGGATTTACGCGCCCCCAGTATTCTTCGTTCTGTGGCGAGACTTCCGGATCGCCATAGCATTCACTGGTGGAAGCCAGAAAAAACTTCGCATGTTTCGCCAGTGCCAGGCCGAGAGCGTTGTGCGTTCCCAGCGCGCCGACTTTTAGCGTTTGAATCGGCAGCTTTAGGTAATCCACCGGGCTGGCGGGAGAGGCGAAATGCAGAACGTAATCGATCGGACCGGGAACATCGATGTACCGGGAGACATCAGCCCGCGCGGTGCGAAATCGCGGATGCTTCAGCAGATGCGCGATATTGGGTTCCGCGCCGGTGACCAGATTATCCAGCGCCAGCACGTCCCACCCCTCGACGATCAAGCGATCGCAAAGATGCGACCCGAGAAAGCCGGCGCCGCCGGTGACCACCGCCCTCATGCATCCTCCTGGAAAAACCGCGCGAGTCAGTGTAGCGTGTGCGCCATCGATTGGCCATCCATTCGGTATTACGATAGGCCGTAATTTGCCATGCCAGGTTCACGAGAAAAGCACCAGCGGGTCACGCGAGCATGAGTCGACGACGCAAACTGCTGGCTGTTTGCGCCGCGATTGCACTGTTTGTCTTATTGGCCGGCTTTTTTGGCGTGGGGCGATGGCTGGTAATCGAAGACCCATTGGAGAAGGCGCAGAGCATCGTAGTGCTCAGCGGCTCCCTGCCAGTACGCGCGGTAGAAGGGGCGAAGCTATATCGCCAGGGCTATGCACCGGAGGTGTGGCTGACGCGAGGTGTCGAGCCGGCCGCTTCGATGAAGGCTATGAGCATTCCGTACGTTGGCGAGGATTTTTACAACTTGCGGGTGCTGGTGCACGAAGGGGTGCCGCCGGAGGCCATCCGCGTGCTCTCGACGCCGATCGTCAACACGGCGGACGAGATGAACGCGATCGGCGCGGAGATTCGGCCGGGCAACAATTTACCGGTGATCATAGTGACGACCAAAGCCCACACTCGCAGAGTCCACACGCTCTGGCACAAACTTGCCGGTACGCGCGGGCGGGCAATTGTGCGCGGCGCGTCCAGGGATTCCTTTGACGGCGCGCACTGGTGGCGGAATTCGACCGACGCGTTGGACGTGGTTCGCGAAGTCTTGGGTTTGCTGAATGCCTGGGCCGGATTGCTGCTGCATCCGGCAAGAGCGGCTTGAGGGCTCAACGGTGCGCGGCGGCGGAAAACCCGGACCAGCAAAAAACAGATCAAAAAAAGAGGAAGCGTTTCCGGCGAGCGGATGGGTGGTCTTCGATCTGGGGTTTGTGCGGCAATTCGCGGCCCTCAAAAGCCGCGAGAGGATTGTCGTGAAAAAGAGCTTCGGCTTTCTCCACGCCAAACTGCGACGCAATCAAATCATAGGCTGGGCGCAATTTCAGCGGGCGGGACTTGGTGTTGTGCGCGTCGCTGGCCGCAAAGTGCACGATGCCTTCATCGATCCAGCGAAGAGCATCTTTCTGCGCGTTGGGGCCAAAGGTTCCGGTAAGCGCGTTGGCGGTGACTTGGATGTAGCAGCCCAGGCTCACCCACCTTTTCAGACGATCGGATTGCGTGCGCAGGATGCCATTGCGCTCGGGGTGGGTGATGATTGGCCGCAATCCGGCTAGCTGAAGCTGATGGAGAGTCTGATCCATGGACGGCGGAATCGAATATTCATTGAATTCCACGAGCAGGCAATCCTGCTGGTTGACGCAGAAGCGCGGAGGGTCCTCGCGCAGAGCGGTCAGGTTCTCTGGGCTGAGGTGAAAGTCACAGCCGGTGGCGAGAATCAAGCGATCGCCGACGCATTGCTGCAGCTGATCGCGGACTTTGCGCACCGCCGCGAAATCAAAAAGATATTCATTGCTGAAGTGCGGGGTGCCGACGACGTGCGTGATGCCATCGGCTATAGCGGATTCGGCCATGGCCAGGGACGTTTCGATAGAGTCCGGCCCGTCGTCAAGGCCGGGAAGGATATGGCAGTGAAGGTCAACCATAAGAGAGGGCGTGACTCAATCTTCGCCTGTCTGGAGGCTCCCGGCAACCCTTATGAACAACTCGTAACACCAGATGTACCGCAATTTTTCGGACTGCGGAGAACCTGCTATATTACGTTGTCCTTGTCCACGGCCTTTTTGGCCGCTGTATGCAACAGTATCAGCAAAAAATAAGAGGAGCGCGACTGAACACATGCCTGTTGACCGAAAACCCGAGTTCTTCAAAGGCGCCCAGCTCAAGGTAGGAATCATTGGATGCGGCTACGTGGGCTTGCCGCTGGCGCTGCGTTTCGCCGAGGCTGGCCACAAGGTGATGGGATTCGACACGGATCCGATGAAAGTGAACTCGCTGAATGCGGGAAAATCGTACATCGAGCACATTCCGCAGACCAAGATCCAGCAGTTCGTCAACAGCAGGCACTTCAGCGCGACGACCGATTTCACAAAGTTGAAGGATGTGGACGCCATCCTGATCTGCGTGCCCACGCCACTCGACGAACGGCGCGAGCCGGATTTGAGCTACGTCGAGCAGACGGCGCTGTCGATCCAGCCAAATCTGCAGCGCGGGCAACTTGTTGTGCTGGAATCGACGACCTATCCCGGAACGACGGAAGAACTGGTACTGCCGATCCTGGAAAAGAGCGGGCTGCGTTGCCCGATCGCCGCCGGACCCGAGAATGAAAATGTGGCTTGCGACTTCTACCTGGCATTTTCACCGGAGCGCGAAGATCCAGGGAACAAACAATTCGGTCTGGCGCAGATTCCCAAGGTAGTGGGGGGCCTGAATCCGCCGAGCGGGCGGGCGGCGCTGGCGCTGTATACGCAGGTGGTGGCGCGAGTCGTGCCGGTAAGCTCGACGCGAGCCGCCGAGATGGCCAAACTCCTCGAGAATATCTTTCGCTGCGTGAACATCGCCTTGGTGAACGAACTGAAGCAGCTTTCGCTGCGGATGAATATCGACATCTGGGAAGTGATCGACGCAGCGGCGACCAAGCCCTTCGGGTACATGCCGTTCTACCCGGGTCCTGGTTTGGGCGGGCATTGCATACCGGTCGATCCTTTTTATCTATCGTGGAAAGCGCGCGAGTACGATTTCTCGACGCGGTTCATCGAGCTGGCTGGCGAAGTGAACACGGAGATGCCGTATCACGTGGTGAATGCCGTGGCCACAGCGCTGAACAATCATAAGAAGAGTTTGAAAGGCTCGAAGCTGCTCATTCTCGGCGTAGCGTACAAAAAAGATGTGGACGACTTGCGCGAATCGCCGACGCTGAAGATCATGCAGCTTTTGCAGCAGCGCGGCGCAGAACTTGATTACAACGATCCGTATTTCCCGAAGCTGCACAAGATGCGGCACTACAACTTCGAGCATATGAAGTCCGTTTCCTTGAGCGCGCAAACGCTGGGGAGTTACGATGGAGTGGTTATCGCGACGGACCACTCGAGCTACGACTATGGCGCGATTGTGGATGGATCGAAGCTGGTGGTGGACTCGCGCAATGCGACGCGCCGCGTTATGCGGCATCGCGAAAAGATCGTACTTTGCTGAGAATCGCGTCTAACCCGCAGCCGCGCTCCAGGGCAGACTTGCTTGCCAAGCTGGGACGCAGCATGCTGCGCCCCTGCAACCAACATGGCGTCAGCCGCTGAAGAAATTCGCCGACAGCTCGCGGAAAGCGCGCGAATCAAGCAGAGCTTTTCCGACGAGCTGATCGGGCGGATTGCGCAATTCGCGGAGAAGTCCGCTGCGGCGCTGCGCTCCGCAGGCAAAATCGTCTTCTTTGGCAACGGCGGCAGCGCGGCCGATGCGCAACATCTCGCTGCGGAACTGGTGGTGCGGTTGCAGACCGAACGGCCCGGACTGGCAGCGCTGGCGCTCACCACGAATACGTCCGTACTGACGGCCGCTGCCAACGACTATGGCTTCGAGCGAGTGTTCTCGCGCCAGATCGAATCACTCGTTACCAAGCTGGACGTGCTGGTCGCGCTGTCAACCAGCGGGAGCAGTCCTAACATCGTGAAGGGCGCGGAGGCTGGCCGGCAGCGCGGAGCGTTTGTGGTGGCGTTGACCGGCGAATCCGGCGGCTCGCTGGCCGCCAAGGTAGATTTGCTGCTGAACGTGCCCTCCAGCGACGCACAGCGGATTCAGGAAGCGCACATCACGATCGGGCACATCGCCTGCTCGCTGATCGAGAAACTGACGCTAAGCTGACCGGCTGAGGCCAGTCCGGGTTGCTAATCTGTCGAAGTCGAGGGTCCGCCCTCCCTTCCTTCGATTTAGGCAGAAAGTAGAAGTGACACCCCTATGTCCTTCGCAAAGAGTGCGGAAGCGATAGATTCCAGAGGGTTTAGCGCTCACTCTGGTGCACATGAGCGGCACAAGAGTGCGCAACGCTATGATTCCTAGGCGGTTATTTCTTGCTGTTTTTGCGCTGAGAGAGAAAAGAGCGAACTCCAGGATGGACTCGTAATATTATCGGTGACGCAAATTCTTGGGTGTAAAGCCAGGAGGGTCTTCACGGTAAGCTCGCGGCAAGCAGCAGGGTCAACCATTGGGTCTGAGGAGGATCTAAGCTGGCGACCTTGCAGACGGTCCCACAGATGCGAGGCATCAGGATGAGTGGTGAGCAAGATGTCGCAGGGCGCGGCTTTAAGAAAGGCGAAGCTACGCTCGAAACCCTGGATGTTCTCCGGATTCCTAGTGAAGAGGAAGCCGTCGGCGGAGACGGGGGTGACGCTATCGGCATAAACGATGTCGAGGCAGTGGCCCGACTCGCAGGATTTCCAGGTCCAACTGGTGCCGCCGGGCGTGTGGCCTGGGGTGAGGTGGGCAGTCAGCGCAAGAGTTCCGACGCGGAGGGTTTCGCCGTCGTGAAACGTTTCCACCTGAGCGACGGGTGCGATGCCACGGATGACTCCAAACTGAGGGTCGTCGTCGGCTACGCCGCCTTTCTTCAGAACGGCAGCACTCCAATCGCTGGCCACTACGCGAGCGCCGCTGAGACGCTGCAATTCAGCAATGCCCCCGGCGTGGTCAAAGTGGACGTGGGAATTGACGATCAGCTTCACGTCTTCGACGCGGAAGCCGAGGGCTCGAATGCGCGCGACGATTTGCGGGACGGATTCGGGGAGGGCGGCGTCGATGAGAATATGTCCGGCGTCGGAGGTGATGAGAATGGCGCTCAAGCCGTGCGGGCCGACGTAGAAGGTGTTGCCGTAGATGCGAAAGGGGGATTGGGGAGTGTTCCAGGTGGCGCAATTAGGGCAGGGCGGAGTTTGCTGGGCGGAGGCGGAATGGTTGAGGAGGAGCAGAGAAATCAATGTTAGTGAGAGTCGGAGAAGAGTTCGGGCGAGTTTTGTCATTTGGAGCGAGTTTGTCAGCGGCAGGGAGGAACGTCAAGAAGACGGCCGATGAAAGGCTGGCGTGTTGCCAGAAGCTAAAGAGGCGGCAGAGGATCGGTTTTGCCGAGCAGGGGCGCAGCAGTGCTGCGCCCCTGCGAGGAGGTGACGGAAGCAGAGCCGTTGGTGGGCGCTAGGTGGAGGAGGCGAGCGAGGGCTTGGCCGGTGTAGGACTTTTTAGTGCGGGCTACTTGCTCGGGGGGGCCTTGGGCCACGATGCGGCCGCCGGATTCGCCGCCTTCAGGACCCAGGTCGATGAGCCAATCGGCTTGTTTGATGACGTCGAGATGGTGCTCGATGATCAGGACGGTGTTGCCGAGGGAGACCAGGCGCTGAAGGACGTCGAGGAGTTTGCGGACGTCATCGAAGTGCAGCCCGGTGGTGGGCTCATCGAGGATATAGAGAGTGCGGCCGGTCTGGCGCTTGGAAAGTTCGCGGGCCAGCTTGATGCGCTGGGCTTCGCCGCCGGAGAGCGTGGTGGCGGACTGGCCGAGGGTGACGTAGCCGAGGCCGACTTCGACGAGCGTGGCGAGCTTCTGCTGAATTTGCGGAATATTTTCGAGGAGCTTGAGCGCGTCGGAGGAAGGCAAATTCAAGACGTCGCTGATGGAATGGCCCTTGTAGCGGACGGCGAGCGTCTCCGAATTGTAGCGGCGGCCGCGGCAGACTTCACACATCACGTAAACGTCGGGAAGAAAATTCATTTCGATGCGGCGAAGGCCGTCGCCTTGGCAGGCTTCGCAGCGGCCGCCCTTCACGTTGAAGCTGAAGCGGCCGGGGCGGTAGCCGCGCTCGCGCGATTCGGGAAGGATGGCGAAGAGATCGCGGATCGGAGCGAAAACGCCGGTGTAGGTGGCGGGATTCGAACGCGGCGTGCGGCCGATGGGGGCTTGATCGATCTCGATGACTTTGTCGATTTGATCGGCCCCGAGAATTTCGCGATGGGCGGCGGGCGCCTCCGAGGAGCGATACAGCTTTTGCGCGAGGGCTCGATAGAGAATGTCGTTGACCAGCGTGGACTTGCCGGACCCGGACACGCCGGTGACCGCGATCAGGCAGCCGAGCGGGAACGACACGTCGACGTCGCGCAGGTTGTGCTCGGCCGCGCCCTTGACCGTGATCTCCCGCTTGGCGTCGCGCTTGCGGCGGGTGGCGGGCACGCCGATGGACTCCCGGCCGGACAGATACGCCCCGGTCAGCGAGTCGGGGCTGGCCAGCAGCTCGGAGACCGGGCCGGAGACCACGATGTGGCCGCCGTGCGACCAGTAGAGGTGCCCCTCGTCGGGCACGAGAGCGAGCAGGATCTCGACCGACTTCGGCTTCGAGAGGTGCGACAGCGCGCGGCAAACCTCCGCCCGCACGGCGGGCTCCTTGTCCTTCGCGCCCTTCTCCAAGTCGGGCCAGCCGCGGTCGGTGATGCTGAAGACGGCGTAGCCTTTGGTCAGCCAACGCTGCGCCGTCGCGCTCGAGGGGAGGATCTTCGTCCCGCCCCAGCCGTGGTAGATGCCGACGACGGGGTAGTTGTTGTCCGAGCCGGACGCGACCGGGAAGGCGACGGCGACGTCGATCGGGGTGCCGTCGAAGCTGCTCACGGTCGCCGCTCCCGAGTTCGGGCACCAGCGCTGGCCGGCGGTGGCGCCTGACAGCTGCGTCGCGCATTTGACGCTCGTCCCGAACACTTCGGTTATCGCGGCGCTGGCGACCGACGGCGCCGACATCGCCTTCGACGCCTTCAAGGAGGCAGGTCTGCAGCCCGATGCGCCGCTGTTCTTCGACCGCGCCGTCGAGATCATTCAAAGTCTCCCGAAGACCGGCCCCATACAGACCGATTATGAGGAAAAACTCACCATGTACAGGTGTGGTACTATCTCTCATGCTTATACCGTATTGCTCATCATGGGGCTCGTGCTTGTATTTGAACTGCTGGCAGTTTGTACAAACAAGGTGACTTCCAACACGCGAATGACACGTACACAGCCGTATTGACGTTGCACCTCTGTTCACAGCGACCACTGGCAACGTCAAGTCGCCACGCCCTCCAATATGGGATCAGCTCGGTCGTGCAAAATGGTGGGTTTCTCGAGCCAGCAAATATCACGTGAAATCACGCATTACGGGAGGGACTGAGCTTAACGTCC
>Ga0137403_10002490_pt1 | contig 22535 bp, 15 predicted proteins | sample CZOMad2_1_16fung_FD_122057 | JGI IMG/M metagenome (GOLD analysis project Ga0137403, IMG submission 122057) | Vadose zone soil fungal communities from Angelo Coast Range Reserve, California, USA - CZOMad2_1_16fungal (Hybrid Assembly) | ecosystem: Environmental > Terrestrial > Soil > Vadose zone...
CTTAGATCCCTCCCCGCAGCGATGTAGCGATCTGCCGTGCGGCACTTGAGCGTGTACTCGGTCGTACCACTTTTGTGCTTCACGCGTTGACGCAGCAGTAACCCATTTTGACGCACCGTGAAATCCGGCGTATCGAGGAAAAGTATCATGCGTTCCTTCGGATCCTCGGGATCAAACTTCCCGGCGAACCCCAGGCCGAGGGACCGTGCCAAATCTTCAGTTTCATCACGGATACTGGACAGGGCGGCCTCTAGATCGGCGCACAACGAGGTGTCAACCATGACCTTATACTCACGGGATTTCACATGCATAGTGCTGACCCTCTGAGCTGCGTGTGATGGCTTGAACAGTATGGCCTCGCGGTCATGATCACGACAGCCGCCGGATGCGCTCAGGGCGACTCGACGTGTCTCCTGGGTGGAGCTCACAGCAAGTGCCATGCCGCTGGAGATAACATTGGATAAGATATAGAAATAGCGTGATAAGTTCGATTATCATCGGAGCTAAGACCACGCACGACTGTGTAGGATTACGCAGCTGGGATACCCCAGCCATCGGGAACGTCCGCAAGGGCTCGAAGGATCTTGAGAAATAGCCCCCGGCTAGATTTGCACAGCATGGTTAACAATACGCAGCGGGAACCTTTCGAGGCATCGCAGTGTTGTATGGGATGTAACGATGTATAGCTCATCCCATAGTAGTGATCGTGGTCAGCCAATGGCCATCCGCCTCATACCATGGCAGATGGTTGCGCAAGGCCATTGAGCAATAAGCTGGGGGGGTGCCTATGGAAATCGAACGACGCAAACGCATCATCATTCTGGGGGGTGGATTCGGCGGTCTGTATGCCGCGTTGCGCCTGGGAAAAACGCTAGCGCGCGATCCGGAGGTGGAAATTCTCCTGGTCAATCGCGAAAACTTTTTCCTCTTCACACCGATGCTCCACGAAGTCGCTGCCAGCGACCTCGACCTCACACATATCGTCAATCCCGTCCGCAAGTTGCTGAAGCGTGTGCAATTCTTCGACGGCGATGTGGATGACATCGATCTCCCCGGGCACAAAGTTGTCGTATCACATGGCGCCGAACACCACGCACACGAGCTGGAATATGACCATCTGGTTATTGCGCTGGGATCAATTACCAACTTTTTTAACCTGCCCGGCCTTCAAGAGCGAGCGTTGACCATGAAGTCCCTGGGCGATGCGATCTATCTGCGCAATAAGCTGATCTCGCACCTCGAAGAAGCCGACTTTGAATGCTGCGCCCTTGAACGGCAGGAATTGCTGACCTTCGTGGTCGCTGGCGGCGGGTTTGCTGGTGTGGAGACCATCGCCTCAGTCAACGATTTCGTGCGCGAGGCACTCCGATTCTATCCCAACCTACGCGAGGATATGCTGCGCATGGTGCTGGTGCATCCTGGTCCAGTAATCTTACCCGAGCTGGGGGAGAAACTCGGTGCCTACGCTCAGACGAAATTGGCTGCACGCAAGGTGGAGATTAGGATCAATACAAGAGTCACGGGAATTTCGGAGGGCAGGGTCGAGTTGAGTGATGGCAGCGTGATCCCCACCAAGACGCTGGTCTGGACCGCCGGAACCTCGCCGAATCCGCTGCTGGAGAAGCTCCCATGCCCGAAGGAACGCGGCCGGTTACTGGTGAACGAATTCCTTGAAGTCCCCGATTGGCCTGGCGTGTGGGCGCTGGGAGATTGCGCCTTGGTGCCAGACCGACAGAGCGGCAAGTTCTGTCCCCCGACCGCGCAACATGCCCTGCGCGAGGGCAAAGTTCTGGCAGAGAATCTCGTAGCGACGATCCGTGGCGGTCGGAAGAAGCGGTTCGTGTTCACCACAATCGGACAATTAGCGACTATAGGCCGGCGAACCGGGGTGGCGAACATCATGGGGGTCAATTTTTCTGGATTTCTGGCCTGGTGGCTGTGGCGGACGATCTATCTCAGCAAACTGCCACGCTTCGAGAAGAAGGTGCGTGTGGCCCTGGATTGGACGTTGGACCTCCTCTTCTCCAAGGATCTCGTGCAGTTCGTCACCCTCCGAGCACCAACGATGTCGCGGCCGGAACATGGCAGTCGCCCTGCCGATCGCACCCGTGCCAACAGTATCGAGAGCGAGGTCGTCGCCAAATAGGCAGTAGGGTGACGGCGACACCAAGGACCACATCGGTCTGTCGAATGGTCCAGGGGATCGGCGGTCGATTCCCAGTCCATCCGGTCGAGGCGCTGATGGCGGGCGCGCTATACCCACAACTGGACCGTAATTCTGCTGTCCAACAGCTCCTACCGATGACCCCAATGCCCATTTTGGCGCTTGACATCTTTCCTACGTGGCCCTATACTTAACCATATGGTTAAGTATACATCTCGTACACTCGACAAAACCTTTTCGGCCCTGTCTGATCCCACTCGGAGAGCGATTCTTGCCCGGTTGGCCGAGGGCGAGGCATCAGTGAGTGAGCTGGCCGCGCCGTTTGCCATGTCGCTCCCGGCGATCTCCAAACATCTGCGGGTCTTGGAGCAAGCTGGGCTGGTGGAGCGCACGAGGGACGGCCGTGTACACCGCCTTCGCCTCGTGGCGCAACCCCTGCATGACGCAGCCGCATGGATCGCTCACTACCAGCACTTCTGGGAACAGCAGCTGGAGGGCCTGGCAGATTATCTGCGTGATATCCATTCGGAGGAGGAGCCTGAGGAGCATACATCATGAGTATTCGCAAAAAGGTCGTGGTCCGCGCCGTGACCAAACGACGTGTAGCCGCACCGCGACAGTGGGTGTTTCAGGCTTGGACGAAGGCCGAACACCTGCAGCGCTGGTTTTTCCCAAGTATCGATGGAGAGGCTGTGCCCCATGCGGAGGTCGACCTACGAGTGGGAGGGCGCTACCGCATCACCAGGCACACACCAGATGGAGGCATTACAGCCATGGTCGGCGGCACCTATCATGAAGTGCACCCGCCGGAGAAACTGGTGTTCTCTTGGGCCTGGGAGGCGCCTCAGCCCGATAGTTCAGAGACACTGGTGACCGTCGAGTTGCACGACGTCCAGGGCGAGACCGAGATCATTATCACACACGAGCGTTTCCCCGCTCAGACCGGACAAGAGGAGCATACCATCGGGTGGAACTGCGCGCTGGAGCGATTCGTCCTGCTTGTGGAGGAGGGGGCGACGCTCCCAGTCTCAGCACTGTCCGGAGACCCCTGCCAGTCGTGAGGGACCAAGACAGCAATATCCCGGTTTTGCTGTGGTCTCTTCGGGCTGTGAGCGGGCAGGCATCGTACTGCCTTACATTTCACTGGACCGCTCGGCATAATCCTGTAGAATAGACGCCGCCGCCGAGGCGGAACGTAATCATCGACGTGGCACCAACTCAGGAGAATAGGGGGAATGGGCCATACCTGGCGTCTCTTCCAACTGACTCAAGGGTTTCGCTGGCAACTCGTGTGGGCCGCTGTGCTAGGGTTGACCGCCTCTGCCGCAGGGATCGGACGGCTAGCGTTATCAGGATATGCCTTGGCCCTGGTGTTTCAGGGACAACCGTTTACCGCGGTGTTCTGGCCGATCGCCGGGGTGGCGGCGTGTATTCTGCTGCGGGCCACGCTGGAGTATATCCGCGAAGCCGTCGGCAATCGCACGGCCGGGGAGATCAAACTCAATCTGCGTGAATATCTCTACCAGCACGTTCTGGCGCTCGGTCCCGGTTATTTCGATCAGAGACGAACAGGCGACGTCGTGATGTCCTTGGTCGAAGGGGTCGAGCAACTGGAAACCTTCTTCGGCCAATACTTCCCGCAACTCGCGGTCGCGGCGCTGACGCCGCCGTTGATCTTCGCCTTTATGGCGGCGTTCGACGTGCAGACGGCCTACGTGTTTCTCGCGTTCGCCCTGTTCACGTTGATTTTACCCTTGCTCACCACCAGATGGACCGGGGAGAGCAGCCTGCAGCGGCGCAAAGCCTATAGCGCCCTCGGGGCCGAGTTTCTGGACGCTGTCCAGGGTCTGGCCACTCTCAAAGCCTTCGGGCAGAGTCGTACCTATGGCGCGATGCTGGCCGAGCGCTCACGTCATCTGTATCGCAGTACGATGGGAGTGCTGGCCGCCAACATCACGACTACCGGCCTGATCACGCTTGGCATCTCAGCCGGGGCCGGGGTGGCGCTCGGGTGGGGAGCGGTGCGCGTTAGCCACGGGGAATTGGCGCTGCCCACACTGCTCATCGTCCTCATGCTCGGCGTCGAGATCTTTCGACCGCTGCGCGAGCTGTCGCGGCTATATCACCGGGGTATGCTGGCTCTATCCGAGGCCAAGGGCATCTTCGCCCTGCTCGACACCATCCCCACGATCCAGGAGCCGCAGCAGCCATCGATCCGCCCTACCGATGCGCTGACGCTCGAACCCGAGATGCGGTTTGAGGGGGTGAGCTTCGGCTACCCAAGTCGGCCACTGGTGTTGAAAAACATCTCGCTCAGCATTAGCCCTGGTGAAAAGGTGGGGCTGGTGGGGCCGAGCGGTGCGGGCAAATCCACCATGATCTGGCTCCTACTGCGCTTTTTTGATCCTCAGCAGGGGCGCATCCTGTTGGGCGGCCATGATATTCGCCGCCTGCCACTCGAAGTGCTGCGCCGCCACATCGCGGTGGTCATGCAGGACACTTACCTGGCCCATGGCACCGTGGCGGACAATCTGCGCTTCGGCAAACCCGATGCCGCACAGGAGGAGTTGGAGGCGGCGGCACGGGCCGCCAATGCCCATGACTTCATTCAGGCGCTGCCACTGGGCTATGAGACGGTCGTCGGGGAACGCGGCCTGCGGCTCTCGGGCGGCCAGCGCCAACGCATCGCCATCGCCCGTGCACTACTGAAAGATGCGCCGATTCTCCTACTCGACGAAGCCCTGTCGCACGTCGATACCGAGAACGAGGCCCTGATTCAAGAGGCGCTGGAACGCCTGATGGTGGGCCGTACCACGCTGATCATCGCACATCGCCTGTCGAGCGTCATCGATGCCGATCGCATCGTTGTTTTGGAAGATGGGGCGATCGTCGAGAGCGGCATGCATCGAGAGCTCGTCAGCGGGCACGGCACCTATGCCCGACTGATGGCCGATCAGGTCACGACGTCGAGGACGAATGGCCATTCTGTGGGGACGGTGATCGATCGGGACGAGGCTGTCGCGGTGAGCCCCAATGGTTCACCCATGCCTGAAGAGCGCAGCCGCTCGGTCATGGCAGCCCCGTTGACGCCATCTCCCATCGGCTGGCTCGAACTGTGGCGCCGCCTCTTTGGCCTGGTGCGGGACTGGTGGCTGCAGCTCAGTATCACCTTCCTGTGCGGCATCGGTCATGTGGCAGCCATCATCGGCATCGGCGTGGCGAGTGCGCTCATCGTCGGCAAGGTGGGCAAGGGGCAGGAATTCACCACGACGCTCCTCGTTCTGATGGCGTTGATTCCGTTGTCGGCGGGCCTACATTATCTGGAATCCTGGCTGGCCCACGATCTGGCCTACCGTTTACTCGCCGAGTTGCGCGTGCACGTGTATCAACTCCTGGATCGGCTCGCCCCGGCCTATCTTTTCCGCCGACGTTCAGGGGACCTCGTCAGCCTGGTCACCGCCGATGTCGAGACCGTTGAGTTGTTCTTCGCCCATACCATCGCGCCTGGCTTCGTCGCCATCATGGTCCCTGGCACGGTGCTGGCGGTGCTGGCGTATTTCGCCTGGCCGCTGGCGCTGGTGTTACTGCCGTTCCTCCTCGCCGTGGGGCTCAGCCCGTTCATCGCTAGCCGTGTGCAGGAGCACTTGGGTCGCGAGTTTCGCGCCCAGCTTGGGGTCGTCAATGCCCAGATGGTCGATAGTGTGCAGGGTCTCAAAGAGATCGTGGCCTTTTCGCGTGGGTCGCAGCAATTGACTGCCATTCGCGCCAATGGCGAGGGGATGAAACAGGTCCGGCTGCGCTTTCTGAATCGCATGAGCTTCGAGAACGTCTTCGTCGAGGCGCTCATGGGGGCCGGCAGTCTGACGGTGCTAACCTCAGGGGCGGTGCTGGTGTCGCAGGGGGGACTTGGGGCTCCAGTGTTGCCGCTGCTGACGCTGTTGGCGCAGGCGTCGTTCGTACCGGTCTCGGAGATCGCCAAGATCGGCAAGGAATTAGCTGATTCCCTGGCATCGGCACGACGGCTCTTTGCGGTGGAAGATGAGCCGGTGCCCGTGGTCGATGGGCCAGGTGCGACGCTCGCGCTCGGCACCCATGGCGCTGGCCAACCCTTGATTCAGTACGATGGCGTTAACTTTGCCTATGGACCCCAGGAGCCGTTAGCGCTGAGGCGCCTCAGCTTTGCGATTCAGTCGGGGCAGACCGTGGCGCTGGTGGGGCGCTCGGGATCGGGGAAAACCACCACGGCCCACCTGCTGATGCGTTTCTGGGACCCGACCGAAGGCAGGATCTTACTGGGCGGCTATGACCTGCGGGACCACGGCCTTGATGAGCTGCGCCAACGGATGGCCCTGGTATCGCAGGATACCTATCTGTTCAACACAACCGTGCGCGACAATCTGCGCATTGGCCGACCGGAGGCGACGGAGGAGGAATTGGTCGAGGCCGCACGCGAGGCCAGCGCCCATGAGTTCATTGCTCGCTTACCCGAGGGCTACGACACCATGATCGGCGAGCGTGGCATCCAGCTTTCGGGAGGACAGCGCCAGCGGTTGTCGATCGCCAGAGCCATTCTCAAAGATGCACCCATGCTGATCCTCGATGAAGCCACCTCGCACCTCGACTCCGAGAACGAGCGGCTGGTGCATCAGGCCCTGAAGCGGCTGATGGCTGGGCGCACGACCCTGATGATCGCCCATCGTCTGTCGACGGTGCGCGAGGCAGACCATTTAGTGGTGCTCGACGAAGGTGCCGTGGTAGAACAGGGCACGCACGAAGAATTAGTCGAGAAGGGTGGCGTCTATGCGCGTCTTGTCGCCATGAACGACGGGGAGACGCCTGTCCACATGGCCAGGCATGGCAAACGTGGCGCAGCTTCAATGAGGTGAGGACCTCAGCCGAATCTGGCGAAGGTTTCGAGGTAGCCCTTTTATCAAGATGGTTGCGATGGAAGGCGACGAAGTGGAACTTCGATCCGCCGCTGAGAGGCAATTAGGAGCTACCTCGTATGGGGCGGCATAACGACCAGCTAGGAGGATCACCTGACCTGGACTATATCCATAGAACCCTTTACCCTGAAATTCCTCGATCTCCCACAGAAGGCGAGTCACTGACCCGGCACGAATGAGAGGCCGCGGTCAGCATGGCTTCCCGGTATCAGGAAACGGTTTTCCCGTTGAGTGTTCGACTCAGGTACACATCCGGATTTGGTTTAGTCGCGACTGGTGGCCCCTAGGTGTGTCCGATCACCGCGATAAGGTTGCAATTGTACTTCTTTGCGAAGACCTTGAGGTAGGTGGATGGTTTGTGCCTCAGCCATTCGATGATATAATCTTTGGTCAAAAAAATTTTCAAGAAACTCTCACCGATCTCCAGGTCGGGCAAAAATATTTCAGAGGCCAATTCACTAATTTTCTACGGTAAGGAGATCGAGGCATGGGACTGCCGCTCCCAATTGGACGGCAGAAAGAAGTGCTCTACCTCCCGGCGAGGGGTCATTTCGTTGTCTTGGGGACTGCTGGCAGTGGCAAGACAACGCTTGCCATTTTACGCTCTGCATACCTGGCGGATCCACACACAGATCATCATGGTAAGACATTGTTAGTTACATTTAACCGAGCGTTGGTGGCCTATCTAAGACATCTTCAGGATCGTAGGTTGGGAAATGTAGTGGTTGAGAACTATCACAGATTTGCAAGGGGCTATCTCGCATCTCATAGTAAGTTGGCATCCAACGCGATTCTCAGTAACGTTGACCAGCGAAAGAGATTCATTGCGAAGGCGGTCGAGCAGATCTCTAGTCGATACAAGCCCCATTCCATCTTTAACCGTCCTGTAGACTTGTTTTCAGAAGAATTTCGTTGGATAGCCCAGCACGGCATTACCGATTTGGAGATCTATCGTGATGTCGAGCGGATCGGTAGGGCTGGGGTTCGCATAGAACGTAGACTCCGGGATGTGGTCTGGGAAATTTACCAGTCTTACCGAGCACTACGTGAGGGAGCTGGCAAGTACCATGATTGGGATGACCTTGCAATTGCTGTATGTCTGGAATTGGACGCTGATGCTATATCGCGTCGTTACCGGCATGTTGTGATCGATGAAGGACAGGATTTCTCGCCTGAAATGCTTCGTTCCTTAGCAAAGGCTATTCCTCCAGATGGCTCCCTTACCTTTTTCGGCGATGTTGCCCAACAGATCTATGGACATCGGATGTCGTGGCGGTCCGCTGGACTCGATGTTGCAAAAGTATTGGAGTTTAAAGAGAACTATCGGAATTCCAGACAAATTGCTAGATTGGGGCTGGCGATCTCACAGATGCCTTATTTCCTGGATGTGCCTGATATCGTTGAGCCGGTCTCACCGACTGCTGACGGTCCACTGCCCACTCTCATTGAATGTTCTTCTATTGACAAGGAAATCGAACTCGTCGTTTCACAAGCTACCATAGCATCAAGGACATTGAGCGTGGCAATTCTGCTCCGTAACCGTCAAGACGAAGAGCACCTTCGTGAGAGGCTCCCGGCAAGCAGCATTAGGCTTCATCGAGATATGAAGACGTGGCTAAGCGGTCCTGGCGTCCGGTATGGGACTTATCATGCTGCGAAGGGGCTTGAATTCGATATGATTATCCTGCCATTTTGTAGTAGTGAGCGATTGCCGGATCCCGAAGCGGTAGCGGCCTTCGGCGGGGAAGATTCTATGATCCAGGACGGACGGTTGTTGTATGTTGGGATTACGCGTGCCAAAACTCGCCTCATTATGACGTTTAGTGGCGGTATTACGCCCCTTCTGCCCACTGATGCTAGGCTTTACAAAAGGGTACAATATTGATTGCATCGATTATGCATGAGGCTATCCGTCGTACTATTACCCGACTCTGCCATTTTACGCCGTCCCGTAACTTGGCTCATATTGCGAGTGGAACTACGGGCATTCTGGCAACTGCCAAGCTGAAAAGGGGCGAGCGCAGCGTTTTTACCCCCACGGACCTTATGCGGCTTGATGGTCATGAGGATTACATTTCTTGTTCTATTGAGTATCCTAACGTGTGGTACTTTGATAAGGCACGTTCGCGAGATGTCCTATTCAGAGATTGGGTCTTGCTCTTCATTACCCCCCAATACCTTTGGTTGCCGGGTACACGTTTCTGCCCGCGAAATGCGGCCTCAGACTATGGAAGTAGCGTGTCAGAGGGTGAAAGAGGCTTCCTAGGACTCTTTGCCAACACAGTCACGGGGGCGTACGGAAAAACGTTTCTCCGTGGTCCTTCTCATCTCTCTTGTTGTCCAACTGATGAACAGGCTGAGGTTCTCATACCGGATCAAATTGAAATGACCGACATTGTGAGTATCGCAGTGGCAAGTGAAACCCAAGCCAAGAATGAAGCCTCACGTCTTCGATTTATATCGCCAGGAGAAAACAAGTTCAAGTTTGTAATCGCCCCAGATTTATTTGACAAATATGCACTAAGCAAATTAATTCGCTCGGGGAAACGGCCCAGTGAGACCCTATGGATGCCAAGGGGTGAAGTATGAGTTACGACGATAGCCCCAGGGGGAATAAACTCTCTCCCGTCGCCAAGGCTCAAGGTGCACTTCTTGGGGCGGCTGTCGGTGATGCTCTTGGATGGCCGCAGGAGGACCGATCAAGGAGAGCTGATAAACGGCAGACGACATCCAAGGAATTACCGCTCAACCGATTCCAACAATGGATTCGGCGATCAGGTGGCAGATTCTACCCATTTGAAGAGATCATTTTCGAAGGTGAATACAGCGATGACACTCAATTACTTTTATGCACAGCCCGAAGCGTGCTAGCTAGCACAGAGTGGTGGCGTTACCTAACCAAGCATGAGCTACCAGCTTGGGTTCTTTATGAAAGAGGTGGGGGAGGAGCGACAAAACGTGCGGCAGAGACTTGGCTCGCCGGACGAGAGCCTTGGCGCTCATCGAAACACCTAGACAGGCAGCGTTATTTTAAGGCTGGTGGCAATGGCGTTGCCATGCGCATTATGCCGCACTGCCTCATAGATGTTTTTGAGCCAGATTTTGGAAAAATTGCTAAGCATATCGTGGCTAATGGCGTCGCTACTCATGGTCACCCCCGCTCATTAGTTGGGGCTCTCGCCTATGGCTTTGCGATTTGGTTAGCATTCAGAGAAACAGCGATTCTCCCATATGGTGGGATTATTGAGAATTTGGTGTTAGCTGTAGATACTTGGTCGAAACTGCCTAATTTTAATGATATTTGGCCGACGTGGAGGCTTTCGGCCGACGAGATGACAGCTGGTAAGTATGAGGAGTCTTGGCGTAAAACTGTGGAGGAAATGCTTCAACTTCTTGAACATGCCCGGGTGGGTATAAGACAGGGAGCCCTCTCTGTCGACCACGAGGTGCTTACGCAACTTGGATGTTTTGATCGCACCATAAGTGGTGCTGGCACGATAGCTGCCGCTGCCTCAATATTTCTTGCCTCACGATACGCTGCGGACCCTTTCCATGGTCTAGTCGAGGCTGCCTTCGCTAATGGAGCTGACACTGATACCATAGCTTCTATGACAGGTGGATTACTAGGTGCTCTCAATGGAATCGAATGGTTCCAAGACCAGTCTGAGCAAGTACAGGATGCTCATTACCTTAGAATAGTGGCTGAACATCTTGCTAAGGAGAAGAATGCTGCTCTAGATATTAAACCGCTAACTTTGAGAATTTCAAAGCAGGATTTTAAGGCCTTTTCTGACAAACTCGAAGCGTCGATACCTAACGAAAATTTGGTCTTGCCAGATGGAAGGGAAGCGTATGTATCACAACAACATTGCCATCAGACACGATCAAAAAATATATCGGCAGTCTCATGGAAACTTACTACTATAGATGGTCAGTCCATTTATATAAACAAGATTTCACGTGTAAAAAATCCTATTGAAAATGGGCCGAGTGAAGTTTCTAATACCACTACTGAGAAACAATCTAATGTTGATGCTCAAAACATCGAAGTAGTAAAGACCGGCATACAAATATTAGTTCAAGATATAGCAAAGGCACGTCTTTTCTATGAGAAGACTTTGGGGTTAAAAGTTCAAAAAGAATCAAAGTTTTTTGTCAACCTCGGTGGTACCATCGCATTAGTATCAGCCGACCACGAAAAAAGATTAGGAGAACCGCCAAAGCATAAGCTCCTCAATAGAAATGTTATTATCTATATTGAGATCCGCTCTCTAAGCGTGGTCTATGAAAATGTGAAACAGTTTGGCGCTGAAATCATCGAGCAAATTTCCTATAGTTCTGGGCGGAAATTCTTTAGGTGCCTCGATCCCGATATGAATATTGTGGAGATTGCAGAAATGACTGGGATCGTATAAAGTAGTGTTTAAACAAGTATATAGAAAGTAGAGCCATATAATATATGCTGACATTCAATTGTAATAAATGTCTATACAAATAGGTGAGAAAGGTGCAATAACTCCTCGCCGGCCAAATGTGGAAATGTATGAGGCTCCTGACTTTTCCGTCTGCCGATTTTTGCCTGTATCCATGCGACTCTCTCAATCATACCTTATGAAAGTGCTTGTAATTGCAGGGCTTCCAGATCGACAAAGCGCCAATAGTGCTTCAGGCTAAAGATGATCTCTTCCATCGTCAGGCGCCCTTTGCAGATCACACGCGAGGTGTAGAACAAAATGAAACTGCCCATGAGACGCAGTATCAGATGCCCATAGTAGGTGTCTTCGCTGCGGACCTGGCACGCCTCGGTCGCCAACAGATGCTTCAGGGTCCGAAACACAAACTCGATCCAACTCCGCCGTCGCCATCGACGGATCAACTGCGGTGCGCTCCGCGTGGTCTCCAGGCACAGCAGATAGAAGCGATCCTGCCTCGGTGCATCGACGATCACCACGGTCACCTTCCCATAGGTCGGGCTGGTGACCCGCAGCCGCACATAGCGTACGTGCGGCTCCCAGGGGTGCTGCCGCCACGGCCACGCCTCACCCTCGGTCAGGTCGCTTCCTTTGACCCGTCGCCCATCGGCTAAGGTAAAGATATAGGAGCCTTTGCCCTCCACCAGCACCGTGCCTTGATGTTCATCGTGCACATGCTGCATGAGCTTCGAGTCACTAAACCAACTATCGGCCACCACTATGGGAAGGGGCAGGTCCATGCCACGCCGCCGAAACGCCGCCAGGCGCTCATCCAGCATCAGCCGCGCCCAGGTCAGTTTGTCCCGGCACGGGGCCCCAGGCCCAACCGGATCGGGCCGGCGAATAGCAAAATCCACGGGCACCACCAATTTCCCGTCGCCAATGACAACCAGAAGCAACAGCCCGTCAATACCCGACAACACGCGCTTCTGATGGCCGCTCCACCACCGTCCAACCAACCCCAGCTGTGCCCCATACTTGTGGAACACCGAGTCATCCCAGACCCATGTCCACTGCCAGCGACTCTGCGTGGCTGGACTCTTGGGTGCCACATGGCGCCAGATCGGCTCCAATACCTCCAACCCCAAGCGCCGCAGCCGCTTGAGCCAGGAGCGTTTGGGAAGTGCCCCGAGCAGGCGTGAGGGCAGGTTTTTATCCCAACCCCGCACGCGGCATAGTTCCGAGGACGTCCGGCAGCCAAAGAGCGGAGGATACATCACCCCGACGATTTTTCCCAGGAGCTTTTTTTGGCTCCGCAAACGCCCTTCGATCTCGGTCACGAGGTCTTCAGGCAGCCCCAGGTCATTGAGGGCCTGTTGGAGGGCCTCGGCGGCGTGCTGTGCCTGGCGGCGGTCTCGCGCGAGGCGCTCGTGCGCTGTGCGATAACGGCGCCGTCTGGCTTTGGCGTGTTTTTGTGCGTCTCGTGTGCGTGGGGACATGGGGCACTCCTTCACGCTGTTGTGTGGTCCATGAGGGGTGCGAAGCCCACCATACTCCCCGCATTTCCCGCTTTCCTTTCCCGGTCATCTGCGGTACATAGAGCACGTGGCCTCCCTCGTTTGACCGTGTGCCGCAGTGGGTCCGTACTGACCTCCGCCTGTGCAGGAGGGTGTCCGATGGACTTTTACGCTATCCTCGATCAGGTGATTGCCCTCCTCCGTCAGCGTCAGCGCGTGACGTATCGGGCGCTCAAGGTCCAATTCCAGTTGGAGGACGACGCGCTCGAAGCCCTCAAAGAGGAACTCATTGAGGCCCAACACCTCGCGGCCGATGAGGCGGGCAGAATCCTCGTCTGGATTGGGGACGCTGGCTCAATGCCCCTCGCGACCTCCGTTCCAGCCAGCACCCAAGACCGCGCCCCGCTCACCTACACCCCACCCTATCTTGCCGAAAAGATTCTCCTCTCCCGCAGTGCTCTGGAAGGTGAACGCAAGCAGGTCACGGTGCTGTTTGCGGACTTGAAGGGGTCCATGGCGCTGCTGGCGGAGCGCGACCCCGAAGAGGCCCAACAGCTGCTGGATCCGGTCCTGGAGCGCATGATCGAGGCCGTGCACCGCTACGAGGGCACCGTCAACCAGGTGATGGGGGATGGGATTATGGCCCTCTTCGGCGCGCCTATTGCCCATGAAGATCATGCTGTGCGCGCCTGCTACGCGGCGCTGCGCATGCAGGAGACCGTGACCCGCTACGGTGACGAGATGCAGCGTTCCCACGGGATCCCGGTGCAAATCCGCGTCGGGCTCAATTCCGGGGCAGTGGTGGTGCGGGCGATTGACAGCAGCCTGCACATGGACTATACGGCGGTAGGCCAGACCACCCACCTGGCCGCACGTATGGAGCAGATGGCCAAGCCGGGCTCGGTGCTCACCACGAGTGAGACCGCGCGGCTGGCCGAAGGGTTCGTCCAGGTCAAAGCGCTGGGCCCTATCTCGGTCAAGGGGCTGGCGGAGTTCGCGGAAGTGTTTGAGCTCGTCGATGCCGGCTCCACCCGGACGCGCATGCAGACGTTTGCGGCCCGTGGGCTCAGCCGCTTCGTCGGGCGGCAGGTGGAGTTCGAGGCCTTGCGCCAGGCCCTGGAGCGCGCTGGTACCAGCCACGGCCAGGTCGTGGCGGTCATTGGGGAACCCGGGGTGGGCAAGACCCGCCTGGTCTACGAGTTCACCCGCTCCCATCACACCCACGACTGGCTCGTGCTCGCAAGCAGCTCGGTCTCCTACGGCAAGGCCACGGCCTATCTCCCCGTGCGCGACCTCCTCAAGGCCTACTTCCAGATCGACGACCGCGACGACGGGCGCACGATCCGCGAGAAGCTCACCGGGAAGCTCCTCACCCTGGATACGACCCTCGGGCCGACCCTGCCGGCCTTCCTGACGCTCCTGGACGTACCGGTCGAAGACCGGCACTGGCAGGACCTTGATCCGGCGCAACGCCGCCAGCGCACTCTTGAGGCCATCAAGGGCCTGCTCCTGCGTGAGAGCCAGGTGCAGCCGCTGCTCCTGGTCTTCGAGAACCTGCACTGGATCGACGCCGAGGCCCAGGCGGTCCTCGACAGCCTGATTGAGCGCCTGCCCACCGCCCGCCTGCTCCTGCTCGTCAACTACCGCCCCGAGTACCAGCACGACTGGGGGAACAAGACGTACTGCACCCAGCTGCGGCTCGACCCTTTGCCCCCTGCGAGCGCCGAGGAACTCCTGCAGGCCCTCCTGGGGGACGACGGAGGGGTGCAGCATGCTGCACCCCTACAGGCCCTGAAACAGATGCTGATCGAGCGCACCGAGGGCAACCCTTTTTTCCTGGAGGAGAGCGTTCGGGCCCTGGTGGAAACCGGGGTGCTGGTCGGCGAGCGCGGCGCCTCTCGCCTGGCAAAGCCCCTTGAGAGCCTGCAGGTCCCCGCGACCGTGCAGGCCGTCCTGGCGGCCCGCATCGACCGCCTGCCGCCCGAGGAGAAGCGTCTCCTCCAAACGGCGGCGGTGATCGGCACCGAGGTGCCCTTCGCCCTCTTGCAGGCCATCGGGGAGCTGTCCGAGGAGGAGCTGCGCCGCACTCTCGGCCACCTGCAGGCCGCCGAGTTCCTTTACGAAACCAGCCTCTTCCCCGATCTCGCCTACACCTTCAAGCATGCCCTGACCCACGAGGTGGCCTATGGCAGTCTCTTGCAGGAGCGGCAGCGGGCCCTCCACGCCCGCATTGTCGAAGCCATCGAACGGCTCTATGCCGACCGTCTGACCGAGCAGGCGGAACGGCTGGCCCAGCATGCCGTGCGAGGCGAGGTCTGGGACAAGGCCGTGGTGTACTGTCGGCAGGCCGGTACCAAGGCGTTGGCGCGTTCGGCCTTCCGAGAGGTCGTGGGGTGCTCCGAGCAGGCCTTTGCAGCCCTCAGGCATCTCCCGGAGAGCCGTGCCACGCAGGAGCAGGCCATCGACCTCCGGCTCGACCTGCGGAATGCGCTCTGGGCACTCGGCGAACTCAGGCAGATGCTCGACCACCTCCGCGAGGCTGCCACCCTCGCCGAGGGCCTCGGCGACCAGCCGCGGCTGGGGCGGGTCGCCGCCTTTATGTGCCGATATTTGAGGGAGATGGGGGACCATGACAGCGCGGTCGAGTCGGGCCAGCACGCCCTCGCTGTCGCTGAGACCCTCGGAGATGTCGCCCTGCAGGTCATGGCGCATCACTTCCTGGGGGTGGCCTACCATGCGCTGGGCGACCATCGTCGGGCGATGGGGGTGCTGCGGAGGAATGTGGAGTTGCTTGCAGGGGATCTGATCCGTGAGAGCTTCGGCCTGCTCGGCCATCCTTCCGTGAACTCCCGCTCCTGGTTAGTGCGGTGCCTTGCCGAGTTGGGAGCGTTCCCGGAGGGGGTCGCCTATGGCGAAGAAGCGGTCCGGATCGCCGAGGCGGTCGATCACCCACACAGCCTTATCCTGGCGTATCTCGGTGTCGGTTTTCTCTCCCTCCGCCAGCGAGACGTCTTCAGGGCCATCCCCGTACTCGAACGCTGCCTTGATCTGTGTCGGATTTGGAACAGCCTGGTCTGGTTCCCTGAGACCGCCGCGGCCCTGGGCTATGCGTATGCCTGGGCCGGCCGTGTCGCTGAGGCCTTGCCGTTGCTGGAGCAGGCGGAGCAGCGGGGTGCCGCGATGGGGACCATGGGCGGTCAGTCGCTGTGGGTGGGCTATGTGAGTGAGGCCTATCTGGTGGCCGGCCGCATGCAGGAGGCGGTCCAACGCGCTGGGCGTGCCCTCGCCCTCGCCCGTGACCATAAGGAGCGGGGATACCAGGCGTGGGCCCTGCGGCTCCTCGGGGAGGTCGCCGCCCATCAGGCCCCCCCAGAGATCGAGCCGGCCGAAAATTACTACCGGCAGGCCCTCACCCTGGCCGAGGAACTCGGCATGCGCCCACTCATGGCCCACTGCCATCTCGGTCTGGGCACGCTGTATGGCGCGACCGGCCAGCGGGAGCCGGCCCGCGCTGAGCTCTCGACAGCCATCGAGATGTACCAGGCGATGGAGATGACGTTCTGGCTCCCCCAGGCGGAGATGGCGCTGGCACAGGTAGAGGAACAGTGAGGGACTATGATACCTCCTCGCAGAGGCTCTTACCCTCCTCCAGCGAGAGACCGGCAAGCCATTGTGTAGGAGCAGTACCTGCAAAGTTCGAGGCAGAACAGCCATCCAAGTATGCCGATTGATCGCTCATTTTTGAGCCTTGGAAGCAAACCTTTCCGCCTCAAATTATCCAGGTGCTGCTTAGGGGCATCGCATAAGCGCCGGGAGAAGGCACCTACCGTGGAAAATGTCCCTACAATGCTGGATGTATGTCTATAAGCGGTTGAATGTAAAGAGCTTTCATGAGGTATTGGCAGGAAATGCACATGGATACTCGCTGAAACTCGTATCGGAAAAGTCAGGCTCTATGGATTCCCGATAATTGATTAAGTTGTTACCATTACCTGCTAGATCTAGCAAGGCGTCGCATCGGAAGTGTAATGCAACATTCTTCGAACATAGCTCCCGGTCGCATATGTTCTAGCTGCAATCATCCGCACCACGGTGTGGTAGACGTGGTAGACAATGTATATACCTGTAAGAATCTCCACAATCTTAGCCGACTCGACTCTCCCTCTGTAGCGTCGAGCCAAAGTTAAAAAGAGAGTGACACGCTAGGTCGAAATCTGACAGACCTCAGCAAATCTTGACGCGCCCTAGGAACTTCAGCATAATGGCAGCGCCATGGGGCTTGGGGCTGTTCCCTAGTGGACACCGTTTACAACCGATAACTCATTGACGCACCACCCATAATCTCAGGAGGTCTCCATGAGCAGCTTGAAGAAGGTCACCGGTAGTCACCTCATTGGCAAAGCCCTGCAGTTGGAGGGCGTGAAGAATATCTTTACCCTCGCTGGCGATCACATCTTGCCGGTGCTGGACGTCATGGCCGACATGGATTTCCGTTTCGTCGACACCCGCCATGAGCAGGCCGCGGTCCACATGGCCGATGCCTGGGGGCGTCTGACCGGCCAGCCTGGGGTCTCGATGTATACCACCCCCGGCTTCGCCAACGCGCTGCCAGGGCTGGCCCACGCCCTGCACAGCGAGAGCCCAGTGATCTCGATTAGCGGCTCCGCAGACCTCGCCGAGTTGGGGCGAGGCGCTATGCAGGAAATCGACCAGGTCGGCGCCGCGCAGGCGTTTACCAAGGGCTCGTGGATGGTGCATGACGCCCGCCGTATCCCGGATTTCATCGCCCGCGCCGTGCGCACAGCATATGCCGGCAGGCGTGGCCCAGTGCATCTGACCATTCCGACGGATGTGCAAGAACAAGAAGTCAATGAAGACGGGGTGACGTTCTTTCCGCCCAGCGAGTACCGTGCCGAAGAACACGCCCTGGCCAACCCCAAGCTCATCCAACAGGCCGTCGAACTGCTCCACCAAGCCCAACGCCCCTTCATCATCGCCGGTGGACCGGCGAGCTATGCCGCCTCCGGGGCGGTATTGCAGCGGTTTATCGAGCTCACGCAGATGCCGCTGTTCACTGAGGACGTGGCGCGTGGACTGGTGAGCGATGACCATCCGCTGTGCCTGGGATTCTTCGAGCGCGGTTTGAATCGCGCCGCCAGGCTGTTGCGTGAAGCCGATGTCGTCCTACTGCTGGGCCGCAAACAGGATTACACTATTAGCTATGCACAACCGCCGGTGATTGGCGCCGACGCTCGCATCATTCAGATCGATCCTGCAGCGGCGGAGATCGGCCGCAACCGCGGGGTCACGGTCGGGATCGTCGGCGATATCGAGGCGGTAGTCGAGCAAATGACCCAGGAGGCTCAGAAAAAAACCTGGAAGTCGCTCCCCTGGCTCAAACAGCTCCAGGCTGAGCAGGAAGCGCAGGGGGCATGGCTGGACGGTCTGGCCAAGCCGGAGCAACCGATGCACGCCATGTACGTGCATAAGACCCTGGGGAACATGCTGCGACCCGACGATTGCCTGGTCTTCGATGGCGGTGATTTCTGCCACTTCGGCCGGGCATATCTGCCGTCGCGGCAACCGCGGCGTTGGTGGTACGTCCCGACGCTGGGCATGCTGGGGTCTGCTTTACCGACGGCCATTGCGGCGAAACTGGCGTACCCAGACTCGCGCGTGGTAATGCTGACCGGCGACGGCGCCTTCGGCTTCAACGCCATGGAGTTCGATACGGCGGTGCGCCATAACCTGCCGGTCGTCGGCATTCTTGGAAACGACGCGGCCTGGGGTATCGATCGACAGATCCAGCTCGGTCTCTACGGGCGTCCCGTAGCCACCGACCTGCTGCAGAGCCGTTACGAGATGGTGGCGCAGGGATTGGGAGCGCATGGCGAGTACGTCGAACGCCCGCAAGACCTGGCACCTGCCCTCGAACGCGCCTTCGCCTCCGGCAAACCGGCGTTGGTGAATGTCGCCGTGCAACGTGCCATCAGCCCGCGTGCCGAAGCGGCTATTGCGCGTCGCAAAGCCAACGCATAGCGGCAGCGGGAGGGTAGCATGGCGCATCAAGTGTACTCGGTGTCATGGAATCTCACCCAACGGTGTAATCTCCATTGTGCACACTGTTACATGAGTGCCTTCGCCGGCGCTGATACAAGGCGTGAGCTGTCCACGGAGGAGTGTCGGAGGGTCATCGACGACATCGCTGTGGCCAACCCCAATGTCTTTTTGATCTTGACCGGTGGCGAGCCGCTGCTGAGAAAAGACATCTTCGATCTGGCCGCCTGTAGCGCTGACAAAGGGTTTACCGTCGTGCTCGGCACCAACGGTGTGCTGTTGCGTGAGCCACAGGCCAAGCAAATGCGGCAGAGTGGGATTCAGGGGGCGAGCATTAGCCTCGACTCCACGGACCCCTCCAAGCATGATACGTTTAGGCAGCTGCCGGGAGCCTGGCGCGGAGCCGTCCGGGCAACCGAGGCGCTGCGCGGCGAGGGGCTGGATTTCTCCATTCACACCAGCATCACCAGTTGGAACACGGCAGAGATCTCCGCGATGATCGATCTCGCAGGCGAACTTGGCGCCAGGGTGCTGAATTTTTTCTTCCTGGTCCGCACCGGCCGGGGTGAGAGCCTCACCGATATCAGTCCCGATCAATATGAGCAGATCCTAACCTCTCTGGCGCGCATCCAGGGCTTGGGAAACGCTGCAGAGAGGGATTCTAGCGATCGATCATCAGCCTTCGATCAACCCGAAGATCCGTGGACTGTACCCGCCGGGCGCTCGGGAGGGCTGATTATTCGCGCCAAGTGCGCGCCGTTCTTCCGTCGGATTCTTTATACGCTTGACGCGAAGTCCTCGCTGCTGCAAAACTACGCACACGGGAGTTGCCCGGCCGGTAAGGCCTATTGTCGAATCATGCCCGAGGGCGACGTCACCCCTTGTCCCTATATGCCTGTGGTCGCCGGGAATCTGCGCCAGCGCTCCTTCGTCGACATCTGGCAGCAGGCTGAAGTGTTCGAAAACCTGCGTGACCCCCAGCTCGGCGGGCGCTGCGGCGCCTGCGAATTCGCCAAAATCTGCGGTGGTTGCCGCTGCCGAGCCTATGCCACGTATGGCGATTACCTCGCAGAAGACCCGGCCTGCGGCTACCAACCCGGCCAGTTCGGCGGCCAGGTGATCAGCCTTAGCGACGAGCAGACGTTTGGCTTCGATGCCCCGCTGACCATCGACTGGAGCCCTGAAGCCAAAGCCCGCCTGCAACGGTTGCCGTCGTTTGCTCGTGGCATGGTCATCAAGGGGGTTGAGCGTTACGCCGCCTCCGTGGGCCTCACACACATCACGCCCGAGGTCATGCAGGCGGTGCGGCAGCAGGCCGAGACGCGTTACGGGCGGCGTTTTTCCTTCCGTGAGTTTTTCCGCGGGAGTCCGCAGCAGGACTAGTCGAGATGTCCCCTCTCCCTCCGGGAGAGGGAGAAAAGGCACAGGGGAGTGCACAATCGCTGCGGGATAGAGGTCTCTCGATGACTGACGATACCAAACCGCTAGTAGCCATTATCATGGGCAGCAAATCCGACTGGGAGACGATGCGTCACGCTGACGAGGTGCTGACGCGCTTCGGCGTGCCACACGAATGCCGCATCGTCTCAGCACACCGCACCCCGGCCTGGTTAACCGAGTTTACTTCAGCGGCTGAAGCCCGCGGTCTCGAGGTGATCATCGCTGGCGCCGGTGGCGCCGCACATCTCCCTGGCATGGCGGCGGCCCAAACGACACTCCCCGTCCTCGGAGTGCCCGTCCAGAGTCGTGCCCTGAAGGGTATGGATTCACTCCTCTCCATCGTGCAAATGCCCGCTGGCATCCCCGTGGGCACCCTCGCCATTGGCCCAGCGGGGGCGACCAACGCCGCGTTACTTGCCGTCGCCATCCTCGCCACCCACCGGCCAGAGCTGCGCGAAAAGCTGCACCAATTTCGTGCTGAACAGACGCAAAGGATATTGGGGGACACGCTCCCTTGACCTCACCTATCCTGCCCGGTTCGACAATTGGCGTGCTCGGTAGCGGACAGTTGGGGCGGATGTTTGCTATCGCGGCGCGGCGCATGGGCTACCGCGTCCACACCTTCTCCCCCGAGACCGACACGCCGACGGGCCAGGTCGCCGACGTCGAGGTCACGGCCTCCTACGATGACCTCGATGCTCTGCGCGACTTCACACGCCATGTGCATGTGGTGACGTTCGAGTTTGAGAACATCCCCGTGACCACCGTTAACGCCGTCGCCGAACACGTATGGGTGCGGCCGAGCGGGGCGGCACTGCACACCACACAACACCGTCTGCGCGAAAAGACCTTCCTGGCGCGAGGAGGATTTCCCGTCACCCCCTTTCGGCCCGTCTCGTCTCTCGCGGATCTGCATGCAGGTGTGCATGACCTGGGACTACCTGCGGTCTTAAAAACCGCCGGGTTTGGCTACGATGGCAAAGGGCAGTCCAAGATCACCTCACTCAGCGAGGGCGAGGCAGCCCTGCAGGTGCTGCAGGGCCAGGAAGCGATCCTGGAGGCCTTTGTCGATTTCGAGTGCGAGGTTTCTGCCGTAGCCGCACGTGGGCTGGACGGGGCTTTCGCTCATTACGGTATCATTGAGAACGTCCATCGTCAGCACATCTTGGATGTGTCGATTGCGCCTGCGACGGTGTCACCCAAGATCGCCACCGAAGCGACCGAGATCGCGCGCAGCATTCTTGAGGCCCTCGACGTGGTAGGCATACTGTGCGTGGAATTTTTTCTCACACGCGATGGCAAGCTTCTCGTCAACGAATTAGCGCCGCGGCCGCATAACTCTGGCCATTTGACCGTCGATGCCTGCGTCACCAGTCAGTTCGAGCAGCAACTGCGCGCTGTGTGCGGGCTGCCGCTGGGGTCGACCGAACAGTATCGTCCGGCCGCTATGGGGAACCTTCTGGGTGATCTGTGGCATGATGGCGAGCCCAACTGGGCGGCCGCCTGTACCTTTCCCGAGGTCAAGTTGCACCTCTACGGCAAGCTTATTCCCCGTCCCGGACGCAAGATGGGGCATCTGACAGCATTAGCTGCGAGCGCAGGGGCGGCGTCGAGGCTCGTCCGTACCGCCCGTGCGACATTACAGCGGATCAGTTCGGGAGTGGAAACTACGGCCTCGCTCGGCATATAATCAAGCGCGTCAGCAGGCATGCTCCATTGCTCCTAACCAGATCCCATACCCGCTGCACAGTTTTCCATCCTGGCTGCCTAATCCTGAGCCCCGCAGGGGACCCTATAGCACTGCTCAAAATTTACGGCATATCCTCACGACGCCGGTGAAGACGCGGCGACCACCTCCACGATGGAGGCGGGCCCGCTCCCGTTGGGCTGCAAGACGAGCTGGCGGGCGTGGAACGGGCGCAGCGTCCCGCGGTGGCCCACACTGAACACCGTCGTCCCCAAGAGCCGCTCGCGCACCAGTTGATAGAGGCGCGCCTCC
>Ga0137403_10002491_pt1 | contig 22526 bp, 20 predicted proteins | sample CZOMad2_1_16fung_FD_122057 | JGI IMG/M metagenome (GOLD analysis project Ga0137403, IMG submission 122057) | Vadose zone soil fungal communities from Angelo Coast Range Reserve, California, USA - CZOMad2_1_16fungal (Hybrid Assembly) | ecosystem: Environmental > Terrestrial > Soil > Vadose zone...
GGCATGGTGTTCCAGGACCCCGAAGCCCAGATCATCAACACCCGCGTGCGCGACGAGGTCTGTTTCGGGCTGGAAAACCTCTGTCGGCCTGCCGACGAGATCATGGCACGACAGGCCGAGGCGCTCGCTTATGTCGGCCTCCCGGACGCCGGCGACCTGTCGATCTTCGACATGTCGGGCGGGCAGAAGCAGCGGGTCAGCATCGCCGCGGTCCTCGCCGCCCGCCCGCGCCTTCTGGTGCTGGACGAGCCGACTGCCAATCTCGATCCCGCCGGCATGGCGGAAGTCTTCGCAGTGCTGCACCGCCTGAACCGCGAGTTCGGCACGACCATTATCATGGTCGAACATCGGGTCGACGAATTGGCCGACCGCGTCACCCGCGTGATCATGATGGATCGCGGCGAGGTGGTGTTCGACGGCAAGCCGCGGGCCGCCTTCGCTCGGCGCCGCGAGGGGCATTCCGAGGAGGCGGAGACGATCGCTACCAGCGCCTGGTTCCCGCAGGTCAGCGAGTTTGCGCTCGAACTCGCCACGGCCGCCGGCATCGCGGTGGCGCCGGACGTCATGCCTCTCAACGTGACCGAGGCCGTCGCCTTCGCGGAAGGGGTGATGGCGCGGGGTCTCGTGCAGTCGACCGCGAAACCGGCCGCGCCGGAGAGCGCGGCGCCGGGGGAGAAACTGCTTTCGATCCGCGATCTCACCTTCGGCTATACGCGTGAACGGCCGATACTGAAGAACGTCTCGCTCGAACTCGAGACCAGGAGCATCGTCGCCCTGCTCGGACAGAACGGGTCCGGCAAGACGACATTGGCCCGCGCGCTGATCGGCATCAACCCGGTGGAGCGGGGTACGGTGTATCTCGGCGACAGGGACATTTCGGACCTCGGCCCGCGCGAGATCTCGGCCGAGATCGGCTATGTGTTTCAGAACCCCGACCACCAGTTCGTCACCGACCAGATCGACGAAGAAGTCGCCTACGGGCTGAAGGTGCGGGGCTATGCCGAGGACTTCATCGCGCGGCGGGTCGACGAGGTTCTCGATATCGTCGATCTCGCGCGTTACCGACACCGGTCTCCGTTCAACCTGAGCCTCGGCGAGCGCCGCCGGCTGAGCGTGGCCACCATGCTCGTGCTCGAGCCGCGCCTTCTGGTGCTCGACGAGCCGACCATCGGACAGGATCATGAACGCGCCCAGCACCTCATGCGGCTGATGGATCGACTTCGGGAGCGCTACGGCACGACAATCCTGATGATCACCCACGACGTGCGCCTCGTTGCGGAATGGGCCGACCGGGCCATCGCGCTTCGCGGCGGCGGGATTGCCTTCGACGGCGAGCCCGAGGCGCTGTTTGCGCAAGCCGATCTCCTGAAAGAGAGCGCGCTGCTGCCGCCGCCGATCTTCGAGGTCAGCAAGGCGTTGGCGAAAACCCATCCGGATCGCATCGCGGGGCCGACCTTGTCGATCCCCCACCTGATCCGATCGATGATCGTCTGAGAGGCAACCATGTCACGTTCGACCGTTTTTCAGTTCCGGGCCCGGGATTCCATCTTCCACCGCGCCGATCCGCTGACGAAATTCGCGTGGATGCTGACGGTCTCGCTGCTGGCCTTCGGCGCCTACATCGCCTGGATCCAGATCGCGATCACGGTGATGGTGCTCGCGACGGCGCTGATATTGGCGCGGATCACGGTGCGGGAAATCCTGCAAGGCACCTGGCCCTTCCTGTTCGCCTGCACCAGCTTCTTTGTGATCCAGACGCTGACCTTGCCCGGGACGACCGAGATATTCCGCATTCTCGGCAAGCCAATCTATGTCGAGAGCGCGGACTATGCGTTGGCATCGGCCTTGCGCATCTACACCATCATCCTGGCGTCGCTCGTCTTCGTGCGCAGCACCGATCCGCGCGAACTCGCCATCGCTCTCGTGACGCAGATGAAGATCCCCTACCGGATCGCCTATGCCTTCTTCATCGCGCTGCGGATCATTCCGACGATCGAGGAGGAGATCAAGATCATCCGCTCGGCCCAGGCGGTGCGTGGCGTGGTGCGGCAGCGGGGGATGACTGGACGCATCCGCGAAGCCAAGCGCTATGCCATGCCGCTCCTCGTCGGGGCGCTGCGGCGTGCGTCCACGATGGTGATGTCGATGGAAGCCCGCGGCTTCGGAGCCTATCCCCAGCGCACGTTTGTCGAGGCGCCGCATATGGGTTTCGGCGCGCAGGTTGCCTGCGGCGCAATGCTATTGGCCGTCGTCGGCTGGTACACCGCCCTCGCGCTCGGCGTTGTTCACTCGTTCTATGTTTTTGCGTCTTAGAGCACGCGGCTCAACTCAGCTCGCCGGTTTCCGGTTGGTTTGGGGTAGAAGCGGCCGGCCCAAAATCGCGCGTCGAGACTTCGTGAGATCGCCGTTTTCGAGCTTGAGATCTAAATTATCCGCTGAGTTTGCGATGCCGCAATTAATGTCAAGCGCTGGATCGTAAATCGTTATCCGTCCAAACACATCGTGGTCCAAAATTTGTTTGATAAACACGTTTATAAAAGATTGTGCGCGGAATTCGTCCATCGCATCGCAAGCAAGAATCGAAGCGGACCACTATCGGCAATTATGATGCGACGATTCTGCCTTTCACAAGCGCGGACAAAGCAAAATTGTCGCCACAGCTCGCCGAGCACGGCTTCGCGCAGGACAACGAGCGGGCCGACAGCCGCGTCACCCTGTTCACCGGAATACAGCGCAGCGTATCGGCCATTGGAGAAGATTCGGCGCATCAATTCTCTTACAGTCTTGGTGTGTTACGGTTGACACGGCGTCATCCTCAGGCCGTCTTATTATTCGTCATGTTTGAATCAAAGACCGAGCCCGCATAGGGCGATGGGCGGATCGAAGGATGTTAGCGCGATACTGTCGATGAAGCCGATTGGGACGCTGGGTTACGTTATCAGATCGTTCATTTTTAGCGCCAGATAGAGCAGCACGCGATCCTCGTGCGATGCGAGATCGAGGCCGGTAATCCGCTCGACCTTGTCCAATCGATAAGCAATGGTCTTCTGATGCGCGCGAAGCTCTTTCGCGGTTGCTTGTTGCGAGCAGTTCGACGCGAAGAAGGTGCGCAACGTTTTGATCAGGACGTCGCGCTGCGGCCCTTTCTCTTTGAGAAGTTTGCCGAGCTTTTCGGTGATGAAGGCCTGGAAATCGGCGCCTTCGCGCATGCTCATGAGAAGCCCCGCCACGCCGACATCGTCGAAGCCGACGACGGCGGTCTTGCCACTTTGTCGTGCAACATCCAGGGCGATGCGAGCGTCCCTCCATGCCGAAGGCATGGACATCGGGTTGGAGCAAGTGCGGCTCATCCCGGCCCGTGCGCTTGCTCCCGGAACACGGCGTCCGATCTCCGAGATCAAGCCCTGGGCGATCCCTCGAACTTGGGTGTCGCTGCGTACGCCGACGACGACTGCGAGTTCGTTGCCGCGCAGACAGGAAAGCTTCAGGGTTCGATGGGCGCACGGCAACTGGCCCGGGGCCTCGGCGACAGAACGCCGCCGGCCCTCAATTTCGCCGCCGGTCAGCACGCCGGATGAATTAGGCTTATCCAGTCCTTCGACGTAGCAAACCAGAACGCAGTATTCGGCTGGAATTCCAGCATTCAGTTCCTTCGCTCGTTCAAGCGCAAGTTTGCGCAGATGGTCGGGCCCTTCCAGCAGGTCCCATGTCAACGTGGCCAGTTTGTCGGACAGTGCCCGCGCAGCCGCGCGTTCCTTGGTCTGATGAAGCGCCGCAGTTACGCAGAGTTCGGTGATGGCAAGCCGGGTACTTTCGTCTTGAACGTAGGGTTCAAGCAAAACCACCCAACCCAGTTGTTCCGATCCGGCTGTAATGCTCTGGAAGGCGAAGTGGACGGGCCCCGCCGACAGCGTGCTGTGCCTCGTCTTCGCTCCGGTATTCTGCGATATAGCTATCAGAATCGCATGCAGGAGTGCTTCCGGGCATGCTCCGTCAGGATGACAGGCTTGGACGTCCATGTGCCTGTCGAAAACCAAAACGGGCGTGCCAAGATGCTCGTAGGCCTTGCCAACAATGTCGGACAGGGTGCCCCCTGCCAGCAGGGTGGAGATCAGGCTCTCTTGCAGATCAGCGGACTTCCGGATGACGTCGTAACGCAGCTGCAGCTTCGTATGCGCTTCCTCAAGACGCAAGGCAGCGAGTTCGCGTGCTTCAAACAGGCTGGCGTTTTCGATCGCCAGCGACGCCAGATTGGCAAGGGTAGCGAGTTCGGCGGTGTGCTGAGGCGTGAAAGTTGAAGGCTTTCGTCGCCAGACTTCAAGCACGCCAATGATCTTATCTTGGGAGATCATTGGTACGGCAAGCGCAGACCGCACACGCTCGACGCGCGCAAGATCGAAAAAATCCCGGCTGATAATTTCGCTTTGAACGTAGTCCTCGATCGAACATGCCTCGCGGGTCTTCAAAACGTGTCCACCAACGCCTTGTCCGGCACGCATTCGAAGCGATGCCATTTCCGCGGAAATGTTCCCGGTACAACGCATCATGACCAGAGCATCGTCTTCGAGGAGCATGATGCCGCAGATGTCGGCGGAGAGTCGCACCTTGGCCTCGTGGGTAATTTGCAGGAGTATCTCCTGAAGATTCCGGCTTTTGAGAATCCGGTTTGCGACCCTTTGAAAGACTCGGATCGCCTCAAGCTTGTCCGGATTGCCGTGTTTGCTTTCGCTCGACCCGATAGCAATGCGCAGAACATGACAGAGTGTATCAATGACGTCGCGGTGGATAGCTGGATTTTCCAGTCCGTCGATCAGAAGGGCCACACTGCCTATCTGAACAGGGACAAAAATCGCGTTATCGAGGTGGACATGAGTGGACGAGGAGATGTCCGGCAAGCTGTCGATCAGCGGCTCGTCACCGCCGCTGTCGAGCTTGTCCCATTCACGCCACGCGCCGGCCGACTGGACAAGAATACGTACGTCTTCGACGTCGAGCAGGTTTCGGAACAGGATCCTAGCCTCCGCGAACAACACATGTTGACCGCGGTCGGCTGCATTCGCCAGATTTACGATGGCATCCCGCAGCAGCCCGGCATGAGGTGCACCATGATCCAGGCTGGCCACAGTCTGCAATAAATGCGCGGTAACGTTCATCACGCTTTCCTCCCGCGGGCCGGCCTTTAGACGTCGAGGTGATCGGTTCTTCGATCTCGGAGCCCGACGCGGCCTGACACTTCAGCCGTTTCTATTTGACGATAATCTGCACTCGCTGATCTCAAATAACAAGTCCGTCCCAGCGGGGGACGCGGGCGATCCTTACGATCGGAGTAGAGGATCGATTACCGCTTTCATGATCTTCTGAGCCTTGAGGTCTCGATAGGCCTCGGCAGCGGCCGAGAAGCCGATGCGCCGATCGACGACGACGGTGGGATCAAGCGCGCCGGTGGCGATGAGTCTCAAAAGGCGAGCGCGCAGACGGATTGAATCTCCGATCGCGAAACCCAGGGTTAATTCATTGGCGAAGCTCTTCGCCAGCGGGAGTGGCCACGTGTCGGTCGCATGTGCGCCGACCGATATGATCCGGCCCCGTTTCCGCACAAGATCGAAGGCGTCGTTCAAAGCACCGGGATTGCCCACGGCCTCGATGACGACGTCGACGCCGTCGCCGCTCGTCAGACGTGCGACCAAATCCCGCGCTTCTTCCGGTGAAGCGGACAACGCGCCGTTAGCGCGGGCAAAGGCGCGGCGGGGTTCACTCGGTTCGATAACGACCACCGCGCCGGCGCCAGCAGCCTGCGCCGAGAGGCTGGCAAGCTGCCCGACCGCGCCGCCGCCGATGACGGCCGCGGTTTCGCCGGGCGACAGGTTGCTGCGCTCTACCGCAGCCCAGCCGGTCGCCAGATTGTCACCAATAAGAATGGCCGCTTCGTCGGAGCAGCCCTTCGGTACAAGGCCGAGCGTGGTATCGGCGTGCGGGACGCGCACGAACTCGGCTTGCGCGCCGGAGAGTGCGGCGCCGAAGGAATTGCCCGTGCCGAAGAACGCGCGGTCTGAACACTCCCAGTGGTCGCCGCGATCACACCAGCGGCAATGGCCGCAGGCGGTAAAGTCGGAGGCCATGACCTTGTCGCCGACCTTCAGGCGCGTGACCCCCTGCCCGGCGGCAATAATCTCGCCGACGAATTCGTGACCGACAACCGCGCCCGGCGCGATGCCGGCAAAGTCGCCGGCGATGACATGCAAATCGGTCCCGCAGATGCCTGCCAGACCGACACGCACGACGGCATCCCCGGGATGTCTGATTTCAGGCGACGGAACGTCACGCAGCGCGATCGACCCGGGGCTTTCGTACACGATCGCGCGCATGGATCATCCCAATTCCGAGATGCGTTTGGCGATACTGCGCGCCGCCTCGGCCAATGCAGCCCGCTCGCCCGATCTGAGCGGCAGCTCGATAATTTCCTTCACGCCTTCCCGGCCAAGGCGAACCGGCAGACCGATGCGCGTATCTACCACCCCGTATGCGCCGCCGGATTGTACGCAAGCCGCGATTATCGCGTCGCTGTTCTTGATCATCGCAGCGACCATGGCAGCCGCCGATTCCGCGGGCGAGAAATAGGCGCTGCCCTTTTGAAGCAGTTTGACCACCTCAGCGCCCGAGTCCCGTGCCCGTTCGACCAGCGCAGACAGGCGGTCCGCCGGCAGCAGCCGCTCCAACGATTGTCCGTCGACGGTCGCCAGGCTTAACGGAATGACCATTTCAGCGCCGTGGCTTCCGAGCGCGATCGCTTTAACATCCTGCGGCCTCGCGATCCCGTCGAGCGCGACGAGAGAGCAAAAGCGAGCGCTGTCGAGCACGCCCGCCATGCCGATCACACGGTTCGGCGGGAAGCCGGTGCGCTTGGCCATGAGATAGGTCATCTCTTCAAGCGGATTCGTAACCACGACAACCACGGCGTTGGGTGCATGGTTACGAATACCGGCGGCGACGCCGTTTATGATTTCCGCATTCACGCCAGTCAGGTCGGTGCGGGTCATACCCGGCTGGCGAGGGCGGCCCGCCGTCATGACGATGTAGTCCGCGCCTTGCAGGGCCGACAACTCGGTGCTGCCCTCGATCCGCGTCGTGAACCCTCTGAGGCCGGAGCTGTGCCACATGTCTAGCGCGAGCCCAGCGGCAAGGCCCGGAACGATATCGACGAGCATCACGCGGGAGAACAGCGACGTCTCGGCGAGCCTCAGCGCGGTCATCGCGCCGACGTGACCAGCGCCGATCACCGCTGCTTTCGGCCGGGAATCCACCGCGGCGTCGCGCCGGACATCGCCGACCCGCATCTGCGACGGCACAGGCGCGCCGCGACGGTAAAGCGCGCCGGACAGGGCGCCCGGCTGAACGGGAGCTTGCTGACGGACCGGACGGTTTGACACAAGCGCGGCGGGTTTTGGCGTCTTAACGGCGGGCTGGATTGGAGTAGTCCTGCTCGTCGACGAGGCCGGCGCCGCGACTTGGGCTGTGTCGCGTTCAATGCGAACATTGAGTTCCTTGGCGCGATCGGCCGCAAGTGGCGTCACTAGATCGCGTGCGCCGATAATCAGCACACCTTTGGCCTGTTCGACATCGGCTAGGGAGACAACGCTCATCCCGTGCCTCCCAGTCCTTCGAGGGATGCAATGGCGGCTTTCGCTGCGCTCTCGACTTCGCTTTCCGTGCCGGAGATGAACAAGCGGCCAAAACGCCCGACGGCCCGGACCTCGATCAGGCTGATGTTTGCTGCCTTCTCGGCTTCATTGCCGGCAAGCGTAACATAAGCAGCAGGCGTCGCCTCGAGCACGAAGAGGCTGGATCGCGGCAATAGGAGATTGCCCTTGCGCCACTTGTTGATGAGCTGCGCCTGGTAGGGATTAACGTTCGTCACGAACTGCGAGGACGCGATTTTCGGACGAACCCGGTCTTCCTCCTTCAAGCCAAGATATTCGAGTACGGCCTGACCGGCCGCCAACACCTCGGACTGTGTATGAGAGTGGATTTCCAGCAAACCGAACTCGCGCTCGATGATCTGCAGGGCAGGGCGCACGTCGGCTGCTTTCAAGGCGATGTCTGCGCAGCGAAAGATCTCGTTGCCAGGCGCGACCTCGATAAACAGTTCGGACATCCCCGCAATCGGGACGTCGCCCTGGCAGGTCGATGCGACGTGAGCGGCAGCTTGTGGTTGCATACTGTCGATGAAGGCGTATGTTCGAAGTTGAAAATCCATAATTAGCTCATTGCTATCCCGAACGGCGTGACAAGTTCTGAGTACGGATAGGCGATCGTCGGAATTCCGGTGAAACGCGAGATGATTGCAGCCGCGTTAGCTACGCGGACAGCCCCGCCAACCAGATGCAGCGACCCGACGGGCCTTCCGGCGATCTGATGCAAAATCGAGCTGCCTATGCGCTCAATTCCCGCGCGCAGAATGATGGAATAGTCTTCGCAGCCTTCGCGCTTGCGCCGCTCTGCTTCTTCGATGGCGATGCTCAAGGCACCTGCCAAGATGAGGTCCAGATGGTGGCCGCCGCCCGGCTCGTCGTCCAGGGCAACTATCTTGCCGTCGCTCACGATGCCCACGCCCGTTGAGCCGCCCCCGACATCGACAATGGCACCGTCGCGGACGTTCAGCAGGGCTTGCGCGGCGCTCACTTCATCGACCAGGGCTCGGCAGGTGATCTCCGCGTTCTCCAGGACGTAGTGGCATGCTCTTGCTTCAGCAGACGGCACACCGGGAGGGAAGGCGGTTGCCGCGCTCAGAATTTCGACCCCCAACGCCTCGGTCGCCGTTGCCTTGAGTTTCTTGACCGCGGCTACAGCGTCACCGAAGTTAACGATGACTCCGTCGCGAACGGCCTCGCAGGGCAGGCTGTCCCAATAGATCGGGCGACCACGCCGATCGATCGCCGTGATGACGATCGTCGCTGTTCCAAGGTCAACCCCGAACACAAGCGGCCCCTCCCGAACCTCGCACGGATTACGCAGCCGAAGCGCGGCATCTTCAAGGAAGACGCCGGCGCCTATTCCGGCTGATGGATTGCGAGTAACATTGCGTGCGAGCATGGATCAGAGCCCCATATTGGCTTGATAGAGCGAGCGCCATGGTCGCACTTCATGCGCGATACGCTTGATGTTGATGAGATGGAGCGGCGTAACGTTGTCGGAGACGATTGAGCCGCTCCAGGTTCCCGTGCCAAGCATGAACGATGGATCGGTAGCGCAGCTATAGCCCATTCCGCCGAAGAGGGTGGGCGTGTTAATGACGATGCGGCCGGCGGGAAGTGCGGACAGCATGCCAATAACCTGATCGTCTTCGCAATGGATGCCGAGAGTGTGTCCTTCGCCACCGAATGCCAGAATCTGGCGGCAGCGCTCGTAACCGGCGTTGAGATCGGCCGTGCGATAGAACGACAAGACCGGGCCCAGAATCTCGCGCGAGAGCGGGCTCTGCGGACCAACTTCCGAAAGGATAGCGCCCAGAACCTTGCAGCCGGACGGCACCGCGACACCGATCCGGCGCGCCAATTCCTGAGCCGATAGGCCGACGGCTTCAGGCTTGAATTCGCCTTTCTCGGTGAAAATGATGCGACCGAGTTTTTCTTGATCCTCGGGCAGGAGGAAGTGCGTTCCTTGCGCCGCGAAAGCGGCGAGAGCCGCGTCGGCAACAGGCTCGTCGAGAACAATGGATTGCTCCGCGACGCATGCCGTTCCGTTGTCGAAGGATTTGGACGTGATCGCCATAAGGGCGGCCTCTTTCACATCCTTCACCGAGCGATGGATGTAAACCGGCACGTTTCCTGCGCCGACCGCGAACGTCGGCTTGCCGCTGGAATAAGCGGCTCGCACCATTCCCGGACCGCCGGTAGCCAGCACCACCGATGTGTCGGGGTGGCGCATAAGTTCGCCCGTCGATTGAATGGTCGGCGTCGCAAGACATGAGATCAGCCCTTTCGGAGCTCCCGCCTTGACCGCGGCATCCGCCATGATTTCGGCAGCGCGCATGCTGCATCGGGCTGCGCGAGGATGCGGGGCGCAGACAACTGCGTTGCCCGATTTCACCGCCGCAAGACACTTGAACAGCACCGTCGAAGTGGGATTTGTAACGGGGATAATGGCGGCGATGACTCCCATCGGCGAGCCGATCGCGGTCATCCGGTTGACTTCGTCCACCCACAGGACACCGACCGTGCGCATGGGGAGGATGGACGCGGCAACGAACTGCGTGTTGTAGAGATTTTTGAGAATCTTGTCTTCGTAGACGCCGAAGCCGGTCTCGTCGACCGCCATCCGAGCCAGTTCCTTCGCCGCAGCGGTACCGGCTTGCGACATCGCCCGCACAATGCTGTCGACTTTGTCCTGATCAGCGCCGGCGAACGCCTGGAAGGCGGTTTTAGCCTCGCGCGCCTTGTTGCGCGCGTCCGCCAGGGCCGCCAAGTCTGAATCCAAATCCAATGCCGCGCCCATAGGCCAACTCACATTCGAAATTTTCTAGATGATGAGAGCGGAAGGGCATCGTCAGCCCTTGCCGAGAATTGCCTCGACATCCTCGTGCGGACGCGGAATGACGTGGACGGACACTACTTCGCCGATCTTGCCGGCGGCGGCTGCGCCTGCATCGGTTGCAGCCTTTACTGCGCCAACGTCTCCGCGCACCATAACGGTGACGAGACCGCCGCCGATCTGCTCGCGTCCGATAAGCCGCACATTGGCAGCCTTCACCATGGCGTCCGCGGCTTCTATGGCGCCGACAAGACCCTTGGTTTCGATGAGACCGAGAGCGCCTCTTGGCTGGCCCGGCGTGGTCGGTGCGGTGCTCATTTTTCTTTCTCCGTTGGGGTTAGATTGACGTAGTTCTCTTGTCGGACGCTTTCGCCAGTCAGCCCTTGCTGTAGGCATTCCGCTCGCCGATCTGGACATTGTCGACGACAGCCACGATCGCCGCGTCGGTTGGAACGTCGGAGGCGCCCGCCGAAACACGGGCCGCGCTTCCGCGGCTTATCAGGACAATTTCGCCCTCGCCGGCCCCTACGAGGTCGATGGCAACGAATGCCTCGTCCTCTTCGGAAGGGACGCTGTCTGCAGCCAGGTCGAGATGGGAAACGAGCATCAGTTTATAGGAGTTGAGACCGGACGACTTGATCGTCGAAACGACGGTCCCGACCACGCGCCCGAGTTTCATGCTCACTGCTCCCTAGTAAACGCTTTTTTGCTCAATCAGCGTTCTTGCGAGAAATACTAGGAGGGCCGCGCTCCGGCCGTCATTCTCTCGGACGGATAAAAACGAGCCGAACGTTTTATCCGATTGACCTATAGCGAGTTGCGCGGCGTGTAATGATGATGGCGGCGCTCAGAAGAGGGTGCCGTTCAAGAGCACCTCATCGGGGAGAGAAAAATGATCCAAGACGCAGATGTCCAATTCCATGCTGCGGATGCGAGCCTTCATAACTGGGCGGAAACCAACTTCTTCGGTTTCTACAATGCGGACGAAAAGCTGAACGTCGGGGTTTACGCGCTGTTTCGTCCGAACCTCGGAATCGTTAGTTCCACCATTTGCATGAATTCCCGCTTCGCCAATACGCCTTGGGAAGCCGACTTCTGCGACTTGCGCGCTTCGATGCCCATTCCGGAGCCGCGCGACCTTGCCAATTTCCGCCTTGAAAATTCCTTGAATATCAAATGTTTGCGTCCGAATATGGATTGGCGCATCGGCTACGATGACGGTGAGGGCACCATCATCGATGTCGAGTACCGATCGATCATGCTTCCCTTCGATATTCACGATCCGGAAATGGATCCGATGAAAGCGAAGGCCCTGAAAGAAGCCGAGCAGGGCGGCCAGTTTGCTTGGGGCACCGCGTACAACGGTCATTTCGACCAGACGGGTCACTTCAAAGGCAGGGTCGCCGTTCGCGGCAAGAACGTCCCGATCGACTGTATTTCGACAATGGACCATAGCTGGGGGCCCAGGCCGGAGCGCGGCGCTCCCAACATGAGCTGGCTGCACGCGCACTTTTCGAAAGATCTGGCCTTCCACGTGATCTTCAGTTTCGATCCGAAAACCAATGGGCGAGACCTTTCGCTTGCTCACGGATACGTCGTCGAGAAAGGGAAGATCTTCGGACTGAAGCGGGGGCATGGCACCACCAAGCGCGAGAAGGATCGCTACGCAGATCAGGTCGACCTCGTTCTTGTCGACAGCGCAGACCGCGAATGGAAGCTCCGCGGCAAAGGGCTAACCGCGTTCCCCTGGCAGTGTTGGCCCAACATGGTGTCGTTCAACGCTTTGGCCCACTGGCAGTGCGGCAATTTGGCGGGCTTTGGAGAGATTCAAGACTTCTTCGAGATGCCGCAGTTGACCGCTCTCAACGCGGATCCGGCGACACGTGTCCTCGCAGGTGTGGCGGGTTGAAATGAAGCCGGTGCGCGCCGTCCTATTCGATCTCGACGGAACGCTGGTTCAGACCAGGGAGGCGTCATGGCGCCTTTTTGCGCGGACCAACGAGGCCTTCGAGCTCGGCATCAATACCCAGGCCGACTTTTTCCGCTTGCTCGAAGACAACATGTTTCACGGTCTGCGCAAGCATTGCCGTGACCAGAAGATGGCGGACGAGGCGGCGGCTCATTTTCTGGGCTTGCTGCAAAGCGAGTACAACCCGGACTTCGTTCCAGGCATGAACGATGTCATCAAGGCGCTTGCCGGAAATTGTTCGCTCGCGGTCATTTCGTCCAACTCGGTAGGAACGATACGCCGCATCCTCAGCCGCGAGAATCTCGTGCATTGCTTTTCGCATGTCTTCGGCGGCGATGTGGAGCAGGACAAGCGGGCAAGTGTGAAGCGCTTTCTTTCCGACCGGTCGTACCTGGTCAATCGGGATTGCTCGCCTGCGTATCGCGAAGGCGACGGACCACAGATTTCAGACGGGGATCAAGTCGTCCTGATCACGGATACTGTCGGCGACGTCAAGCACGCGCGCGAGTGCCGAATACGCGCCATTGGAGTTTCATGGGGCATGCATTCCGAACCGCAGCTTCTTGCTGCCGGCGCTGAATTTGTCGCTGTTTGGCCGCAGGAACTGGTTGCGCGCCTCCTACCGGGAGGGTTCGCTGCGACTTCGTGCGGGGTTGCGCCGGCAATCGCATCGTCGTGCAGCTCAGCCGTGGCGCTCGGCGCACACTGGTGTGGCTGTGGATGTCATGGAGACGAGCTTGCCGGCGCAGCCGGCATCCGCAGGAAACGTGCGATTGCAGCGTCCGCCGCGTTGGGGCTGCGGCTGACATGTGGCGTTGACGATCGAGATGTGCGCCCCGCGGGCGGTGCTCACATTGCGGCAACGAACGCCGACGACCTGCTCTTAAAAAGTCTTGCGCGCCTGCGCGGTCAAAGATCACGCAGAAACGCGAATACGTCGGACGTCAACTGAACAGCTTAGCTTAGAGGGAGGAAGATCGATGAATTTTGCGGCTGAAGGCTACAACAGCTTCGAAACCAAGAAGACCCCGTCAGGCATCATCAAATATTTGCCCGATCCGAAGGCCGTTATCGGACTGATCCAGAGCGGCAAACTCAAGGAACACATTCTGCTTGTGCAAGGTGGTACCACGACGTTTCTGGCGCCGGCGCTAAGCATGGGGTCGATCGGTGTCATCACGATGTCGGGCGCACCTGAATCGCATCTCGGGATTCTCTCGCGCGAATTTCAAATGCCGTGCGTCATGACTGCTTATTTGACCAACAGCGATACGCGATACGTGACCGGCGGCAACAATGACGCCCATTTCGCTGCAATCATCAAGGCGCTCGAAGGAAAGAAGGCGCAGTTGCACTGCGAGGACCGCGAAACCGGTCGCGTCGCCATTTTGGATTGATCTGCTGAGAGCACAACGTCAATTCTGGGAGGATACATATGTCTACCTATAAGGATCGTTATAAGGATGCCGACAACGGGCTGCGATTTCAGGACCTGGTGTACCAAGGCAACTTCAAGGGCATGGAGCCGGTGCCCGACGGCATCCTGGGCGACAAGATCTTGCGTCAGCGCGCGAAAAGCAAGGTTCTGGAGAAGGTCAGCAAGGAAGACGTTCTTCGCGATCAGTTCACCCTGGACGAACTGAACGATCTGAACAATTATCTCGCCTGGAATATCTGGGACGTTCTGGTCATGCGCGCGACCGAGGGCGTTTCCGGCATGATTCCGCGGCAGGAGTACGAAATCCTGGCGTTCATGCAGGAGTTCCTTCGCTGGCCTGAAATCCTCGAGATGACAACCAACGAGATCGGTGCCCAAGGGGTCATGAACATCGGCGCCTCCGCGCGTCGCGAGATCGGTACCAAGATCAATTGTGTGCATGACTGGTGTATCGGTGCGGTCGGGTTCGGCATGGGGCGATGCGGTCTGCTCGCTCTCGAAGCAATCCAGCCGCAGGATTATGTTCGCGAGAGCAACGTGATCCTGAAATTTATGCAGCGAATTCTTTGGGGTAAGCGGCAGGACGGCTTCATCCTCAATTCGCAAGATCGTTACCGCTGCAGGATCCACGAAAAGGATGTCATCGACAGCCTCGCCAGTCAGGTCGAATATCTCGAGCCGGGCAGTGAGAAGCATGACAGTCTCGTGCGGTTCAACGCGGCGGCTGAACTGCTGTCCTTTCTCGACCACTACGATTGTCGTCTTGGACTTGGCGACACCGGTCCCTATGCGTTGCCGGACGGAAAGATCATGATCATCCGCGATCTCTTTACCAACGAGGAGGTCTATGATTGGAGCGACGTCTGCGACCATGAGAAGGTGCCGCATTGCTACACGCTTTGCCTCATCATCGATCCTGAAAAAATGGGTCTCGACGAGATCCGCGTGAACGACATCTCCACCACCTTCACCCGCCCGAAGAACTACATCGAGCATATCATCGGTGGCGCCGTTTTCGTTCGCGAGAAATGGGACACCCCGATGGGCGAGGTCTACCCCGTCAAGGTCGCTGATCTCGACAAGCGTCTCGAGGGTATCCAGCAGGCAACCTTCAAGCTCTACACCAAATTCTCCCGCATGTCGCGCCGCACGCTGATCCAGAATGGCATGTATGTCTATTATATCGATATGATCCTGCCGCATCTGCGTCTGGCGGGAACATACGAAAAGGCGTGCAAGGACTACGAGTTCTGGGAAATCGACCAGCGCGTCTCGAACTACTATTACGACATCGTCAAGCGAGGCTTTGCCCAGGCAACCGTGCCGCAGAAAATCTTCTCGGGAGAAGGCTATCTGCCGTTCCCGGACGGTGTAAGCCTCAACAGGTCAAAGTACTACTGGAAATAGCCAGCAGTTCGGCAGGGCATTCGAGTCGGTGCGCGGCATGATCTGCCGTGCGCCGATCGAAAGCGGGATACGATGGCGATATAGCTATGATCGACGAAGAGGAGTTTTGGGTCTTGAACGGCGCTCATCTCAAGAAGATGGCCACCGTCGAGGAAATTGGATCCGCTGTCGGGGTCGACCCAGCGACCGTCGCCACGGTGCTGGAGGCTGCGGTTGCGTCCGGCTTGGCGATAAATATGGAAGGCAAACACCTCCTGCTTCCGGAGGGAACGAGCGCGGTGCACGACTACTATCGAAACGCATATGCGGCCCTTCGCACCAGCGCACCGCTGATCGCCTGGTACGACCGTTTCGAGTTGATCAACCAGCAGTTCATCAAGCAGGTGAGCGATTGGCAATCGACCGAGGGCGACGAGCGTATCCAGGGCCGTCTAATTAAGACCGTCGAGCGCTTGATAGAAAATCTGGAAGGAATCGTTCCGGACATTCCCAGGTATCAGAGTTACGTGCGTCGCTTTACGGATAATATTGCGCTTGTCGACGGCGGCAACAAGGACTACGTCTGCAAACCCACCATCGATTCTATTCACAACGTCTGGTTTGAATTCCACGAGGATATCCTCTCCGTTCTCGGTCGCCCGCGCGATACCTGAGGTGGAAAAGTACGAAACGTGATGGTGGTCGGCGTGATGACTAGCAAGTTCGTTCGTGAAATTACCGAAAGGGAAGTCGAGGATTCTCGCCGCTATGGAGGTAAGGCAAGCGGTCTGGCGAAAATGGCGGCCGCCGGCATCCCAATTCCACCAGGATTCGTCATCGGTATCGATGGCTTCGATCATTTCCGCTCGAACGGCAAGCGGATAGGACGCGCGCTGCTTACGGAAATCCTCAAGTCGCTGCAACGTTTGGAACAACTGTCAGGCCGCCCCTTCGCGGGTGGTGATCGCCCGCTTTTGATTTCCGTTCGCTCCGGCGCGCCGATCAGCATGCCGGGAATGATGGACACGATTCTCAACATTGGATTGAGGTCCGAGTCGGCGTTCAGGTTAGCCCGTGGGCTTGGAAATCCCGAGTTCGCACTCGACACCTGGTTGCGTTTCTGGCGCATGTTTGCGGACATCGTGCTGGGTTTGGATGCCACCGACCTCACCGAGTCCGTTAAGAGAGCAGAGGCGCGTGCGCGGGAAGAGTTCTCCCAGCAGGCTTTCGAAAACTTGGAGCAGGCGATTCTCGACCATATTGAAAGTAATGGCGAAAGGGCGAGTGCAGATCCATACATTCAACTGGAGCAGACGATCGAAGCAGTCTTTCGCTCTTGGGATAGCGCGCGGGCCAAAGCTTACAGAAAGCATCACTGTATCTCCGACGATCTTGGAACGGCTGTTACCATTCAGGCAATGGTATTCGGAAACGCCGATGCAAAGTCTGGCTCCGGCGTAGCTTTCACGCGCAATCCCAACGATGGCAGTAAGGCGCTGTATGGTGAATTTCTAATCGGGCGTCAGGGCGAGGATTTGGTATCCGGCACTCATACGCCTATTGACCTAGCCGATCCGAAAGCTCTCGACGAAGATCTGCGCAATGCATTGATCAAGCATGGCAACACACTTGAGGCGCTTTATTCGGACGCTGTCGACATTGAATTTACAGTGGAGGCAGGGCGTCTCTATCTGTTGCAGGTAAGGCCTGCCAAGCGCACGGCAATCGCCGCTCTCAAGATTGCAGAGGACCTCGTCGCAGAAGGACTCATCAAGCAGAAGGCTGCATTGGCACGAATTTCAGTAGAGCAGATCAAGAAGATGTCGCGGCCCGCTTTCGACGAGGGAGAATTCGCGACCGCCAAATTGCTGACGCAAGGGCTCGGATCGTCCCCGGGCCAATCGCATGGTGCGGCGATTCTTGACTCTGATCGTGCTGCAGAGCGGGCCGCGACTGGCGAAGCCGTCATTCTTTTGCGGCCGACCACAAGTCCGCAGGACATCCGAGGTATGCTCAGCGCCGCTGGCATCGTGACAGCGAAGGGCGGTGCGCTCAGCCATGCTGCAGTGGTGTCGCGCGCGTTGGACAGGCCTTGCATCGTTGGGTGCGAAGCCATCAACATCGATCTCCACAAGCGAACGTTCGCGATCGACGGCAACGCATATAGTGAAGGCGATCAGATTTCCATCGATGGCACCACTGGAAGGATATTCGGTGGCGCGATCAAGCTTCAGGCGGGTGCCGGGAGTTTCCCGTCCCTCAGGCGCATTCTTAACTGGGCAGATGCTGCCTCAGGCGCCTCCGTCTGGGCGACGGCTAGATCGCCGGATGAAGTCGGCGAAACACTACGTGCTGGCGCTCCCGGCATTGGCGTCGTGGGCCTGACCGATCTCATCATTGCCCAGGGAACGATCGACCGGTTCGTCGAACTGACTGTAGCAATGGGGGCACCGAAGCCGGGGGCCGCCACCTCTGTGGCGATCAGCGGAATCGTGGAGACAGCGTGCAAGCCTGTTCTAGCGGCAGCCCATAAAGCGCAAGTTCACATCCGACTGCCGCGCGTTAGTTCTGACCGCGCGCGGCGCTTGATCGAGAACTGGCAGGAACTACCCCCGAGTTTCTTTCTCCCGCTCGGCTCGCCATCTTACCTGCAGGCGATTCTGGCCGGCACGGCCGCGGCGGCTAAGGAAGCGGACCATGAAGATGTGACTGCGATCATTGGCGGCATCGGCGATAGCCGCGAATTCGACACCTTTCGGGTGGAGATCGAGCGCGTGGGCCAGCTCAAAGCAGGTGCGATGTTGCAGAATGTCGTCGCGCTCGATGCCGCCCAAGAACTGAGCCAGTCGGGCGCGCCGCTATGGATCGATGTGGCCGAAATCGTGCGGACCGTTCATGGCTTTCCGGTCGAGGTTCAGCAGTCGTTGGAAGCACTCGACATTTACGCAACGAGCGGGCGGGTTGCGAACAATCCCTTCAGGCACCTCGCCGGCTTTCTCGAGTCGCTTTTTAGTAGGGTCCTGTTGCCGGCGGCGTCTGCGATGATCGGTGTAGACGGCGCTGGATGCTCACCTGAATTGCTCGAGCAACTATATCATCTCGGTTTTCGACGTTTCGCCATGCCGGTCACACGTCGCGACGAAACGAGGTTTCTGCTTGGACGTCAGCAGGAGGAATGAGTCATGGTGACTGTTTCACGAGCACTCGGATTGATCGAGACGGTCGGGTTGGTTGCGGCGATCCAGGCGGCGGACGCGATGGTAAAGGCGGCCAACGTAAACCTCGTCACGCGTCAACAACCGGGAGGCGGACTGATCTCCATCATGGTGCAGGGTGATGTCGGGGCGGTGAAGGCTGCGGTTGATGCCGGCGCCGCGGCCGCGAGCCAAATCGGAAGAGTGGTCTCAGCGCATATTATTCCACGCCCTCATGACGAGTTGGCCGATTTTCTGGAAAGACCTCCGGTTCGATAGAACACGCAGGTATTAGCGGCTGCTTTTTGCTTCGAGAGACAGACTAGACTCACCCCAGACCTGAATGATTCTGAGTTTTCGGGAGGCGAACAAGTTCCCGTTATGTTGCGCAGCGTGCCAAACGCCCAAAAAGCGCAAAAGCATCAGAATGGCTCCTGAAAACATTGCGAAAATCCGGAGACTTCCACGCTAAATGTATCTGTGCATGGTGCCCCCCTCAAATGGCCACCATCAGCGAGTGTCGGTATCGGTGGTTGCGCCTCCCCACAACCAACTTGCGTCGATCGGCTCGGTGCGACCACGATTACGGCGCCGATACCCGCGCTCATCGCGAGGGAGCGTGAGTAAACTCAGAGGATGACCACTGGGTGAAGATCTTCCAGTCCATGTTAGATCAGAAGCGCGAAGCGGATACATCCGCCTCGCGCTGCTATCTGCGGTCTCAGTGGCCGATGTGACTGCGGATGCCGTCCGCGACCTGGCGGATGGCTGCCCGGGTCGTCGGCAGATCCGCAATCGCATTCAGCACGCCGAAGTCATGGATGGTGCCGTCGTAGCGCGTGGAGACCGTGGGTACGCCCGCAGCCTGAAGACGATGCGCATAGGCCTCGCCTTCGTCACGCAGCACATCGTTCTCGTCGGTGATCACCAGAGCGGGCGGAAGTCCGTTGAGGTGGTCGAGGCTGGCCCGCAGCGGCGAGACATAGGGATTGTCCCGTTCGGCCTTGGTCGTCGCGTAGAGATCCCAGCCGTATTTCATGAAGGCGCGGGTGAGGAAGCGATCGTTCGCGAACTTCTCGTAGGAACAGGTATCGACGCCCGCATCGGTCGCCGGCCACAGCAGCACCTGGTAGCTGATCTTCGGTCCGTTGCGATCCTTGGCCATCAGAGTGAGCGCCGCCGTCATGTCGCCACCGACTGAATTGCCGGCGACAGCAATGCGGCTGGGATCGGCGCCGAGCTCCTCCGCATGCTTGGCGGTCCATTCGAGGGCGGCGTAGGCCTGGTTCATCTGGACCGGGTATTTCGCCTCCGGCAGGCTGCTGTATTGCAGGAAGACCGCTGGTTGTCCGGATTCGACGACGATGTCGCGGACCAGACGCTTATGGTTGTCGAAATTGCCGACGATCCATACGCCGCCGTGCAAGAAGAGTATTACGCCGGGACGCCCCTCGACGTGGTCGGGCTTCATGACGAACAGCTTGACGTCGCGGCCGTCGACCGTGAGCGACTGTTCGGTCGTGGTCACGCCGGACATGTCGACCTTGGTCTCGTTCTGCAGCGCCGTTAGAGTGTCCTGCGGCTTGGGCTGCGGCAGCTTCCAGAACGGCGAAGAGTTCTTGTCGAGCTTGACCAGGAATTGGCGGACCGCGGGTCCGATGTCGGGATCGCCGGCGACGTCCGACGTCGCCGGGGTCACGCGTTCGGTGCAGGCCTTCGGCTTGAACGGGATGGTGGCCTTGCCCTCATCCTGGGCAAACGCGTTGGTCAGCGTCAGAGCGTGTAGCACGCACGTCCCGATCAACAGATGCTTCAGTCGAACCATTGCAGACTCCTTCTGGACAGTCATTGTTGGCGATGCGAGGCCAATGTAGCTGTCCGGTCGGAATCGGGATTTCGATTAAGGCGAGGAATTTTTAGCGTTTGCACGTCAATTCGGCCGAAGGCGCCTCGTCCTGACGAACCAGGCTTCGCTTGTTCGCGAGCAAGTCTGTAATTGCAGAGAACGTTCAGCCGCTCAGGCCGGTTTTGGCACGTATGGGAAGGTCGACGTCGGTTTGGATGTGACGGACTCCTTGCCGATACCGAGCCGGACCGGCGCGTTCGCCGCGATCGAGAACATCACGTCAGGGGCGTTGTCCGTGAGCGAGCGGCCGTTCCATTCGGCGAAGCCGAACACCGCCGGCGTTCCGACGACGTAGGGAAGAAAGTTCGGGAAGAGGCGCTGGACCACCATCTCGGCATACGCGCGCGGGCTCTCGGCTGTTCCGGTCGCGGCCACCATGGCGGCGATCGCTTGGGCGACGGCTTCGCCATAGGTGGCGAAGTCGTCGGCGGGGCAGCCGGCATTGAGCCGGTTGCCGAGATCCTCGTTGTACTGCGTAAACAGCGGATGGATCATCGGCAGCCCGACCCGGTTGATCGGGCGCCATCCCCCCGCATCGGTGGCCAGCGTCGCGACGGCCCAGACGCCGATCCGGCGACGGCCGGGCGCATCCACGAGCAGCGCGGCATCCGGCACCTCCAGCACGATGGAATAGACCGTGTGGCCGGCGAACAGGTTCCTGGCACGGGCCGGATCCCATCCGGTGAGATCGACTATGGTGCCATCCTGGAAGGCATGGCCGACGGCGTGAAGCACATCCGGTTCGATCCAGAACGTATCGCCGGCCTGGCCGGCCCAGATACGCACGTCCTCGGATGTGGTGGCCGTCGCGCCGGTCGTTCCTCGCGCAATGACGCTTCCCGGGGCAGCGGGATCGGCGGCCTCCGCCCCCCGAAGGCAGCGCAGGACAAAGGCCTGGTTGCCCTGCGCATCGCGCGCGTCGAACGTGATGCGATAGGTCACATCCTCGACAGCGTCGCCGTCGCGATCGATCTTGAACTCGTACATGCCTTCGGGATGATAGCCCGGGGCGGCGACGGGGCCGGCGATCGAGTGACAGACATTGATCACGAACACCGTGCCGATCTCGCCCCGGAACAGATAAAGGTCTGTGATGTCGAGCCTTATATCCTGGCGGGCAAGCGGCGAATCGAGGTGGTGGGACATATCGCCTCCTTTGTCATACGCGCCGCGTCGGCCGCGCTTGGCGGCCCGGCGCGGATTGCTTTGGCCCGAGTCTCTACCGGCCCGGCAGCCTTGGCCGATTCGACTGCGGCTTGCTGCGTTCGTAATCCTTGCTGCGCTTGGCGACGCGAGCCAGGATTATCTGGCAGACGTCATCAGCGACGAACTGATAGGCGACATGGTGAGCGTTCCGATGAAGCTGCTTAGGAAAGAACAGTCGTTAGTTTTATGGTGTTTTTCTGCTTCGCTTTTATTGAGCAGTTGTGGAGGCGCGGGACCTGAGTGTGGTTCTTTGGATACCCGCAATTCAGTAGTTAAAATCGTTTCGGATGATAATAATAATAAACTTGTGAATTACGCTGTCAAAAATTCGAGTTCGGTCGCGGCAATGGTGGGTGATACGAAATCGGAAGCTGAAAAATTAGGGATTTGGGAAAAAGCGAGACAAGGCGCGGTGTATAGGTTGGACGATACAGTACTCATGAATTCAAGAAATCGAGCAGCACAAGAGGTTACTTGCATTGGGCTATTGTATGTGACCGTTGCGGATGCGACTGCGCAAAAAGAGCTAGAATTTAAGGTGAAACAGACAGCGGATGGGAAGATTATCGTTTCAGTCAGTCCTTTTTTGTTTTGAGGTTTTACAGCTTTGAGAGCAGTGTTGTTATGCTCCGCCGCATGCAATGAAGAGACTTGTGCAGATTTAACGCGTGTGTTGCGTCGACCGTTGAGCCGGCATTGAAATCTCGGACATGGTTCGCGTCTCACAGAGAGCCCCGGCCTGATGGCGAGGCGGGGTGTGAGGAAGAGTCCCCTGTTAGCTGTTCCGATCAGCAATAGCGGTCCTGCGTAGCTGGTGGCCGATCCGCTTACGCCGCCAGTTCGTGCAGAATGGCGGCTCTCCGCAATTGATCTGCTGCGGGCGTCAGTTGCCCGCCCCTG
>Ga0137403_10002493_pt1 | contig 22519 bp, 14 predicted proteins | sample CZOMad2_1_16fung_FD_122057 | JGI IMG/M metagenome (GOLD analysis project Ga0137403, IMG submission 122057) | Vadose zone soil fungal communities from Angelo Coast Range Reserve, California, USA - CZOMad2_1_16fungal (Hybrid Assembly) | ecosystem: Environmental > Terrestrial > Soil > Vadose zone...
CGGGCACAGACTCACCTGTGGTCCGGCAGCTACGACCGCGACCTGCGCGATGTTCTCAATGTGCAATCCGAAGTGGCACGGCAGGTTGGCAGAGCGCTGGCCCTGGAGTTGCTTCCCGAAGATTCGTCAAAATCTCTGCCTTTAGCAGCCTCGCGTGTGCAGGCACTCTAGCGGCAAACTACATCTCTGCCGTGCCCGCCTGATGAATTAGCTCATCGTTAGTTCGCGGCAGCGGCCTTGGTGTAAGCAGGTTGCACGCTATTCGAAACGACGTTGTAGCCGTCGACCACGAGCACAGCCGTTTTTCCATCAAGGGCGGAGGAATCGTAGCTCGCGGTAACCTGACGCTCTTCACCGGGAAGCAGTGAAAAGTAGTTATCGCTCCAGAAGATAGGAACAACGTCTTCGCCGCCCGGTCCGCGCGTGAGACGCAGATGCGCCATGAAGGCGAGGCTACTGCTGGGATTTTTCGCTGTCACCGCGATCGTGTCCTTGCCGGCCGCACTGCTTTTCGCCGCACTCACGGACAGCGTGACCTGCGGCAAAGAGTTCAGCCCCGTCAAATCGCCAAATTCTTTCTGCGGCGTGTAGACGGTATCTTTTCTCTTGGCCCAGTCCAGCGTGTCGGCCTTGGTCGAAAGCCAGTAGAAATTGTCGCTGACCGGCTTGCCTGCAGCATCCCGCAGCTGCAGCCGCAAAAAGTACGTGGTCGAAAGGCCCTCTACCTTGGGGAGATCGAACGCTTTGACGCTGGCGTCCGCCGCAACGTCAAGCGTCGCGTCCTGCGATGCTTTTTCTTTCGCATCGATGTTGTAAATCTTCGCACGTACCTTCAACCCTTCCAGGGACTCGTATGTGCTGTTGACTACCGCGACGGAATTATCGTCGTAGGAGTATTGCACGTGCACCGGCTCGCAAGCTTTTTTCGTTCCGAAGTATCCGCCTCCGGGCACCAAGTAGTAATCGTAAAGATGCCAGATCAGCGAAGGCCAGGAATTGTTGAGCATCCACTGAATCACGCCAGTCGCCGTGTATTTGTTCCGCCCATAGGCTTCGAACATGGCGCGTTGACCGTCGTACGCCATGGCCTGAGCCTTGCGCTCGTAATCATCGAGCGAAGCCGCCTGGCCGTAGCGGTGGTTGAGTCCGTCGGTGAAAATATTCACGGTTGTGAAGCGTTCTCCGCCCGCGTGAAAATTCCAGACGTCGTCGATGGGCCAGAGGTGTTCCTTCGGGATGAATTTCTCGAGCGACTCCCGCGTCGGAATGGCCGGTCCGGGGCTCGTTTCCGTGTTGTAGCCGTACGCGCCGCCCGCTTTGCTGTCCGCCAGCCAGTAGACGGGCGGCACGTATTCGTATGGCCCCGTCATTTTTACGCCTGAATTGCCGGTCAGCTTTGTCGGTGTATCGCTGGCGGAAGATAGCGCGGGATTCGGCCATTCAGCCTGCATGAGAACGTCCAGATACATTTGCTCGACCTCAGCCGGTGGAGGGCCATCGCTGCCGTAGAGCCAGACGAAAATACTTGCGTAATTGCGAAGCCGCCGCGCCTGATCGGCCATGGACGCTTTAGCAATAGCGTGGGTTTCCGGCGTCCAGCGCTTCCATCGCTCCCACGCGTCGCAGCAAGTCCAGCCCGGCATGACGAGAATGCCGAGCTTGTCCGTCTTCTCAAAGAACTCGTCACGGTCGATGCGGCCTTCGAGGCGAATTGTGTTCATGCCCATGTCGCGCACATAGGCGAGGTCCGCGTCGAGTTTCTTGGACATGGGCCGGAGAAACATGTCCGGAGCCCAGGCCGCGCCCCGAATCAGAATATTTCGCCCATTGATTTTGAAGAGGCGATGGCCCTTTTCGGTGAGCTCGGATGTGAATTCACGAATACCAAAGGTCACCTGCGCACGGTCAGAAACGTTTGCCGACGCATCCACCTGAAAAAGCAAGGCGGCCGTGTAGAGGTTCGGTGTCCCGATGGTGTAAGGCAACCAAAGTCTTGGATGGTCAAGCTTCAACTGCGGGAACTGCGCGGGCGCGAAACGTACTGTTTTTGTCTCGCCGGCCGCCAGCTCGACGTCCTGCTTCAAGGTCTGCCCATCCACTTCCGCTATCAATGCACCTTTCACGGGATTGCCCGCTTGGTTGCGAAGGTCTGCGCTCAGTGTGAGCTCGGCGGTTTTGTATTCTGAGTCGAGCTTCGATTTGACGAAAGGATTGCGCAGAGCCACGGGACCATTTGTTGTGAGCGTCACCTCTTTCCAGATGCCCATGTCCTTGTCGGGCGGCGTGGGATTCCAGTCCACCCAGGTGATGCCCAAATCATTTTTTTCGGGTGCGAAGATCTCCAGCGCGACAGCGTTTTGGCCGTTCGTATTCAGCGCGGAAGTCACGTCGAATTCAAAGATCCGGAACGTCCCGGCGACATCTTTCGCGTCGGCAATCTTCTTCCCGTTCACCCACACGTTAGCGCGGTAGTTGATACCGGGAAAGTGCAACCAAAAATGATTGCCTGCGAAGGGCGGCCGCGGAGTGAATTCCGTTCGCCACCACCACGAGCACTTGAAAGGACTCTCCTCCGGCATATCCTGATTGGCAAAAAACGATTTGCCGTTGTAATTCATTCCGGGGAATTTCTTGAGATTGGTGCCGTACGTCGGGTCAGGGTACGTCTTGTCGTCCACTAGCGTGCCAACCACGGTGTTCGGCACTGTCGTTTTATGCCAACCGGTTGCTTCGAATCCCGGCGTGGAAACCTGCTGGCCCGTCGACTTCGCTACGCAAGAAGACTGAATCTGCCAGCCGTCATTCAAGCTGACGGAGGAAGCCGGCAATTTTTCCAGGTTTTCTGCACAGCTCCTTGGAGACACAAAAATACTGGCAACAACAACCCCGAGAGCAAACACGTATCGGAAACGAAGCATTTTTCCTCACACAGAGAGAATTCACAGCTTTGCCGGAACACAATCTTAAACCGTTTCAATAACCGGTTTGAATATTTATTTTAGGGATCAAAGGAACAGTCGAACGGTCTTTGCGGAGGAACAACAGAAGGATCGTCGCTGCGTGGGAACCCAAGCTGCGGCGAGGTCGCCCGATAGGCCCAGCACGGCCTCACCGCTGGATCCTCCCCCTTAGGAACAACCCGCGAAATCCGTGCGCGCGACGTTTGTTGTGGTCGCTGCAGTCACTTTCAACGGCTGATTGTTCATGTCGGTCGAAGTCATCATCTCGGAAGGTGCACAGTCTGGAGCTCCGCCGCTCAGCGGCACCGTCGCTTGCGCATCCACGGTGAAGAGAACATCCCCACCTGCCGGCGCCGAAAAGTTGAAACCTCCCGCAAGGAAGGCGCCGACACTCGGGTTACTGGCGGGAACCACCAGCGTATATTTCGCGCAGTTTGCCCCAGTGGGGCTGCCCGTCGGGCAATTCGTGCTGTCGGAAATGGAAATCAATCCCGTCGACGTCACGGCAGGTGTCAGTGCGGTCGCTGGGGCATTTTGCAGCGGGATGTTCAGTTGCCGTGTACCGCCGCCAGACAAAGTGATGCGCTGAAGGGCCGCGAGGCTGACGTCCGCGGTCGCTCCGCCGGTGGCCGTCTTCGCGGTGACGAAGCCCTGCAAGACTGCCGGGCCTGTCGCGCCTACTTCCGCGACCAGTGGAATCGTGCCCAGGTTTGAACCATTCGGCACATTTAGCGCCGCCGTAGCATTATAAGGAACGTTTCCCGTGCCAAGTGCAACCACAACGATGTCAAACGTTCCCGTAGGCAGTGGACAAAACCGAAAATTTCCTTGCGCGTCCGCCGTGGTCTGCATGAGGATGCGATCGACTCCTGTACCATCGGTCTGCTCGATCGCCACGATGACATTGCCCGCAATCGGCGCTTTCGTGAGCGAGTCGATCACTTGGCCGGCAATCCCCGAATTGTTGGTGCCCACTTGCGCTGCGGTTAGCGTGGGCTTCAGTCGATATGTGCCATTCCCTTCTCGCACAATCGAGTGACAACCATCAAAGTCAATGTTGAGATCCACGGTCTGACCCGCAACCACTTGAAACGGCCCTCCAATAATTTTCCCCGGAGGAATTTTCAGCCCCGTGTTGTCCTGGCTGCTCAAGGCAAGCTCGTGAACCGTCAGGTCGTCCAAGACGACGCAGTTGAATCCGTGGCCTGCGCAAGCATTCTGTTGCAAAGGCACTGCCGCTCCCCCAGCGGGATTATTCGAAACGAGAAGCAGGCGAATCTGTTGGTAAGTTCCGACAGGCAGGCTTGCAGAACCCAGTTGCGCCAGCACGCATCTGGTATCCGGCTTGGAAAACAAATCGATCTGCACCGGCGCTGATGCTAGTTGCGGTGCGAGTTCCAGCCAGCCGGAGGAATTGTCGTCAGCAGTCGCACTAATATGTGCCTGCACCGACCGCACTGTTACGATGACTTGCAAGAAGTGATCATTCGGTGGCATGCAGGTCGGTGGATCGCTAAGTGAAACATTTACTGTGCCCATGTTCGGGCCCTGCACCATGGAAGTGCCCCCGCCACAACTGATGATCATCGCAGCCACCACCACGAGTGCGAAAACCGGCAGAAAATAAAGAATCGGTCGTTCCTTCAAGCGGGCCATTACGTTGGAGATCACAAAAACCTCCGCATTCGAAAGATGAACTTACTCTTGTTGGCGGCCCGGTGTGGGGACAGAATGCGAATTCGCGGAGTGACCATCCGGGGAGGATACGAAAGGCCAGTACTACAACTGCTAAGAGTCTCAATTCCCGCGCATTCTACTGGGCAGCCTTCCCCATTTAATGCTGAGCAATCTGCCAGCCTTCTCCTAATTTTCCTAAAACTCGACGCCACTGTGCCTTAGAGTCATCAGCTTCCAAGGAATTGGCGCTTCGCTGCGTCAAAACTACGACTCCCCGTGTAAATATGCGTAGCGACCTTCCACTGACCCTAATCGAGATCGGTGTTACCCTTCGATCCGTGGCTAGGGTTTATGAATTCTTAATTGTGAGTTACGAGGGTGGTCCCGGAGGAGGGGGTCGAACCCACACGGTACTAAGTACCACTGGATTTTGAGTCCAGCGCGTCTGCCAGTTCCGCCACTCCGGGCTATCAATTGAAAATAGCACGCACGCCGCCCGCGCTCAAGCTCCACGCCGTTACGCGGCGACTGGTAATTTCCAGAATCTTAGAACGAAACTCTGGCGCTCAGTTGAATTTCTCGTCCGGGCGTCATTGCCATGGTGATGGTTCCGAACTGCGGCGTGTTCACGAAGCGGTTCGGCGTGCCCAGGTTTACCTTATTCAGGGCATTGAAGGCTTCGGCCCGGAACTGGAAATTGGTTCTCTCGCTGATGCGAAAGGCTCGCGCCAGCGCGAAGTCCAGGGTTTGCAGGGGCGGGCCATAGACGGAGTTGCGCCCCGCGTTGCCATACGTAAAGGCCGGGGGTGCGGCAAATGCCGCTGGATTGAACCACTCCGTGGCGGTGTACGTGCCCGGGCCAAACAAGGGCTGGCCAGTCACATTGGCGCGTATCGGATTCTCGCCCAGCACGGTCCCAGAGTTCGCGGTGTCCCCGAACACGGAGACGGTGAACGGCATTCCCGATTGAATTTGGTAGATCGTCGATAAACGCCAGTCTTGAGTTAAGAGGCGAAGCCATTCCTGCCGCTTGAAAGTGGGAATGTCGTAAACGCTGCTCAGGGCGAAGCGGTGGCGAACATCACAGCCCGGGCCTTTCTCGAGGTTTAAGTTCCTATTGTCTTGCGGAATCGTCGACTCGTCCATGGGAGAACGGAAGTCCGGCGCGTTAGTCAGATTCTTGGCTAGTGTGTAGTTGGCCAAAAAACTGAGGCCATGAGAATAGCGGCGGCGCACATTTACGAAGCCTGCGTCGTACCAACTCTGCGCCGTGTTTTCCAACAAATTTATGGTGCTGACCGGGAAAGTTTCACTCTGCACGACAGCAGTGGTGCTGCTCGGTGTCAACACCGTGCCGAGCACAAACGTAAGTGTCTTGAAGGGACGCCGCGGACCTAGGGGACCAGGCCCCGGAAGGGTGTTGTTGATCAAGTGCGCTCTTTGCAGGTGAAAACCACGTGAACCGATGTAGCCGACTTCCAACGAAGTGTTTTGCCCGAAGCTCTTCTGCACGGAGCCGTTCCATTGCTGAACATACTGCGCGGGAGCGTGAGAATCGAATGCTGTGAAGCTCACTGTCGTCGGCGTTAGCGTGCCAGTTCCCAAAACTGGAGTGCCGAAATTCATACCAGTGTTGAAGAGCGCGGGCGGCGGCGTGAAGTTGTCAGCTTGTTGCGTCTCAGGAAAAACGTACGGGACATTGTGCCGCTGGTTGCACCAGGTGTTCAGATCTACCGGTGTGAAAAAGACTCCATAGGCTGCATGGAGCACAAGGCCTTTGCTTGGAAGATTTTTGGCAATCCCCAGGCGCGGCGCAAAGTTGTGTTTGTTGGCGTACATCAGACCCCTCGGATAACCCAACTGGCCGCCGATGAAAACGGACGGAACGCCGTTATTAAAAATCAGGTTCGTATTGGTGTTCTGCTTGTCGTAAAGCGGACTGGTGTACTCATATCGCAAACCAATGTTGAGAGTCGTCGTGGGCGTCACCTGCCAACTATCTTCCGCGAAGGCCGCCGTTCCCCATGCGCGCAAATCCATTTGCGGTATGCCCGCCTGCCGTTGTTTCACCGCTGGCAGGCTGAGCAGCATGCTGGCCAGACCGGAGCCGCTGCCATCGTTAAAACCGAATTCTGTGGTGTAACCCGTCGTGTACTGGTAGAAACCGCGATTCTGGAAGAATCCCCACATCGGCCAGATATAGCGGTGAAATTCGCCGCCGAATTTCATGGCGTGGCGGCCGCGCTGCCATGCATAGCTATCCCGCACTTCAATCGTCGTGTCCCAAGCATGCATGGGCGTTGCGGCAAAAGTGTCACCGATTCCCGTGTATCCCTGAACGGCGAACCACGGTGCGCCCCAAGCGTTCTTTCCCCCGAACCCGATTCCCTGAATGCCCAGCGCGCTGACGATATCGTTGACTCCGTCGTTCTGCGATGTGCGGTCCATCGAAAGACGCGAGACCGCCAGCGAGATGGTGTTGATTCTATTGCTCGCAAAAACATGGTTCCAGGACCCGACCGCCTGCTGAGAGAGGTTGTTAAAGTTCACGCCAAAACCGGGCAGGTTCTCCGTTGTGGCAGTCATGCCACTGCTCGGGGAGAATCCATTTTCGCCACCGGCAGAGTAGCGCGCGAGCAGGGTGTCGCCGTTCGCAAAGTTATTGTCCACGCGAAATGTGCCCTGGTCCTGGAAGTGCGTTTCATTACGCACATCGAGGTAGTTGCTGGAATCCGCAGCCCCCGCCGCCATCATCATGTTCGGCATAGGCAGATATTGCAGCAAGAAGCTTTCGAGAAGCGGATTGATTCTGTCCGACGGTATTTGATTGTTCGGAAACTGGGAGCGCGTGTACGGAAAATTTGATGGCCCGGTCGGGAGCCCCGGGTTGTAATTCGGATTCGCGACCGCCTTGGTCGGGTCGTAGATTTTCACGCTACTCATGCTGAAATCGCCCATGATTTCGGCTTGCGTGGGAACAGTCAATATCTGGGCGTCTGCCTGCGCCAGGCGCAGACCCTCATAATTGACAAAGAAGAAGGTTCTCTTCCCAAAGAGGGGGCCGCCGAACGAGGCGCCGAAATTATTTTGCACCAGGTGATTGTTGCCCATGGATTCGAGCGTGCTCGCATCCAACGCGCCGTTACGGTGAAATTCGTAAACCGTTCCATGGTATTGGCTGGAACCGGAGTGCGTGATTATATTGATCTGCCCGCCGCCTGCGCCTCCCATATCGGCCGTGTAACTGCTTGTTTCCACTTGAAATTCCTTGACCACGTCCGGTGAAGGGCTCAGATTCTGCGTATTGAACGTCGGATCGGTATTTGTGGCGCCGTCGAGCAGGAAAAAATTTGCATTGGGGCGTGCGCCACCTATCACTACGGCGGACCTCTGCCCCGGACGCCAGTAGAGAGGATTCGTGGATCCCGTCTGCGCCCCAAAACCAACGTGAGCGCCAGGCACGGTGAGCACCAGGTCAATCAGCATGCGCCCATTCAGCGGCAGTTCGCGAATGGATGTGGGCTCGACAACTTCTCCGACGCTGGCGTCGGTCGTTTGCAAGATTTCGCTCCCGGCAGTGACTCCTACTCCTTCCGCGACGGAACCGACCCTCAGGGTGATATCCAAGGAAAGCTTCTGCCCCACCTCCAGCCGAAAGGATTGCTTTGCCGTAGCCAAGCCGGATGCCTCGACTTTGAGTTCGTAGTCATCAGGCAAGAGTGCGGGCGCTTCGAAGAGTCCCTGTTGGTTGGTGACGATGCGACGGATTGCTCCCGTGCTCGCGGCAACGAGCTCCACTGCGGCACCCGCGATGGGGAGGTGCTGCGAATCCGTGACCGTACCCGTGAGAGCGGCGTAGTTGCACTGACCAAATCCGGGCAGCGCCACGCCAAACAGAAGTAGAAGCACGCAGGATCGCCTCATGCGGTTTGTCCCTCCAAAAAAGCGCGCTAAAAAGCAAGTAATTCCGGGCGCATAAATGATCAGTTCAGCCTGCGTGAGAGATAAGGTTCAGCCCCGGTTGGGCGAAACTGTACAGACGGCAAACAGGGACAGCAATAATAGGAAAGCACTAGAAGGCGCTTGAGGGCGGATCACGGACCAAGAATGGCTTCCTCAAGGCTGTCAGCATGATTCTCATGTCCCGGGGATTTTTCCACAGCCCCACGGCTAGACTCCGCTACACCCTGGCGTTAACCTATAAGGCCCGTTCGGCAGGGGTCTTCTCGCAACGAGGACATCCGAACAGATTTCCGAGGCCGTACATGGCAACCGTAACACCTCTGGCATCCGGTTCTCACCCGGAGCATCGCGGTCTTTCGTTTTGGATGGACCGCGTCGTCGGGGAGCTGGAAAACGTTCGTTCCTCTCCGGATCCGGACGCCGTCCACGATCTTCGCGTGGCCATTCGCCGCTGCCGTTCCGTCGCGGCCGTGATGGAAGAGGTGGACTCCGATCCCACCTGGCCCGCCATGCGCAAAGTCGCGCGCAAACTCTTCCGCGGGCTCGGCGCGCTTCGCGACGCTCAAGTCATGGAAGAGTGGGTAAAGAAGCTCGCTCCAGAAAGCGACCCCGTCCGCACTCATCTGCAAGCCTCGTTCGAATCGAACGAACCCAAGCTGCGAGAGAACGCGCTGCGCCTGGCCGGCAAATTCGATCAGAAATCCTGGAAGCGCCTCGAACGCGCGCTGCGCCAGCGCTCCCGCCTCGTGCCCATCGGCGGTCTCGCCGCCGAATGCCTCGCGCTGGAACGATTCGAAAACGCCAGGGAACTTCACTCCAAGGCTCTGCGCACGGAGAAACCCAAGCCCTGGCACGCACTGCGCATTGGGTTGAAGCGTTTTCGCTACACGGTCGAAAGCCTGCTCCCGGAGCACTACGCCGTTTGGAGCGATAATCTCAAGCGCCTTCAAGACCTGCTTGGCGAAATTCACGATCTGGACGTTCTCGCGGAAGTTGTAAAGAAGTCGGACTTCCACGAAACTGAAGACTCACTCAAGCTCTGGCACGAATTCATCGAGCGCGAGCGCGGCGAACGCATCGAGACGTATCGTCAGCTTACTCTTGGCAAGACCAGCCTCTGGAACTTCTGGCGTTCCGGCCTCCCCACGAATGGCCGTGTCGAAGCCGCCGCTCTGGCTCGCTTGCGCGCCACGGCCCGCGCCATTGATCCGCATGTGCGCCGGACTTCACAAATCTCCCGAGCCGCCGTCGCCCTCTTTGACGCCTTCAAGCGAGCTGGCGCTGCTTCCGTATTCAGCGACGTGACGCATCGCCGAATTTTGCTTGCCGCGGCCCGCCTGCACGGGGTCGGCGACGCAGATACCGGCAAGCCGCCTCAAAAAGCCGCGCGTAAATTTCTTCTTGGTCTCCCTCTGCCCCCCGGATGGAGCAGCGAAGATTGGGAGTTGCTTGCTCTGGTGGTCCGTTACCATCGCGGAGCCGAACCCCGAGTCAAGGACGACCATTTTTCAAGGCTTTCCGGCGAGCGGCAGAACAGTGTCCGCGCCCTGGCGGGCGTCATGCGTTTGGCGCGGGCCCTTCGCAAATGCGGTGTTGCCACGGGCGCAGGATTTCGCGCCGAGAAGTCCGCGGACGCCGTCGTTCTGCGCGCGCCTGGCTTGGCCGACGACGTCGAAACCGCCGCGCGCCTTGCTGCCGGCAAGCATCTTTTGGAAGAGTATCTGGGCATGCCCTTGATCGTGAAGGCGGTCGCGAAACCGGAAAAGGTCTTAGCCCTCGCGCCCCGGCACGTTCCGGAATTCTCGGTCCTGGCTTCCGATTAAAGAGAGCTCGCAGGTTTACTTCCCTGCCCGTCGCAGCAGCTTTGGCGTCGCCAACCACACTAATTCGCCGATCGGCGGCGATAGCCGTTTCAACTCAACGAATGCCACCCCCGCCTTCTTCAACGAAGTGAGATGTTTTTTCGAGCCCAGCGCCGTCGCGATGAGGTCGTCGAGCTGCGGCGCATGCCCAAACAGAAAGACCGTGGGCGCCTGCTTCTGCTTGGCAAGCTCCCGAAAAAGATACGAAGGCTCCGATCCCGGCAGCAGCAAATCCGTCCGCCGGATTTTCTGCTTGGCATAATCGAGCGAGCTCGCAAAGATTTCCGCCGTTTGCGCCGCCCGCACGTACGGACTTGTCAGAAACAAATCCCCCGTCACTCCGAGCGCCGCGACGCCTCTAGCAACTTGTTTGGTCTTCTCGATACCTTCCTCGGTCAAATACCGTTCGGGGTCGGGAGGGCACTTAGGATCCTCGCGGTCAATCGCGATCCCGTGCCGGACGATGTATAGTTGCATGATTACCTCTCATCTGGCCGTTAGAATAACCGCTGTGGGCAACGCTGGCAAAACCACCGGACTTCTTTCCTGGCTGTCGATTTTCAACGGCGAACGGTCAACTCGCCTCCGGCTGCCGGAAATAAATCTTCACGTGAAATTCTTTTTCAAGGAGCTCCGCGCTGCGGCCGGCGTCGCGCAGGTCTTCCGTTGCGTCTCCGCGCGCGTACACCTGCAGGCACACCGCGCCGCGCTGAAACGTAGTGCGGATTTTCAATACCCGCTGCCGATGCGAGTGATCGAGCGCCTCCGCAATTCTTAGAATCGCGGCAAGCCTTCTGGCGATGGGCTTGTCCGCATCCTCGAGGGCTGAGTAGCCGGGGTGATGCCCGGCAGGCTCCGACTTTCGATTGTGATAGCGCACGAGTGCCGCCGCGATGGCGCGGTCGCGGCCATCCAGTCCAACGATATCGCCGTTCAGTGCGAGGTACTCCCCGTGTTTGTGATGCCCGCGATGGCTGATCATGTGCCCGGTATCGTGAAGGAGTGCGCCGGCCTCCAACAGCACTCGCGAATGTGCCGGCATATGATGTACCGCTTGCAACTGATCGAATAGCTGGATACTCAGTTCGCGTACGTGCTCCGCGTGTTGCTGCTCATATCCAAGCCGCCGGGCAAAACTGCGCGTGCCCACCAGCAACTGGCGGGCTGCGGCATTGTACCGGTGCGGCTCCTTGCGCGAGAAAGCTTCTCGCGCAATTTCCTGCAGCAGCCCTTCACGCACGCCCACACTCGGCAGAGCGAACGTTCGCAGATTCAGGTACCGCCCGAGCGTGAGGAACGTAATGGCCGCAACGCCCATCACATCGGCACGGTCACGCCGCACGGCGTACGCTCTAATGCGCTCGCGGACGTCCCGGCTGAGAATGTCCGGCAGGCGCTCACGCAAGAGCGCCAATTCCATGGTCTGCAAGCCGTGCTGCCGCGGGCCCGGCGCGATGCTCGCCAGCGTTTCCGCGTTCCCTCCCAGCGCCACGGCTATGCCCTCGCCCAGATTCGGTCGCGGCGTCAGCTTGGACTCCAGCAACGCCCGCACGTACCGCCGCACTTGCTCCGCCTCCGCTGGACGAATCACCCCCCGAAGGTCCAGCGTGGTAATCAATCGCACCGTCCCTACCGGCAATTGCGCGCTCTGCTCCACGGTGTGGTCCCGCAGGATGCTGATCTCCAGGCTTCCTCCACCTAGATCCGCGATGCACCTTGGCGGGGTCTCCGGTCCCAGCGCAGCGATGACCGCTTCTCTGCCCAGGCGCGCTTCCTCCGCCGCACTGATCACTTCCAGTACAATTCCAGATTTCTGTTTGATACGGCGCACAAACGCTTTACGGTTTCGCGCTTCGCGTGTGGCGCTCGTGGCTACTGCGCGGTAACGCGTGACCCCAAATTCAGCCATCACTTCGTGGAAATGCCGGAAGGCCTTCGCGGCTTTCTTGAAAATCTCTTCGCTGAAGCGGGGCCGCACGAAAACGCTCTCGCCCAGACGGACCGGGTAACGTTCCGTGTGCACGGGTTCGATATCCAGCGCGGAATAGGCGCGCGCCACGGACAGGCGTACTGCGTTCGAGCCGGCGTCGATGGCGGCAATATGAACCGGTTCAGACATTTCTGAGTCTACCGCCAGAGGTGGGCTAGGGCGGCGGAAGGAGCGTACTTCGTCGCGCGAATTCCCAATTGTTCGGCTATGCGCTGGCGCAGTTGCTTGTTGACTGTCGAGACGCTGGCCTCACCATCCAGCTCAATGAAGCTATGCTTCTTGGCCATGACCTCGAATTCGCGTTTGATCATCGTCTGATAACGGATGAAAGACCAGTAGAGATCGTGCGAGAGCGACATATCCCGTCCGGCCTCCCAATAACTGATCGCTTGCGCCTTTTTGAATTCGCGCCCGAACGCTGTCTCCGGCCGCACGTTCAACCAGAAAGTCAGGTGCGGCCGCAACGCCATCGCGTAAAGCCCGCTCATGTAATCCCGATTGATACCGCGCACAACGCCGCGCGCGATGAGAGTGAAAATAAATCGATCCGCCAGCACGATAGTGCCGGATCGCAGCGCCGGCAGAATGCGGTGCTCCACCTGATCGAAAAAGTCCGTTGCGTACATCAGCGCCAGCGTCAGCCGTGTCGCGGCATTCTTGGCCAGAAGTTCATCGATGTCGCGTCCCACCAGATTCGAACGGCGCAGTCCGCTCGTCTGCACCGCAAAGCCTTCGGATTCCAGCCATTCCTGCAGCAAGGCAATCTGCGTCGATCGTCCCGACCCGTCCATCCCTTCAATCACGATAAGATTGCCGGTAATTTCACTTGGATCGAATCCGACGAGCGGCTCCCCAAAAAAATATTGCGATGAGGCATCTTCGATCGGCGTCGCGGTTTTTGTGGTCGGCGCCGGCGCTGCGGGGGGCGACGCGGGCGTGGAAGTCTCAGTGAAGGGACTTGCGGCCGCCGTTTTTTCTTTTTCCTGCTCCGGCATGGTCACTCCGGTTCCTGAAGGTGCGGAGCGAACCGCTTGAGATCGATCTTGGAAGCTACGATGTCGCGCATCTGCTTTTGCAGCTTATTCACCGGCAGCGTGCCATCCAACACCACGAAATTGTCGGTGTCCACCATCTTGTCGTACTCCTCCAGAATCCGCGCCTGGAACAACCGGAAGCTTTCCGCCCGGTCGTACGACATTCCCAAATCCATGCCCGCTTCATAATATTTCAGTTTTGGACGTCCGCTCAGGATGCGATGCACCGCCACATCCAGCGGCGCGCGAAAGTAAAACGTAATGTCTGGAACAGGCGCAAAACGGTACAGATTGCGCAGCCATCGCGCCGGGCACCCTCGCGCCGCGTCCCGCGCAAACGCTGTATAAATGTAGCGATCGGCAAGAACCAGATAGTCGCCCTGAAGCAACGGCATGATCTGCCGCTCGCAACGGTCCGCGAAATCCGCCGCGTGCAGCAGCGAAAACGTCGTCGGCGTCAGCAACCGCCGTTGCTTCCCTCGCCGCGTGGCGGATTTCACCAGAGGAGAGGAATTCCATTCCGTGAAATGCAGCCTGTATCCGCCGATCTCCAGCCAACGTTTCAGTAAATACAGCTGCGTGCTCTTACCCGACCCGTCCGTTCCTTCCACTACAATCAATGCGCCCGGATACGAGCGGCTGGGAACAGGCTTGCCCGGCTGCGGAAGCGTGGATTTCGCTGGCTCCGTCCGCGGCGCCTTTTGTACGACGTCTTGCGTTTCGGTCATCTTGACTTTGAGTGAAGCTCGTCTGCTCTGGACACTAGTCCTTCATTGTTACTGTGGCATTACAACATACGCGGCCGCTTCCGGCAAAGCGGCGGCGGGCCATTTAGAAAATCGTGATCTTGATGTGCAGAAACTTCTTCGGGTTCTGCCGGAAATCGCCCAACAGCAACCGCATGTCTCCCGTCAGACCTGCCAAGTTGTCATACAATTTCGGGTCTGAGAAAAGTTTCCCAGCAGTCGTCGTGTTGTCATTCAGCTTCGCCGATGCGGTCGCCAGGTTCGCGCTCGTATCGCGCAGCTTGTTGTAAAGCGCATCGTCGGTCGCCAGCTTGCCAAGCGTGCCTTTGCCGGCGCGCGCGTCGCGGAGCATGGCATTCCCATGCGCCACCGCCTCCTTCGCCTGGTCGTAGAGGGTGGGGTCATACATCAGTTTGCCGATGGTTCCCTTCTGCGCCCGTACGTCGGCCAGAATCACGTTCACGTTGTCCAATCCTTTGTCCACTTTCGTGTACATCTCATCCGTAGCCACGAGCCTTCCCAGCGTCCCCTGGCCCGCCTGAATGTTCGTCAGCATTACGTCGCCCTTCGCCAGTATGCTGTTCAAGTGGTTGTACGCCTGTTCGTCCGTCAGCAATTTGCCCAGCGAGCCCTTCCCTTCTTGCACGCCCTCGATCAGATCGCGCACCTCCTGCGAAAGCGCATTCAGGTTTCCCAGAACCTCCGCGCTCCTCTCCACGACTTCCTTCATGGCTTTTTCTTCCACCCCGGGAATCACTCCGGTGTCGCCGATGGGAGTTCCCGTAAAACCTCGGGTGAGGTACACATATCGGTTGCCCAAGAGCCCTTCCGTGACCAGGCTCGCGGTGGAATCCGTCAGGATGTCACTCTGATATCGCTTGTCTACGCGCATAACCACTTCAATATTCTTGTTCTTTTCTAGCGGCTTGCCTGGCGTCCGCGGCAACAGCCGGATCGATTCCACGTTTCCCACTTCCACTCCGTCCAGGCGCACCGGCGCTCCACTCGTCAAACCTGCCACTTCCGGCAGATAGGTCTTCAGCCGGTACTTCGGCCCCAGGAATCCCCCGCTGCCGGTTACATAGAAAATCCCCGCTGCAAGCACGAAGAGGCCAACCAGCACGAAGAGGCCAACGCGCAATTCCGTCCACGTGAGTTGTTTTCGACTCGCCATCGCTGCTTCCCTCCTTCGCTACGTTGAACCAGATTACTCCAAAATTACTCCAGAAAGCGCTTCAGATACGGGTCTTCCGAGCTGGCGATCTCTCCGGGTTCGCCCTCGAAATAGATGCCGCCGTCCCGGTAAACCACGAATCGGGTCCTGGCCGCGTTCGTAGCCGCGGTATTTCCATTTTGCTCGTTGTGAACAACTCGCTTCGTTTCTGGATCGAAATGAAAATTCGCCAGCGCAAATCCGTCCTGCAAGCGATGCGTCGCCAGCAGCGCCGTCACTCCATACACATCGCGCAGTCTTAGAATCAGCGTAATGATCGTCTGCGATGTCACCGGGTCGAGTCCCGCCGTCGGTGAATCGTACAGCACGATGGGCGGGCGGTTAATCAGCGCCCTGGCAATGGAGACGCGCCGCTTCATGCCACCCGAGAGTTCCGAAGGAAAAAAGTCCAGCGTGTGCTCCAACTCGACGAATCTTAGGACTTCCAGAACTCTGGACTCGATTTCTTCCTCGGGGACCCGGTCCTCGCGAAGCCGGTACGCCACGTTGTCCGCAACCGACATTGAATCGAATAGCGCGCCTTCCTGAAACACAAATCCGATTTTCCGCCGAAACTGCAGCAACTCTTCTTCGCTCATCTCCGAGATCTCATTTCCCAGCACAACGACGCTTCCGCTGTTGGGCGTCAGCAGTCCCGCAGCCATCTTCAGCGTCAGAGTCTTTCCCGTTCCCGTTTCGCCCAGCAGGATCAGCGTCTCCCGCTCCTGCATTTGGAACGTCACTCCGCGCAGGACTTGGCCCTCGTCGAATCCCACCCACACGTCCTCGAACGTGATGGCTGGTTCGAATGCCAGCCCCTCTTTTGCCAGCGTGCTCATGAATTCAATTCGTGATTATAGCGGTAAATGCCCTGTGTATCGGGAAGGAAACGTCCAGGAAGATTCGAACGCGTTGGCCTCGTCATCAGAAGATTTTGTTGGAGAGAAACAGCGAAAGCTTGGTCAGGAACGCGTCCGCCACGATGATCAGCACCGAGCCCACTACTGCCGCCGACGTCGTGGCGCGCCCCACGCCTTGCGTTCCTCCTCGCACCGTGAGCCCCTTGTAGCACCCGATGGTGGCCAAGATGAAACCGAACACCACTGGCTTAGAAAACCCCTGCATAAGGTCCGCGAAATCCAGCGCATCAATCGCCCGCCGCCAAAACTCCACCGCGCCCAGCCGCAGCGAAAACACCGATGCCGCGCATCCTCCCATCAGACCAATGAAATCCATCAGCGCGGTCAACAGCGGCATCATCAGCAGCGCGGCTAGCAAGCGTGGCGCCACCAGCTTGCGGCTGGGATCCGTTCCCATCGCTCGCATGGCGTCCACTTGTTCCGTCACCAGCATGGACCCGAGTTCCGATGCGATCCCCGTTGCGCATCGTCCCGTTACCAGCAAACCCGTAAAGGCTGGCCCCAGTTCACGCACCAATGCAATCGCCACGACGTCGCCCGTCAGCGATGTCTGTCCAAAACGGATAAATTGCGATCCCGTCTGCAGCACCATCACCGCGCCGATAAAAAACCCTGACAACAATATGATCGGCAGCGACCCCGCGCCGATAAAATCCATCTGTTCCAATGTGTCTTGAAAGTAGTGCGGGCTTGTGAAGATGTTGACGACCGCGTGCCCGCAAAGAACTGCGTAGTCTTGAACCGCGGCTACCGCTCGTTTTGCCGCATCCCCCAATGCATCGGCCACGGAGACGGCTTCTTCCTGTTTCGTCTGGCGGCCGGTGACCTGAAGAGGAGTGTCTGCCACGAGTACCTGTTCGCGTCGGCTTCCCGCGACGAACTGCTCGGACAACTACATCCCCGAAAGCCTAACCGTGCGGCAAGAACACGTCAAGTCAACCATTCAGTCGACCATTCAGCCTGGCCGCCGAAGATCCAATTCAGGCACACATTGGCACGTTCTTATTCGTAACGGAGCGCGACGATGGGATCCACACGCATCGCCCGGCGCGCCGGGATGTAACAGGCAAACGCGGCAACCGCAGAGAGAAGAATCGCGACGGCCGCAAATGTGAGCGGGTCGGCAGCGCCGACTCCATAGATCAGTGTGGTAATGAGCCGTGTGAAGCCAAACGCGGCGGCGACGCCGATTCCGACGCCAATCAGCGTTATCTTCAACCCCTGTGCTAACACCATCTGCAACACATCTCTGCTGGACGCGCCCAGAGCCACACGAACACCAATTTCGTGCGTCCTCTGGCCGGTCAGATAGGAAATTACACCATAAATTCCGACCGCGGAAAGAATCAGCGCCAGCGCGGAGAAAACGCTGAGAAGAAACATGGTCAGCCGCTGCGTGGAAATCGAACGAGAAACAATTTCACCCATCGGCCGAACATCATAGACGACCGCACTGCTCTCCACTTTTTCCGCGCCTTGTCGAATGGCGCCGGTGATGTCTCCTGTATTCCCCGCTGTCCGGGCGACATAACCGCTGCCGTTGGCCAAAAGCGTCCAGAATCGGTCCGGCACTTGCCAAACCGGCAGATAGAGTTGGGCCTGCAAATCCTGATGTTCTCGCGAACCTAGCCCCCAGTGTTCGACGTGGCCGACGACGCCAACGATCTCTGGCTGCATATCCAGCAAACCGACGTTGAGATGTTTTCCGACGGGGTCCTGATTCGGAAAATACTTGCGCGCAAACGTGGCGTCGATCAGCGCCACGGAAGGCCCGTATTCGTCGTCGCGCTCCGTGAACGAACGGCCGCGCTCAACGGGAATCCGCATCGCCTGGTGATAGCCCGGATTCACAAGATAAAACAGCGCGAAAGGCATGTCTGTATCAGTCGCGGGCTTAGGCTGGCCTTCGAGCCAGAACGGCACTTCGGAATCTCCGGTCATCGGAAGCGAGCCGCCCATCATGGACACCGCTTCGACGCCGTGGACGCCCTCGAGTTGGCGCAAAGTTTCGCGGTACTTCGCGCGAAGCTGATCCGCCGTAGCCGCCGAATGGGAAGTCGAAGAGATCGCGAATGTGAGAACGTTGCGCGGATCGAAGCCGGGATTGACATTGCCGAGCGCCGAAAGCGTGCGAATCATCAGCCCTGCGCCAATGAGCAGGACCACCGCCATGGCCATCTCGACCACAATGAAAACGCTCTGTGTGCGATGACGTGCCCCGCTCGAGCCGCGCCCGCCTTCCTTCAATGTCTCGTGAGTGTCGGGACGCAGCGTCTTGAGCGCAGGAATCAAACCAAAGACAATGCCGGTCAGAACAGAGATGCCGAGCGTATAGAAGAGCACGTGGCCATCGAGAGAAATCTCCTCCGAACGCGGCACATTGGACGCCAATGTCGCAAGCAGCACGCGCACGCCCAACTTTGCCAGCAGGAGACCGATGCTGCCACCGGCGATACCAAGCAGGACGCTCTCTGTCAGCAACTGGCGGATCACGCGCGCGGGGCTTGCTCCCAGAGCAGCGCGTATCGCGAATTCGCGCGCGCGCCCGGTGGAGCGCGCGAGCAGCAGATTGGCGACGTTGGCGCACGCGATCAACAGCACAAAACTGACCGCGCCGAGCAGCACCAGCAGAATTCCTTTCACATTGCCGACGACGTCGATCTTGAGCGGGATCAATGAGATGCCTGTGCCTTTGTTCGCTTCGGGATAAGCGGCAGCGAGATTCTCTCCGATGCGATTCATGTCCGCGCGGGCCTGTTCGATGGTGACGCCTGGCATCAGGCGGCCAATCGAGTTCATGCCCATGCTGATGCGCCGGTCACGAAACGTAGGGTCGGTCCATTGGCCGATAGGGATGAAAAGGTCGGTCGGGCTCAGGCCGGTGATGCGCCCCGGTGCCACGCCAATGATGATGTAGGACTTGCCATTCAGCGTGATGCTCTTCCCCAAAACGTCTTGCGACAATCCAAATTTGCGTTTCCAAAGCCCGTCCCCAAGGATGGTCACCGGACCGGCGCCCGCCTGATCTTCTTCAGGACGAAATGTGCGTCCGAGAACCGGCTGCAGGCCAAGGGCCGGGAAAAATTCTGCGGAAATCATGTGAATGTGAACGCGCTCCGGCTCTCCCGCACCAACCATGTTGTAGTCGTCAGACCGGAAAGCGCTCAAGGCCGCGAAAGAATGATTATCTTTCTGCCAGTCCAGGAAATTGGGATAGGCGATGGAGCTTTCCTGAAAAGTCGGAGACTTCGTGTAGACGGCGACGAGTTCGTCGGGATTCGGGAACGGCAGCGGATTCAGGAGCACGCCGTTGACGACCGAGAACAAGGCGGTATTCGCGCCAATTCCCAGTGCGAGCGTAAGGATGGCGATCGCCGTAAATCCGGGATTCTTCGCCAGCACGCGCAATCCGAAGCGCACGTCTTGCAAGAAACTCATCATTGGACACTCTCCTCAGGTACACCCACGCCTGCAGGGCTTCTGGAGATAGAAACGAACTTGGCCTGCCTTTTGTTTCGTGAAAAGACACAGAACCGGAGAATTGGAAACATGCGGACCAACTAAGGTATGCTCACTCTCAACTATGGCACGATTAACGGGTCCGGAGCGTCGCCGCAAAGCGCGGCTGAGGCTTCGACAGACTGTTCGTGTAAGGCCGTCCGATTCGCACCGAGATGATTTCGACGAAATCTTGCCGACACTGAACACTTCGCGTGACAGCGTCTATTTTGCTTCGAAGAACGAGTCCTACACGGAAGGTATGCGCGTGTTTATCACTTATCCCTATTCCGATGGGCCCGGTTCGCTCAACCGCGAGTCTCTCGGCAAAGTTGTCCGCATCGACGATCTCGGCCATGGCCGCCGTGGCATTGCCGTCGAAATTTTGATGCCCGTCTACCTCGGCGGCAAAGAAACCCACAAGTAGCAGGTTGATAGCCAATCTCGGGAAATGCAGCCCGTGATTGTCGCGTACTTTCTTGAGCGTCTAATTCGACGATTTCGTCAGCAAAATACTCAATGCAGCCTTTGCAGCGTGCTCGGTATGAAAAGTTGACTTGGGATTGAGTGCCAGCTCTCCCAGCAACTGTACGGCGCCCGCGCGGTCTCCGTTCAGATTAAAGACGAGGGCTTTGTTGATTTCCAGCATTCCCTTGGTCTCAGCATCGGGATGCGCTGCAAGACCTCTCTCGATGGCTGCGAGTCTCTCGCTGTCATCGTCGCATAGAGAAGCAAAGTTCTTCCATGCCGGCGCGAACTGCGGAAGCGTCTTAACCATGTCGCGCACGGCATCGTCCCTTTTTGGTATATCTCCCATCCACTCCAGGGACACGTACGCCAAATAGGTTCCCATAGGAAGGTCCCCGTTCTGCTCTCGGGTCAACGTGTCCAGAGCAGTAATCGCCATAAAAAACCCGCGCGGCGACAGTTCCAGGGTCTTCTGATAATACCTTCGCGCTGCGTCGCAATCATTCATGAGCATGTGAGTGTACGCCCTGTCATATACGGGGTAAGGCCAGTCCGGTGCGAGTTCAGATGCCTGTTCCAACAGCGCGATCGCTTTCTCGTAGTCACCATGCCCGCCCGCTTCCCTCGCTTGTTGATGCAGCGTTTCGGCCTCGCGTGGGACGGTACGCTTGCCAATGACCTCGTATCGAACCGTCCCAGTCACGTCCAATAGCTTGCCTTCTCGAACATTCATCCTGCCACTCAGGCCCGCAGGTCCTCCGCGGTGAGTTTCCGGCCATCGGGAAGCGTGAATACGGTCGTAAAAGTATTTTCCTCTTCTTTGCCCGCAGCGCGGCTCCGACCCGCGAAGGATAAAAGGCGGGCGATCCATTTTCTGATAACAGGACTCAGTGGCATGCAAACTTTACTCTTCGCTTCCTGGCTCGGGGAGCGTATGATGCTTTCAATTTGTCAGGTCTAGCCGGCGGCAGGAGCCGACTATGTTTGTTCGCGTCCTAGCCTATCTCATTTTCACTCAGATTTTTACTTGTGGCGTTTTTCTGGGCGATCCTATTTTTGGACAACAACCGTCCTCGGACCTTGTGCCGAGCCCCGCGGGCACGACTACGTCGATCAAGGTGAGTGAAACCATTTCACTGATGGACCTTGATATTCACGTGCAAGGACCAGGCTCCGTTAGTGTGGAAGAACCGGCGGCGCTGACATTAATGACCCCGGCTGGGCAACCATATCGGCAAGGAACAACGAGGAAGGGCCACCTGCGATGGAATGAAGTGGCTCCGATGCAATACAGAATCCAGGTGGTTGCTCCAGGATTTGAACCCGCTGTTCAAGAAATCGACGCCCATGGCGAGGGCGAGGTCAAGGTAATCGTCCAGTTGCGGCCCGAGATCGGAGGGGGCAAAGCCTATCCTCCTCTGTCCACTGATCCTGAGGTGAATTATGTGTTCGGCGTGTACGCCTCAAAGTTGGGCGATTGGGACAAGGCTAAGACATACTGGACAAAAATCTTCGAGCTTCTTCCGGATCATGTTCCGGCGATGGTCTCCATGAGCGAAGCCCTGCTTATTGAGAATAAAACTACCGAGGCGGCAGAATATCTTGATCGAGCGGCAAAAATAGACCCTTCCTACTGGAAAGCACAGGCACTCCTGGCACAAGTCTCTCTTCACGCGGGGGCGGCAGCCGAAGCCGTCGAACACGCTGAACGGGCGATTGAATTGGGTCACGAGGAGGCCGCCAGCGTCTCGCCCCTGTTGGCCCGTGCTCTGGTGGCAGAGGCCACCGAAGTACTAAGCACATACGTGAAAGACCATCCTGCGGATGTTGCAGCCAAGAAACAACTGCAGGGCCTTAATCCGCCTGCTGAGCTCCATGGCGTCGAACCTCTGAACGCCGACTTCGGAGACAGGAACGCAGCCACAGTGGTTGCGAGGCCGGCTCCTCGCGTGCGCGAGTCCCGCTGGCTGCCTCCCCAAGTTGACGAGAGCGTTCCGCCGGTACAGCCTGGCTCCGCATGTAGTCTCGAGGAAGTGCTGCCAAAGGCTGGGCAGAGAATCCAGGAATTTGTGAAGAACGTGGAACGATTCACCGCCACGGAATCTCTGGTGCATGAAACCATCAATAAATCGGGAGCAGTTTCTGGAACTGAAAAACGGCGATACAACTACATGGTTACGATCGAGGA
>Ga0137403_10002494_pt1 | contig 22519 bp, 15 predicted proteins | sample CZOMad2_1_16fung_FD_122057 | JGI IMG/M metagenome (GOLD analysis project Ga0137403, IMG submission 122057) | Vadose zone soil fungal communities from Angelo Coast Range Reserve, California, USA - CZOMad2_1_16fungal (Hybrid Assembly) | ecosystem: Environmental > Terrestrial > Soil > Vadose zone...
GGCGGCCGGGGAGGCGGGCGTGGCACGCGCACTGGAAATTTTGCGTGCCGACGTGGAACGAACACTCAGACTTCTGGGGTGTCCCTGCGTTCCTGCACTGAATAGTTCTTATATTTCGACGGACTGGCATACCTAATTTTCGTAAATCTATTCCGCAACATATACCCCATCTTTCGGTAGCGAAACTGCGCCCAAGTCGATCTTCTACACGCGACCTATTCGCGTGACTTAGTGACGCCCTACCGAGCTCAACTCCGGCCAAAGTAGGTTTGCCTCGGTTACTTTCGTCATTCCACAACAAGGTTGGAATCGACTTAGAATCACGCAGCTATGGGTTTCAGGCGCTGGTTGCTGATCTTGGTGTGGGTTGCGGGAATGTCGTGGACCGCCCAAGGGAAGCAACTGGCGGTGATAGCGGATACAGCAAATCCAACAACGAACCTCACCACGGCTGAGTTGGTGAAAATTGTCAATGCGCGCACTCAGACTTGGCCCGATGGAAGAGCGATCAAGTTGATCGTGCGCGACCCATCTTGCGCCGACATGCAGTTGGTGGTGCATAGGCTGCTGGCCATGACACCTGAACAAGCGCAGGCGTTTGTGCAGGCGCATCGAGGCGCAATCGTACTGGCAGGTTCTGATGATGCAGTGGTTAAGTTTGTTTCAACCAATCGAGGCGCAATCGGCATCGTCGATCTGTATTCACTTACCAAAGATGTAAAAGTTTTGAAGATCGACGGCAAGTTGCCGGTTGAGCAGGGCTACGTGCTGAGGGGGAACTCGCAATGATAAAAATGAGCAGTAGGGTAATGGCGTTAATGGTTAGCATTGCCCTGCTGGCGGCAACCGCCGGACACGCACAGTTGGCGGTACGTCACGCTGCGGTATTGCCACTCACAACTAAATCTCCGGAAGCTCGCCGCCTCGCGGAAGAAGCGATGATGCTGGATCTGGACCAAGTGGAGCAGGCAAAAGCAATTGAGATGCTGCGGAAGACAGTCAAAATTGATCCTGACTTCGCCATGGCGCACGAGTTCCTAACACAGATCAGCCTTGATCCGGCTGAGCAGGTAAGCGAGCAGCAGAAAGCGTTTGCCACACGAAACCATGCCAGTGCGGGAGAGCGGCTGGCGATCGAGTGGTACCAGGATGCCATGGACCACAAGCTTATCTCCGCGATCGTGAAGATGAATGATCTACTCAGCCGATATCCGCATGATAAGTGGGTTGTGTGGATGACCACGTGGTGGTTAACAACGCAAACACAATATGAACGCTCGATTGAGGTTTATGAGCGCTCGGGAATTCCCGATTCTCCCGGCCTGATGAACAACATGGGCTACTCCTACGCATATCTGCGGCAGTTCGATAAAGCGTTCGCACAAATGGACAAGTACGTGGCGGCGTTGCCTCAGGATGCGAACCCGCAGGACTCATATGCTGAAATTCTGCGCATGGCAGGACGTTTCCAGGAGTCGATTGAGCACTATCGGGCATCGCTTGCGATTGATCCTGAGTTTTATTCATCGCAGTTTGGTATCGCAGACACTTACTCTTTGATGGGAGACCAGACTCAGGCAAGAAAAGAGTATGAGGCCGGATTTCGGAAGTTTTCGCTCCCTGAACTACACAAGATACTGTGGCAGACGCGGGAAGCGACTACCTACGTTCGCGAAGGCGATTATCAAGAAGCAGATCGGGCTTTTCACGCCATCGTCGAATACACGCACTCAAAGAACATGAGCCAGGTGGAAGCTGACACGTACCGGCAAATGGCAATGTATCAGCAGAAGGCAAAGCATGGACTCGCACTCTTGAAGAAAGCGGATGCCGCGCTGCATGAAGGCAAGAACGCCATGCAAGCCGCGATCCGGCAGGAGTCGGCACAGATCCTGCGCGCACGAGTGGAAATTGCGCTGAAGGGGCGTAATAAAAAGACTGTTGGCTCCAGCTTGGCAAAGCTCGCGGAGTTGTCACAAAGTTCGGATGATAAAGTAATTGATTCCGCGTACCACGGAGCCGGCGGTGCGGTGGCATTTTCTGATGGCAAATACAATGAAGCCATCGCACATCTGGAAGAGGACGAGAATAATCCCCTGTCACTTGAGTTGCTGGCCGCTGCTTATCAGAACAGCGGTGACCGTGCCCAAGCGCAGCACACGGCCGAGACGCTGGCGAACTTTAATGATCCCAGCCTGGAGCAGGCCTTAGTTGTACCGACCTTCCGCACGTGCTACCAGGATCCATCCTGCAGCGGAAGCATCAAGAGCGGCGAAAAGCAACAGCAACGCCGGCGGTCTCACCCGCTGCTTATGTGACGTGCTTGTCCTGACACTCGCTACGGAGAAGCGCTCACCCGCCACGCATGAACATGGCGGCCGCACCGGATGGCGGCACTCAGGCCGCAGCCTTTACCTGCTTCGCTCTTACTCTTGCCCACCGAGCCTTCTGAGCTTGAGAGATTCGCTTGCGGGCGGCTGCAGAGAGAGTGCGCTTTGGATGGTTCCTTCGCCCCGCGGATCCGTTGCGGGCGAGCCTATCCAGAGCGGCGATCGCTTGATCGAGAGTTTCTAATTGCTGTTGTGACTGCCGGCGTTGTGCGCGGAGCTGATTTAGAGCAGTAGCTAGGTTTTCCATCTGACCCCCTCAGTGCGGTTTTAATGCGAAGTCATTGTAGAAGGTAAAGGTACGTTATGCCACCATTCTGCTAAGGGAAGATAGTTTGCCCAGAGTTGTTTGCAGAGATTCGAATCTTGGGTTTCGATTCTGTCTAACTGCAGGTCATAACCGGGCTGGTAGTTTCGAGGCGAGTTCGTACTTCAGACGGAATTGCCGGCAGAAAAGACAAGATTGTACCGGCACGCGGAAAGCCGGTTTGGGAAAACTCGTTTCGGCCTGCCAGCGCCTGAAGGCGCCACGCATCACGCGTCACTTACGGCATCGCTAAAGCGATGCCCTGACACGAACCGTTGTTTTTCCGTAGCCTGCTAAAACCGAACTTTCCTCAAAGCTATTGCCCATTAGCTGATTGCGAAGCAACTTTAGCCGAAGGAAGACTGGTCACGTTCCATCCTCCTCCGAGAGCTTTGATCAGCGACACGCTAGCCGTCATGCGGCGCCGCAGAATGCCCACTGCAGCGCGCTCATCGCTTAGCGCGATGCTCTGTGCGGTAATGACTTCCAGATAGCTCACCACTCCACCTTTGTAGCGGTTCGTAGAAAGTTCCAGCGAATGCTCGGAGGCCGCTACCGCGGCGTTTTGGGTTTTAGATTCTTGTTCCAGAATACGCAAGGCCGCCAGGTTGTCTTCTACTTCCTGAAATGCGGTTAGCACGGATTGACGGTAATTCGCTGTGGCTTGATTGTAGGCTGCTCTCGCTTGTTCAGAGATGGCTCGGCGCCGTCCGACATCGAATGCGGTTACTACTGCTGAAGCTCCACTGGTCAGAAATCCGCTGGGTCCTTGGATGAGAGTGGTGATCGCGGTGCTTTCAAATCCACCAGAACCTGTCAAAGTTATCGCGGGGAAGTATGCAGCACGGGCAACACCGATCTGAGCGTTGGCAGACGCAACTCGGCGTTCTGCGCCAGCGATGTCAGGACGGCGCTCCAGTAAATCTGAGGGAAGTCCAGGCGGAATTACCGGAGGCGCGGTTGTCCATGGGGAAGCCGGGATGCTGAAAGTGGATGGCGGCTGTCCACTCAGAACGGCGATTGCGTGCTCGTTTTGAGCTCGCTGGACTTGCACATCGATAGCTTGAGCTCGGGTAGTTTCAAGCTGAGTTTCGGCTTGTGCTACATCTACCGCCGAAGCCACGCCTCCTTGATAGCGATTTCTCGTAAGATCGAGCGCTTTTTCGAACGCAGTGACAGTTGAGTTCAGCAGCTGCGCTTCGGCATCAAGGGTCCGGAGTTGAAAGTAATCAATTGCGAGATCGGCGTGAAGAGACAAATTCACGGATTCAAGATCTGCTGCGCTGGCCTGCGCGTTTGACCGCGCAGCCTCTACGGTGCGGCGCACGCGCCCGAAGACATCCGGCTCGTAGGAAGCGTCCACCGGAATCTGAAAGTCGGAAGCGTTAGTCGAAATCTGACCTGTGGACCGTATTAGCGGCCGATTCTGTGACACATGCTCACGGAGCGCCGAGGCTCCTGCGGTAACGGTTGGGTAATAGGCTGCGCGATTGAAGCGTACCAGAGCGCGCGCCTGCTCATACTGCGCCTGTGCCGCTTTCAGATTCTGATTGGAAACATTTATCTGCTCTTCCAGAGCGTTCAATTGCGGGTCCTGAAAAATCTCCCACCATTTGCCGCGCGCGATTTGGTCATTGGGCTGTGCAGTTTTCCAGTTGGGAGGAACTTCTTTGTATTCCGGCGCCGTCGGAGTCGCAGGTTTCGCGTACCGTGGCCCAACTGCGCAGCCGCTGAGAACAAGTAGAACGACAGCCAGACCGCAGACTTCGGACCTCAGATTCCGGTCCGCAGACGCTGAGGTCCGAGGCCCAAAATTCGAGATGCGAACTCTCACTGCGAAGCTCCGGTAGTTTGTGTCGAGGCTTCACCAACACGAACAGCTTCGCCAGACACGATGGAATCAGGGGGATTTATGATCACCGACTCGTTGCCGTTCAAGCCAGCTATGATCTCGACCTCGCTGCCGAAATCGTGGCCGATCTGAATTGGCCTCAGCTCGACTTTATTGCCTTGACCCACAACCGCCAATCTCAGCCCTTCAGAACGAAACAGCAAAGTGTTCACGGGAAGCGTGAAGGAAGATGCCGCGACAGGCAGCTTCATGTGAACTTCAGCGTAAGCGCCCGTGAAAAGCTGGCCTGTAGGATTATTCACCGAGATTTCAACGAGCAGTGTGCGGGAACCGGGGTCGATCGCACTCGCGGTACGAACGAGCTTGCCTTCGAAACGGCGATCGGGAAATTCAGCTAAAGTCAGATCTGCCTTCATCCCGGGCTTGGCCAATTGCGAATAAACCTGTGGCACATTGATGTAAACGCGAAGATGGTCAGGCTGCGCTATGTGAAATAGCTCACTGCGCGCACCAGCGCTTGCGCCGGAATCGATCAGCGCGCCGACATCCGTGTTGCGGGCAGTGATCACACCGTCGAAAGGCGCATAAATTTTCTCAAACGATTGCAGCTCTTCCAGGCGCTTCACATTGGCTTGCGCGGAGTGCACAACTGCCTGTTTTGCCTGATAGTCGCCTTCGGCATTGTCGGCCTCCTGCTTGGATACTGAGTCCGTTTTTAACAGGCCGGCGTAGCGTTCAGCGGTGATTCGCGATAGGTTCAGATTGGCTTCGGCCGTGGATAGATCGGCTCGCGCCTGGCGCAATTGCTGATTTATTTCCGGCGTATCGATCTCCGCCAGCAGTTGCCCGGCTCTCACGCGTCCGCCAATGTCCACATACCAACGCTTCAGATAGCCGTTCGTACGCGCATAAATGGGAGCATCGGAGAAGGCTTGGACATTGGCTGGAAGAATAAGTTCCTGCGCAGGGGCCGAACGCTTTGGCTGAACTACCGAAACCGTTGGGATGGCCATCCGGGCGGTTTCTTTTTTGAGGTCTTTGTCGGCCTGGATGCGAGGCATGATGCCAAAGATGACCAGCCCCACCGCCACGAGAACGGCGAGGACGACGATCCACCACTGCGAACGCTTCTTCTGCGCCGGTTCGGGCGATTCGAAGTCCCTGATTGTACCGGTCTCCAGCCGGCTCTCGTCATCAACCTTCATTAGGCGCTCCGACACATAAAGCTATCATGATGATCCTACTTACCGCTGTGATTCAATCTCCTCCGGTTTACGCCGTCCGTGTAGGACGCTAAAGAAAACGGGCACAAAGAAGAGCGTCGCCGCGGTAGCGAAAACCAATCCGCCAATTACCGCGCGTCCCAATGGAGCATTTTGCTCGCCGCCTTCACCCAGCCCGATCGCCATCGGCACCATGCCAATGATCATGGCAAGCGCCGTCATCAGCACGGGGCGGAAGCGCGTAAAACCGGCTTGCAGCGCGGCGGAGAGCGCGTCCCTTCCCTCCGACATTTGTTCTTTCGCGAAGCTGACTACCAGGATGCTGTTCGCAGTTGCCACGCCCATGCACATGATCGACCCGGTAAGCGACGGAACGCTGATTCGCGTGTGTGTCACAAAGAGGCACCACACGATGCCCGCCAGAGCAGCAGGCAGGGCGGAAATAATAATGAATGGATCGAGCCACGACTGAAAGTTCACCACGATGAGCAAGTAAACCAGCAAAATTGCGAACGCCAGGCCGGAAAGCAATCCTGAATACGAACTTTTCATTGTTTGCACCTGGCCTCGGATGTTTACCTCCGATCCGCGTGGCAGTTCCTTTCTGGCGTTATCCACGATCTTGCTGATGTCATTCGCGACTCCGCCCAGATCACGTCTGGCGACAGATCCGTAGATATCGACTACTGGCTGGATATCGTAATGCGAAACCAGCGACATTCCCGAGCCGCGATGGATGGATGCCAGGCTGGCCAGAATTTCCGGCCGCGCGCCGCTGGGACCCGTAACCGGGATGTTCTCCAGCCCTTGTAGAGAATCGAGGCGGTATTGCGGGGTCTGCGTGGCGATCGAATAGCTCACGCCATTCTTCGGGTCCAGCCAGAAGCTGGGCGAGGTTTGGAAACTTCCGCTGAGGGATATCAGCAAGTTCTGTGCGATGTCACGCTGAGTGAAGCCGGCGAGCTGCGCTTTGGTACGGTCGACATCGATGTGCAGATAGGGTTGATCGAAGGGCTGCTGGATACGTAGATCCGCGGTGCCCGGCACCATACGGATTTCCTGGAGCAGCTTATCGGCAAATCGGCGGTTCCCCTCTAGGTTATAGCCGACTACCTGGATATCAATGGGCGAAGGCAAGCCAAAGTTTAATATTTGGCTGACGATATCGGCGGGCAAAAAAGAAAAATCCACGCCGGAAAAGGCCTCGCGCAGCCGCAGGCGGAGATCGTGGACGTAATCATCAGTCGGCCGATGCTTCGGCGATAGCGTTACCAGGATATCGGCATCGGCCGGCCCCGTGGGAGCGGAATTGCTGTAGGAAAGATTGATGCTGCTGTAAGGCAGTCCGATATTGTCGATAATGCTTGCAATCTGATCGGGCGGAATCTGCTGGCGAATGAAACTCTCGATGCGGTCCGCGAGACTTGCGGTCTCCTCAATGCGCGTGCCGGCGCGAGCACGGATATGCAATTTGAACTGACCCGCGTCAACTTTGGGGAAGAAATCACGCCCCAGCCAGGGCACGAGCAGAAAGAAAGATCCGATGCAGGCGATAAAGAATGCCCACAAGAAAGCGCGGCGATGGTGCAGGCAGCGCTCCAATAGTTCGTGATAGGCGTCGCGGAACCTCTCAAATCCTTCTTCGAAGCGAATCTGCATCTGCACGAACGGATTTCGGCTGGGCGGCGGCAAATGCCCGGCTTCATGCTCGTGGCCGCGTAGCAGGTATTTGGCCATCGTGGGAACGAGCGTCCTCGAAAGCAGATAGGACGCGAGCATAGCGAATACAACGGCCTCAGCGAGCGGAACAAATAGATACCGCGCGACGCCGGTCAGAAAGAACATGGGAACGAAGACGATGCAGATGGCGAGCGTTGAGACAAACGCGGGAACGGCGATCTGCTGCGCGCCATCCAGAATCGCATGCTGAATTTCCTTTCCTTGGGCGATATTGCGGTTGATGTTTTCGATTTCGACCGTCGCATCATCGACGAGGATTCCGACCGCCAGCGCCAGGCCACCGAGGGTCATGATGTTGATGGTCTCGCCCAAAGCGCTTAGAACGATGATCGAAGTCAAAATCGAAAGCGGAATTGATACGGCGATGATGACCGTGCTGCGCCAGCTTCCCAGGAAAACCAGAATCATGAAGCCAGTAAGACACGCTGCAATCAGCGCCTCGCGCACTACGCCGTCAATCGAAGCGCGGACGAACAATGATTGGTCCGCCAGCGGTTCTACCTTCAGTTCGGGAGGAAGCCCCGACATAATGTGGGGCAGCAGTGATTTGATTCCGGAGATGATATCCAGCGTTGAAGCATTGCCATTCTTCTGAATTGTCAGCAGGGAAGCACGATGGCCGTTTACGCGAACAATATTCGTTTGTGGCGGGAACCCGTCGCGAACGTACGCTACATCGCGGATATAGATCGTTGTGTTTCCGACCCTTTTGATTGGCAGATCGTTTAGTTCAGCCACGGTCTGCGGGCTGCCATTCAAATCAACGTTGTATTCGAAGCCGCCAATCTTGGATGTTCCTGACGGCAGAATCAGATTCTGGACATTGATTGCATTAACTACGTCGACGGGAGACAAGCCTTTGGACTGCAGCGCGTTTGTATCGAGGTCAACCTGCACTTGGCGCTGCTTCCCCCCGTACGGCCAGGGAATAGCGCAACCGGGAATTGTCACCAGGCGCGTGCGGATGAAGTTGACACCGTAATCAAATAGCTGTTGCTCAGACAATTTTTGTCCTGACAGCGCGAGTTGAAGAATGGGGACCGTGGACGCGCTGTACGTGATGATCAATGGAGGTTGCGTGCCGGCAGGCAAAAATCGCAACTGTGTCTGCGAAATAGCCGTGATCTGGGCGATCGCCTTTTCAATGTTGGCGCCCGGCTGGAAAAAGACCTTAATCACCGAGATGCCATTGAGCGATTGCGATTCGCTGTGTTGAATATCGTCGACTGTGGTTGTCAGGCCGCGCTCAGTTTGGGAGACGATGCGGTTTGCCATCTCTTCGGCGCTCAGTCCGCCGTAGTTCCACAAAATGCTTACGACGGGAATATTGATATTTGGAAAAATATCCGTCGGAGTGCGAAAAATAACGATAGGTCCGAGGATAAGTAGAAGGAGCGCGACTACGACGAAGGTATAAGGCCGCCGCAGGGCGAGGGCAACAATCCACATGATGACCTCTGGGGTGGCAGGTATCGACCCTGCCCGGTGCTAATAACCTAAGCCTTGTCTCTAGCTGAATCGGTTCGACTAGCAAGCCATTGAAAGCCAGCTACTTACTCCTTGTTTTTGGATGATGAAAGGAACGGATCGGCTCCGAAAATTTCCTGCTGCCGGCTGCGTGCCGGCGACCAGTGCGACGTGCGTTCAAATCACCGTCCAATCTGTCAGGTACTTACATAGCAAGTTTAAAGAAAACTGTTCAGCAACAGTGGCAATAAATCACAAAACATTACAAAACCAATATGCTAGACGCATAGCACATCATGCCGGACTCCAATCCGAAAAATAGAATCGGGTCAGTTCTTCCGCATCGGGATCGCATCTCGCTCGCTTAGAATTTTTTATTTCGAAAAATTTGTGCAACTTAAGGATAGCATCTACATCTACACGGGAAACCTGATCCGCAAGGAGAACGCAAATGCCTGCTCTTCAGGAACAGCACGGTGCGCATGACGCACCCCCGCCGTTTCGTCTCGATGTTCAACTTCACGATCTTCTAAAGAAGTCGCCTGCACCTCGGCCAATCCTGGTGCCCGGGCGTCAGGCTGAGAAATTTCCTGAACCGGTATTTCCGCAGCATCCCGAATTGATGGCGCAAGACGACAACTATGAGGAGAATCTAGAGCGCGCCGGAGCCGGGAAGCGCCATTGGCCTGCCCCGCTGGTCTACCGCGCGATGAATGGGTGGCTCTTCCCATATTTCAAATCACGCCTGTTGCCGGGGCCATTTCATCCGATCATTGCCTACCTTTTTACGGAATGGAAATGCAATCTCGATTGCCACTACTGCTGGGCTTTCGACAATAGCGTTAAGGGCATGACCGAAGATGTCGTCAAGCGATCAATCGATGGGCTGCACTCGACCACATGCCGCGTGCTGGCCTTTATGGGAGGCGAGCCACTGTCGCGGCCGCAATTGGTCCACAAGGCTTCTTACTATGCCGCCAAGAAAGGCTTCTGGGATATACATGCCAACAAACGCGCGGCTGCTGCGGCCCGATGTGATTGACCGGTCCCCGATGATTGAGCAGGAGCACTTCAAGCATTACGAAGCCAATGACACCTTCATCCATCGGCAAGACTGGCCGAAGGTGGACGAATTAATCGATTGGCTGATTCAGAAAAATGAATCCGGTTACAAGATGGTGAACTCGGTGAAGCGGCTGCAGGATATGAAGGATTTCCTGCGCGGAAGAGTTGAACCCTGGAATTGCAGAGCTGGCCAGAACTCATTGATTATTCGGGTAGATGGAACTCTGGCGCCATGCTTCCCTATGTACTCAGCGACCCATGACTGGGGAACGATTAAAAACCACAAATTCGAGGTTCCGCAACTGGATGAAATGAAGAAATCTTGCCAGACCCATTGCTTCTCGACCTTGAATCATAACCTAGGTTTCTGCTACAACGATGCGAGGGTCATCAACTGGGTTCTGAAGCAGGCTGCCCATGGATTCCAAGGCGTAACCGGCAGCTTTGTGTAATTAGTAGTTGCGCCGTTCTCGAAGCTCGCACGTGGTACAGAATGCTCTTCGGACGGCCGGCACGAGAACGCAATCGCAGTTCGCTATTACCGGCGCGTGGAAGTTCGTCTTTGACGTAACTCTCCCCGGCGCACAACCGCGACACTCCTTGCCAAGCTCGAAGGAGTTTCGGATGCGTCGTGATGTCTCGCCAGCCTGTTCCCGCTTGGGTGCGACCTCAAGCTTTCGGCGAAGACTGCATCCCTGCCCACCCGATCCAGGCGGCCGTCCGGTCGCCCATTTCATTCAGCAAACATTCTCAAAATCCCACGCCGGAGGAAGATAATGGCGACCAATCTTGTCCAAATCGAAAAAGATGACGAAATCAAACAGCGCCTGCAAGCTGAGCGTGCCAGACTGCGCCAGATCGCTGGCCTCGATCAGCCGAAACACTTCCATCGGCCAGTGGAGCGGGCGTTTACTGCAGAGGAGCGGAACCAAGTCACGATTCTATTTGGCGGTTTCACATGGAAGCATGAGGATTTGATTCGCGCCGTCTTCCAGGGCTGTGGCTACCGTTGCGAGAAGCTACCGGTTCCTAACGTCGCAGCCTTCCAGACGGGCAAAGAGTACGGCAACAATGGCCAGTGCAATCCGACGTATTTTACCGTCGGGAACCTGGTGCAGTATCTCCAATTTTTGGAGAAGGAAGGCATCCCGCGCCAGCAGATTCTGGACAACTACGTCTTCTTCACTGCGGGATCGTGCGGACCATGCCGGTTCGGCATGTATGAAGCCGAGTATCGGTTCGCGCTGCAAAATGCTGGATTCGACGGCTTCCGTGTGCTGCTATTTAAAGACAGCGATGGTATCAAGGCCGCCTCGGGCGAGCCTGGATTGAAGTTCACTATCGACTTTGGTTTCGGCATGCTGAACGCCATGCACCTCGGCGACGTCATCAATGACTTGATTTACCAGATTCGCCCGTTTGAAGTTAACAAAGGCGAAACTGATCGCGTGTTCCGGGAGATGGTAGACGGATTATGCGAGGACCTGCGCAGTCGCAAATCATTTGAGATCGAGGAGCGGGCGCCAGAGTGGGCCAAGCCCAAGTTTAAGAGCAACAAAGTTTTGCGCAACATGGCAAATGTCTTCGGCAAGTGGCACGAGCACATGTGGGGCAAGGATTATCTGAATGCATTGCACGCCGCCCGCGAAAAGATGAATTCGATCGAAGTTGATCGCACCAAGGTAAAGTCGCTGGTAAAGATCACGGGTGAGTTCTGGGCGCAGATCACCGAGGGCGATGGCAACTTCCACATGTTTGATTTCCTGGAGCGCGAGGGCGCGCAGGTAATGGTCGAGCCAATTGCTACCTGGGTCGCTTACCTGATGTACCAGGCGAAGGCGCACGCCATAGCAAAGTGGCCAGTGAATCAACCTTACCGCAACGCTGAGTGGTACGAGCCGAAGAAGCAGTTTGCCAACTACATCGGCCTGCGCAAGAAACTATGGGGCATTGGCTTCGGTGAGAAGATGTGGAACTTCTTCTACCACCGCACGATCAAGAACCTGGGCGGCATTACGCATCAACTACTGCCACAGACCGAATTGGCCGAGATGGCGCATCCCTTCTACAACCAGTTCGCACGCGGTGGAGAAGGGCACCTCGAGGTGGGCAAGAACGTTTATTACACCGTGCATAAACTCTGCCACATGGTGCTGGCGCTCAAGCCGTTTGGCTGCATGCCTTCATCGCAATCCGACGGGGTACAGTCGGCGGTTATCAACAAGTTCAAAGACATGATCTTCCTGCCGATTGAAACCTCCGGTGAAGGCGAGGTCAACGCCCACAGCCGCGTGCAGATGGCGCTGGGCGAGGCGAAAGTCAAGGCCAAAGGCGAGTTCGAACAGTGCCTGAAGTCAACGGGTAAGTCGATGCAACAGATTCGAGAATACATCGACGAGCATCCCGAACTGAAGCGGCCGTTCTATCACGTCCCGCACCGCAAGGGAGTAGCTGGAACTGCGGCCCAGTTCATCCTGCACGTGAGCGATCGCATCGACAAAGACACGCATTTTTGGAAGCGGGCGCGCGTGCCCGTGTCTGTTCCGGCGACCGCAAGCGGCGACTGAGAACTGAGAACCGGGAACTGAGAACTGGGTTTTGAGTTCCCGGTAATTCTCAAATCTCCTTGAAAAGAGCAGTTCTCAGTTGTCAGTTCCTAGTTCCCAGTTTGGATATGTTGAGAGGACAGAATGCACGAACATCAAGCGCACGGTCATGATCAGCAAAATAAATTCATGGTTGGACTCGATGTTGGTTCGACCACCGTAAAGGCCGTGGTTGTCAATGCGGCCACCGATGAAATCCTCTGGCAGGACTACCAGCGGCACGAGACCAAGCAGCCGGAAAAGACACTGGAGTTCCTCAAGCGGATGGAGAAGGACGCCGGCATTAGTCGCCACAACACTCGCATGTTCCTGACCGGTTCTGGGGGAGGGGGCATTGCCGAGCAGATCGGCGCCAAGTTCGTTCAGGAGGTCACGGCGGTTTCGCTGGCGGTGGAAAAGCTCCATCCCGAAGTGTATTCGGTCGTCGAGCTGGGTGGACAAGACGCGAAGATCATTGTCTTCAAAGATGATGACGAGTCGGGACGGAAGAAGAAAATTCCGTCGATGAACGACAAGTGCGCCGGCGGCACAGGCGCGGTCATCGACAAGATCAATGCCAAGCTGAAGATTCCGGTCGAGGAACTCGCAGAACAGGGATATCACGGAATCAAGCTGCACAAAGTAGCAGGGAAGTGTGGCGTGTTCGCCGAGACTGATATCAACAGTCTTCAGAAAGTCGGCACCCCCCCTGATGAGCTGATGGCTTCATTGTTCGAAGCGATCATTCTGCAAAACCTGAGCGTGCTGACGCGCGGGCACACACTGCGTCCGCACGTGCTGCTGCTCGGCGGTCCCAACACGTTCATCCGCGGCATGCGCGAAGCATGGCAGGCGAACATTCCGCGCATGTGGCAAGAGCGCAAAGTTGAAGTTCCTGCAGGGGCGAAGCCGGAAGATCTGATCAAAGCTCCGCAGAATGCACAATACTTCGCCGCACTCGGCTCCATTGAGTTCGGCAAGGGCGAGGACGACTGCATCGGCTGCTATCAGGGATACGAGAAACTTATCCATTACATTGAATTCGGGCGGCAAGAAGAGAAAGCCAAATCCGGAGGCAAGGGACTAGTCGCGGCTCCGTCGGAATTGGAGGAGTTCAAAGATAAGTATCGCCGCAAGAAATTCGTGCCGGCGACCTTTCAGAAGAATTCAACTGTCGCTGGCTTTGTGGGGATTGATGGCGGCTCGACCTCCACAAAGGCAGTTCTCCTGGATGAGAATGGCGACATCCTCTGCAAGACGTATCAGCTTTCGAACGGTAATCCCATCCAGGACACGATCGACATGTTCGAAAACCTGCGCAAGCAGATCGAAGCGCAAAATGCCCGAATGGAGGTGCTAGGAGTCGGCACGACCGGGTACGCGAAGGACATCTTGAAGGATGTGTTGAAGGCCGACGTGGCGCTGGTTGAAACCGTTGCGCACACCGAATCCGCGCTCAAGTTCTACGAAGATCCGCATGTGATCGTGGACGTTGGTGGCCAGGACATAAAACTCATCGTCTTGCACAACGGGCGCGTGAAGGACTTCAAGCTAAACACGCAATGCTCGGCGGGAAATGGTTATTTCTTGCAATCCACGGCAGAGGGCTTCGGACTTTCCGTTGAGCAATACGCTGATCTGGCGTTCTCCGCTCAGGCTATGCCGGTGTTCGGTTACGGTTGCGCAGTATTCATGCAATCGGACATTGTGAACTTTCAACGTCAGGGCTGGAGGGCGGAAGAGATTCTCGCTGGGCTGGCCGCCGTGCTGCCCAAGAACGTTTTCCTCTATGTGGCCAGCATTCCGAACTTAGCGGCGCTTGGCTCGCGGTTCGTGCTGCAAGGTGGAACCCAGAACAATCTGGCGGTGGTAAAAGCTGAAGTCGATTTCATTAACGCCAGCTTCCGTGCTGCCGGCAAACGGCCAGAAGTCATTGTGCACGAACACTGCGGTGAGTCGGGCGCGATAGGCGCAGCGCAGGAGTCACTGCGGTTGTGGCGCAATGGCCTGTCGACCACTTTCGTCGGCCTTGATGCCGTCCGTAAGATCGAATACCGCACCACGCGCAACGAGAAAACCCGCTGCAATTTCTGCAAGAACAACTGCCTGCGCACGTTTATTGACATCCGCACCGAGAAGCCCGCAGAGCCGCAGAATTTCGTCCCGATTGCAAAGGTAACGAAGGTTCCGCTGATGCAAGGCGAGCAGCGGCTGATTATTGCTACCTGTGAGAAGGGTACGGTGGAAGACGTCAACGAGATGAAAGAGATCAAGAAAGGTCTCGATCAGCTCAAGGACAAGCATCCCAATTTCGTGGATATGGCCTCGAAGGAAGTCTTCCGGCCGACCAATCCGAAGTCGGTGGCGGATCCGCTTCCCACGCGCGCATGGACAAAGGCGGCCAAAGATCGAATCGCACTAATGCAGAACCGCAAGAGTGTTCGCATCGGCATACCGCGCGTGCTGAATATCTACACCTACGCGCCGCTATTCAACGGGTATCTTGAGAGCCTGGGAGTGCAGCCGGAAAACATCGTGTACTCCGATTACACCAGTTCGGAGCTATACCGTGCCGGTGCGAGCCGAGGGGCGATCGATCCCTGCTTCCCGGCGAAGATCGGCATTTCGCACGTCTACAACCTTATTCAGGAGAAGCACCGCAAGAAGCCGCTGAACGTCATCTTTTTCCCGATGTATGACGTGCTGCATTCCCCGCTGGTAAAGATCGTCGGCGCGAATGCCTGCCCAACCGTGACTGCGACTCCGGAAACGGTGAAGGCCGCATTCACGAAAGAGAATGACGTTTTCGCCGAGCACAACGTGAAATATCTCGACCCGATCCTCAATTTTGCCGACAAGAAGCTTTTCGCCTACCAGATGCTGCAAGCCTGGCAGCCGATTTTGGGATTGTCGGAAGAAGAGAACGATCGTGCGGTTGAAATAGGCTACCAGTGCTTGAAAGATTACGAAACCAGCATCCGCACCCGTGCGCGTCAGGTGCTTGATCAGCTCGAGCGCGAGGACCGTATCGGGATCGTGATGTTAGGACGCCCCTACCACCACGACCCGGGCCTCAATCACGAGATCATGGATGAATTTCAGAAGCTCGGCTATCCCATCTTCTCGCAGAATACTCTGCCACTTGATGAAGACCTGCTGGAGCGGTTATTCGGCGAAGAAGTTCGCGCCGGGATGATTAGCAGCCCGTTGGACATCACTGACGCTTGGAAGAATTCCTACTCGTGCAGCACCAACCACAAGATCTGGGCGGCGAAGTTTACCGCGCGGCATCCCAATCTTGTGGCGCTCGAAATCTCCAGCTTCAAGTGCGGCCACGACGCGCCAATTTACGGAGTGGTCGAGGGCATTATCGAGAAATCGGGAACGCCGTATTTCTGCTTCAAAGATCTCGACGAGAACAAGCCCTCAGGCTCCATCAGGATTCGCGTCGAAACCATTGATTACTTCTTGCGGCGTTACCGCGAAGAAATAATCAAGAATCGGAAAGCCGAGCAGGACATCGAAGCCCAACTAGCCGCGCTGGAAGCCGAATTACGCGGACAGTATGCGGAACAGCCGGAAGCGGTGGCAGGAGATTAAGAGCTATCACCCACAAAATAGTGTCGGCACGGTGCATCCAAACAGATGTGTAGTCGCTCCTCTCTGGAGTTATTCTGCGAGCGTTTGGTGCGGTCGCACTAATTCCCGCGCACGATGCACCTTATCGCTGCCTATTGTTTCGACTCCTCAGGTGAACTAGTATTCCGTGGCGATGCAGATGCAGGACCTCGCCAAGGTATACAAGACGAAAACCGACGAAGAACTCCTGCAGTTGGCGAGTGACTCAGAGCGGTTGACGCCAGAGGCTCACGCTATCTTAAGAAGCGAATTGGCAGTTCGCCGAATCGACGTCCCAAAACATTTAACCGCACAAGAGGAGAGTGACCAAGGCAGGAGTGAGCAGCCAAGGACTCGCGGGACGCCGTTTATCCGTGACTCGCACGCGGTCAGGGAATTTGTAGCAGAGGTCGTCCATGTGTATCACGGTCAGTTCTGGTTATTCATCAAGCTGATTGCCCCAGCTGTCGTGGTCAGCTACATCGCAGTCGTTATGGCTCGTAACGAAGTGCGTGAAATTGAACGACACCTTCCCCGAGGCGTTGAAGTGCTGAAACACGAAACGGAGATTCTTGAGATTGGGTTATTGAATCTCGCCGGATATCTTGTTAGCTGGATGGGATTTTGTTTTTCGTTTGGCGCGATTTGCTCAGCTGTGCAGCGAATCGAGGCAGGAGCTGTCCCAGCAGTTTCAGATTGCTTTCCGCTGTGCGCGAGCGGATGGGCTCGTTCTTGCGCCTTTGTCTATTTCTGTTCGGGTTGCTTCTTGTGGCGGAAGCAGCTGCCGTGCTGCTGTCTCAAGGCGTTTTCTGGGTATTGCATTACCGTCAGCTTCATTTAAGCCTTTTTACAATTGAGGTCGTCTCGTATGGGTCTATAGGCTTAGCGTTGCTCATGCTGTCCCGGTTTGGGCTCGCGATACCTGCCCTTGTTTTGGACAATTACAGAGTTGGTCAAGCAATGTTCCGCAGTGATGAACTAACTGAGGGCAAATGGCTCACTCTCGCCGTTCTTCTTAGTAAGTCACTAATCGGGGGATACGTTGCGGGCATGCTTCCGTTCTGGCTGGCGTCTTGGATTCAGACAAGTATTGTATCGCCCGCGTGGTTTCGGTGGGTCTTGACCGCGGCGTCCATTGCGGGAGTCACGGTGGTTGAGCCCACCATGTTCATCGGCTTCGTCTTGCTCTACTTAAGAATGTCGCCGTTGCCTTTTACTTCAAGCGGAGCCCTCGCTCGCCAGTTGGCCTGAATAAGACGAGCAACTGCTGGACTGCGCAATTATCACGTCAATTCTCGTGAGCAAGGATGCGTAGAAAAGATCGTCAGCCAAAAAGAAGGCCGGCCAATGCAGTCTGTTACGAAACTGGCGGCCTTAAACGAGCGATGTTCGGGATTTCCGGACATCGCTTTTTGCGTTTCTGGTTCTGGTACGAACGAATGCGGTGGTTAGGACACCAACGCTGCTCGCAAGCTTCCACCCGACACGTTCAGCATACGTTTCAGGTTGTAGACCATCGTCGCCAGGCTGATCTCGGTCTGCGCTCCTTTTAGTCCGCGCAGCAGGAAGCGTGGATGTCCGAAGATGTGGTACTTCAGCGAGGCAAAGGGATGCTCCACCGTCGATCGTCGCAGTCGCATCATTTCCGGGGTCGCTCGCTGCTGCATGCGTTGGAACGCGTCTTCGTGCAGATGACGCGAGACGAGACGTTGCCGGCGGTTCGTACAGCGCATCTTCAGGGCACAGGCACCGCAGACTTCCGGTTTCGCTGCATAGTACACAGCACGATCTTTGCGGGAGAGTTGTTTGCGTGTCAGTGTCTGGTTCGCTGGACAGCGGAAGGTGTCCGTCTTCTCGTCGTAGTGGAACTCGTTGCGGTCGAACAGCGTGCCATCTCCCTGGTTGTTGACCGCGCGCGTCACCGGGACGTGCGGCACGATGCCCTGCGCTTCACAAGCCTCGGCCTGCTCACCATTGGAGTAACCCGCGTCCGCCACCACGTGCAGCGATTCCGGATGTCCCAACGCCTCGAGGGCCGCCTCGGCCATCGGCAGCAGAAGGCTATTATCACCAGCTGTATCCGTGATTTTATGCGCCACAATCAGTGCGTGCTCGGCATCCACCGCCGTTTGCACGTTGTAGGCGGGAGCATGTCCACTGCCCATGCGCATAAACCGTGCTTCCGGCTCCGGATCGTTCTGCAGTTTCTCCAGCGCCGCTTGCACCGCGCTCGGGTCGATCACCACTTCGTCCTGCTCGTCGGCGGCGTCCAACTGCTCCAGATAGCGCTTCATCGCCTCGCGCTCACGCACGCTCTTCGCGCTGCTTACCGCCCGGAACTTCGAACCATCCACCGCCACTGTGTCGCCCTTCACTAAACCCACCGAGCGCGCCAAGCGTACCAACTCCGCCCCTGCTTCCGTTACCGCCTGGCTATGCATCCGTCGGAACTCGGCGATCGACTTGTAGTCGGGCTGCAAACGTCCCAACAGCCACATCACTTCCACGTTGCGCTGGCACTCGGCCTCCAGCCGCCGCGACGACCGCACCTGCCGCAGATACCCGTACAGGTACAGCTTCAGCAGATCACGCGGATCGTAGCCCGGTCGTCCCGTCTCCGCCGGCTCGGCACGCACAAAGCCCAGCTTCGCCATGTTCAACCGCCCAACGAACGCCTCCATGACTCGACACATGTGGTCGACTGGAATCAGTTCGTCCAAGGTCGCGGGAAACATCGTCGTCTGCTCCCGCGCCTCACCCCGGATATACGCCATAAAAAAATGCCCCCGCTCCCGCGAGGACATCTTCTCATTCCTTATCAGGGCCGCCTAGTGTTTCGTAACAGACTGTTCTGGCTCGCCAGCTTCTTGCTGAAAGCGTTCGCCAGCCGCGTAAATCTGCGAATCGCCATCCGCGTCGTTAAGTTCTGACGTTCAACATGCAATATGCGCGTCACCCTGGCCTGCTGGCTCCGCCTGCTCGCCTCGGTAAACGCGTGCAATCCCGCGCACGATACGTCGCCACGGCATAGTGCCGTTCTCGTCGGCAAAGAAAATTTCTCCTGCTCGCCGGCCGCGGTAGTACCAGCGCTTCAGAATGGCCAGGTGCTCCATCGTTTCAAGCGCGGTCTGGGAAGTACTGGCAGGAATTGCCGCGAGGGCCGCCTGTAAGCGGGACTCCATGGATTGCGATTTCGTGTGCTCGGATGCTTGGATCTGAAAAATAAGAGGCTCTGAAATGAGGCCACCGTCGATTCGGAACAGCGCAACACATTCGGGCAGCGCGCTTCGCTGGATCATGACTCCCGCCAGGCGGTCGATGCGATGCACGACTTCGGGAAGCTGGGTAAGAACCGGCTTGAGCTTGTCAATACGGGCGTGCAGGGCGGCTGCATTCTCAAAGTCCAGATTTGATGAAGCTTGATCGCGCTGCGCGGAGATTTCGCGCACAAGGGAGTCGCCGCCGCTGTCGAAGTAATTCTGCACGCGGGTGACTTCGGCACGGTACTCGTCATCGGTGCAGCCTTTGAAGCAGGGCGCGAGGCACATCTTCATTTCCGAATAGATACAGCCGGGGAACTTGGGATCAGGATGGAGATCATCCACGCAGCGGCGCATTTTGAAAAAGTCGAGCGAGTCGCTGGCGAATTTTTCTGCAGCGGGGCGGGACGGAAACGGGCCGTAATAGAGGTTTCGGCCGCTAAGCCGTCCAAGGCGCGTGGTCACTGAAGCGCGAGGATATTCGTTTTCCAGGTGCAGCTTTACAAGTGGGGCGAAACGCAGGCGGAGGCGGTCAGAGTAGGTCTTCGGAAAAAGGGAGCGGAGGACACGATAAAGGAGAAAGCCGGATTCAAAATCGGAGCCAGTCGGCGTGTATTCAATCCAGCGGGCACGCTCGCGCAGGTTGAGTTTCTTGCTATGTTCAGTTGGCAGTCCGAGAAGGCGTTGCACTCGGCGGCGAAGGTTCGCAGTCTTGCTGGCGTATGGTTCAGATTGCGGATCGTCACCACGCAGCAGGAAAACTGCCGGGGTTGCAGGAATCGTGAGGAAGACCTCTGCATCCGCCGCAGGGACGAACTCAGCGCGATTGGTCAGCACACAGCCATTTTAGCTGTCAGGGGCAAAGGAGTTGGATAAACAGCAGATTCCTCGCGCGTCCGTTCGACTTCGCTCAGGGCAAGTCTCGCCGCGAAAACACGGCCGCGAGCGGCTCGGAATGACGAGGGATTAGAGCGCAACAAATCTGGTCCGCCGATGATTCATCGGAAGCTGGCGCTGCGGATCTGGCGGAAGTCTCGGCCTTCCATTTTAATAATGCGGCACATCTCGTGCAGGCGGGAGCGCATACGCTCCCCTATCCGGTCGCCAAGGGTCTCATCACGAGCGGCTCCGCGGGGTCCACCAATGGCCCCCGCGGGCTTGTCATCGAAATTTGTCGTGATAATCGTTGTGCGATTATCGTTGTAGCGCGTGTTTAAAATCAGGCTGACAGTATCCCAAACCCACTCGGTCGGCTTTACGGCGCCGAGTTCATCGAGAACCAGGATCTCGGTCTCGAAGACCGGACGCAGCACCTCGAGTTCAGTCGCCCTTACCGATTCGTTATAAGAATTCTGAATTTCTTTGAGCAGCTCGCGGTAATCATAAAAAAGACAGCCGATGCCCTTGCTGAGAATCAACTCCTTGATGATTCCTACGGCGAGGTGCGTCTTGCCCACGCCAATCGTGCCAATCAGGAGCAAGCCGGTGTTGTCGACTGGATACTCCTCCACGAACTTGCACGCAGCCATGCGCGCCGGAAACAGCGCCTGGTGCGGGCCTTCATAGTCGAAGTTTGAAAGCTCACAGTGCTCGTAGCGTTTTGGAATTCGCGCGGCCTTCAGCAGAGCCTCGGACCTGGCCTGCACGCGGCAATCACAGCGGGTGACGCGGCGATCCGAACCGTTCGCAACAGATTTCCAGCCGGTACCTTCACAGAACGGGCAAACTTCCGCAGCAACTTTCATGACGTGAATTGACTCTGCACCTGCAACCGCGATTCGCGCAAGTGGCAAAGCTGATATCGCTGTGCACATCCTGTGGAGGTCTGGGCAAGCTTGTGGAGAGCTGAGGAATTCAGATGGCAGACATGGACGTCCCATCTGACCTCAGACCTCCGGCTCCCGCTATGTTGGATATAATCTCCGCCGTCGCATCGAGCCCGGGAGGAATCTTGCCAAATCAAACTCGCAGCCGGTTTCTGCTGGTTCTGCTTCTCACTTCTCTGCCGCTGCTGGCACAGCGCGAGCCTGTTCTAAAGCAGATCGACCTGCCGCATTCGTATTACTACCGCGAAATGTATCTTCCCCAGGTCACGACGGGGCCGAGCTCTGCCGCATGGACGGCTGATTCGCGTTCGCTCGTGTACTCGATGGCAGGCTCGCTCTGGGAACAGCGGCTGGAGAGCACAGCCGCACAACAGTTGACGGATGGTCCCGGCTACGATTACCAGCCAGATTGCTCCTCTGATGGCCGCTGGGTTGTATACGCGAGCTATCAGAAAGATGCTATCGAACTCTGGTCACTCGATCTGCAAACTAAGAAGGCTCGGCAACTGACCTCGGGCGGGGCGGTGAACGTTGAGCCCAGGCTGTCACCAGATGGCAAACGCTTGGCATTCGTCTCCACTTTGTACAAGGGACACTTTCATATTTTCGTTGCCAATTTCAGCGGTGGTGAACTCAGGAACGTGCAGCGCCTGACAGGAGAAACCCGCAGCGAATTGCCACGCTATTACTACAGCCAGTTCGATCACGAAATCAGTCCAGTCTGGTCGCGCGATGGTAATGAGATTCTCTTCGTTTCCAACCGCGGCCACATCTACGGCACTGGCGGATTCTGGCGCATGAAGGCGCAGCCCGGCGCCGAAGCGCACGAAATTCATTACGAAGAAACTGCCTGGAAGGCGCGGCCGGATTTTTCGCCGGATGGCAAACGCCTGGTGTATGGCTCTTACCTTGGACAGCAATGGCATCAGCTTTGGGTGATGCCGTCGCAGGGTGGTGACGCATTTCCACTCTCATATGGCGATTTTGACAACGTCGGGCCACGTTGGTCGCCTGATGGAAAACGTATTGCCTTCATCTCGAATCGCGGCGGAAATACTTCGCTATGGACCCAGGAAGTATTGGGCGGAGCGCAGGCGCAGGTCATCGTTAGGGAACGGCATTACCTCAAGCCCACGGGCCAGCTCAGTATCACTGTGTTGGCCGCAAACGGACGTCCAAGCCCAGCGCG
>Ga0137403_10002495_pt1 | contig 22514 bp, 27 predicted proteins | sample CZOMad2_1_16fung_FD_122057 | JGI IMG/M metagenome (GOLD analysis project Ga0137403, IMG submission 122057) | Vadose zone soil fungal communities from Angelo Coast Range Reserve, California, USA - CZOMad2_1_16fungal (Hybrid Assembly) | ecosystem: Environmental > Terrestrial > Soil > Vadose zone...
CAGTCCCTTCGTTCCTCACCGCCCCTTGAACTCGGGCTCGCGCTTCTCGGTGAAGGCGGTGAGGCCTTCGCTCGCGTCCTCCGACGCGAAGGCGAGGTAGAGCGCTCTGCGCTCGGCTTCCAGGCCCGCCTGCAGCGTCGTCTCGTACGCCCGGTTGACCGACTCCTTTGCCAGCCGGGTCGCGACCGGACCCTTCGCGGCGACCTCGCGCGCCAGGCGCTTCGGCTCCTCGAGCCACGCCTCGCGGGCGACCACGCGTGACACGAGGCCCGCCGCCAGCGCTTCCTGTGCCGTCAGCCGCCGGCCGCTCAGGATCACGTCCATCGCCAGCGCCTTGCCGACTGCGCGCGTCAGGCGCTGGGTGCCGCCGGCGCCCGGGATGATCCCGAGCGACGTCTCGGGTTGCCCGAACTGCGCCGTCTCGGAGGCGACGATCAGGTCGCACGACATCGCGAGCTCGCACCCGCCGCCGAGGCAGAACCCGGAGACGGCCGCGACCAGCGGCGTCCAGAGCGAGCGGATCGCGTCCCAGCGCTCGACGCGGCGCTGGTAGTAGAGGTCAATCGCCGACGAGCGAGCGAGCTCGCCGATGTCGGCGCCGGCCGCGAAGGCGCGCTCGTTCCCGCCGAGGACGATGCAGCGGACCGCCTTGTCGCGGTCGAGCTCCGACAGCGTCGCCACCAGCTCGTCCATCAGCTCGTCCGAGAGCGCGTTCAGCGCCTCCGGCCGGTTGAGCAGGACGACCGCGACCGGACCGGCGCGCTCGAGGAGAACTAGTCCTCGCCCTTCGCCAGGAATCCCCGAATCGCCTCCTTCGCCTCATCGCCGAGCATCGACATCGCCAACCAGTCGCGTGCGTGGCCGACCGTCTCGTGCCAGGAGATGTCGCGCCACCAGTTGAGCTGCTGCTTCGTGTAGCGGATCGTCTGCGGCAGCTTGACGGCGAGCCGCTCGACGTAGTAGTCGACCGCTGCGTCCAGCTCGGCCGCCGGCACCGCCCGGTTGACGAGCCCCCACTCCTCGGCTTGCTTCGCAGGGATCTCGTCGCAGAGCAGCAGGATCTCGCGCGCGCGGCGGTCGCCGACGAAGATCGGCAGCCACTGCGTCGCGCCGCCGGCAGGCACCGAGCCGTGTTCCGGCCCGACGTGCCGGATGAACGCGTCGTCCACCATCACCGCCAGGTCGCACGCCATCTGCAGCTCGTTACCGCCGCCGACCGCGATCCCGTTCACCCGCGCGACCGTCGGCTTGCCGATCTCCCGCAGCCGGTCGTGCATGTCCTTGAAAGCGCCGAACCACTTCCAGTACTCGCGCGGATTGTCGAGCAGGTCGGCGCCCCACGCCTTCAGGTCGGCGCCGACGCAGAACGCACGCCCCGTGCCGGTGACGACGACGACCTTGATCTCGTCGTCCCACGAGGCGTCCTCGCAGGCCCGCGCCAACTCGCGCAGCATCCGGAAATCGAAGGCGTTCAGCACCTCGGGCCGGTTGAGCGTGATCGTCGCCCGCGGCGGCGCCTTCTCGTAGACGATCCGCTCGAACCCGAGCTCTTCGGGCGAGACTGGCCGCGGCGCGTCGGGCTCGGTCACGGGCGCGAGCCTAACGGAGGCGCGTCTAGCATCCCGCCGATGTCGGGAGGGAACGCGCTGGCCGTCAGCATGAGTCTCGTCGCCGGCGTCGCGGGCACGGTGCAGATCGCCGTGATGGGACGGCTCGGCGACCGGATCGGCGTCGTGCCGGCCTTCGCCTTCGCAGCGGCCGTCGCGGCCGGCTTCGGTGCCCTGGCGCTGCTTGCCGCGCGCCGCTCCTTCACCGGCTATGCGGACGCGGTCCATCAGCCCTGGTGGCTCTGGCTCGGGGGCCTGATGGGCGCCTTCGTCGTTCTCACGATCACGTATGCCGGGCCGCGGCTTGGCACAACCGCCACCGTTGCGGTCTTTCTCGTCGGCCAGTTCGCAGCCGCGGCAGTCGTCGACCGCTACGGCCTCTTCGGCCTCGACCGCATCCCGGTGGGCTGGCCGCGAGTGCTCGGGCTCACCCTCCTCGCGGTCGGCGCCGCGCTGACGCTGAAGAAGTGAGCTACTCGATTTCCGCGAAGTAGACACGGAAGGGCACGCCAAGCCCTCGCGCGTCCTCGGCCGCCCTCACGAGCCCGTCCTGCGCGGCCTTCCAGGTCTCGCGATCCGAGAACTCGTACTCGAAGTAGTGGGCGATGTCGGACTCGCCCTGCGGCGTCCCGAGGATGCGGCCGTGGCGGATCGTCGCGGTAGGAACCTCGCGCCGGTTGAGCTCGACATGCTGCTCGTACCGGTCCGGGTCCGGCGCATCGGGGTAGAGGACGAAGACGCGGATCACGGTTGGAGCCTAATGGGACGAATGGCGAAGGCGCGCACGTTGTGACGAGAGTGAGTCGCAAGTCAAGAATCTGGATCGCGCTTTGGGTGGTCTACATCGTCTGGGGCTCGACCTACCTCGGAATCGAGCTGGCCGGCGAGACGATCCCGCCCTTCTACGCCGCGGGCACGAGGTTTCTGATCGCGGGAACGCTGATGCTGGGGATCGTCGCCTGGCGGCGCGGAACCGCGGTGCTCCGTCTGACGAAGGCGGAAGCCGCATCGGCGGCGGTTGTCGGTGTGCTGCTCCCGGGCTCGAACGCGCTGCTCTTCCTCACCGAGCGCCAAGTGCCGATCGGCCTGGCCTCCCTGATCATCGCGGCGATCCCGCTCTGGGTCGTCCTGCTTCGCTTCGCCGCGCGAGAGCGACCGGATCTCGTCTCGGTCACCGGCCTCGTCGTCGGCTTCGCGGGGATCGCTCTGCTCGTCCGTCCCGGCGGCGACTCGGGATCGCTCTTCTACCTGCTGCTGACCGTGCTCGGCTCGTTCACGTGGGCGTTCGGCTCCTTCCTCTCGCCGCGGTTGCCCGTGCCGCGGGACGCGTTCGCGGCGACCGCATACGAGATGCTCGCCGGCGGCGTGGTGCTGATGACCGCGGCGCTGATCGCCTACAGCCCGAACCAGCTCAACCCGGCCCACTACTCGGCGCGCTCGCTCTTCGGGCTCGCGTATCTGATCGTCTTCGGCTCGCTGATCGGCTACAGCGCGTACGCCTGGCTGCTCGCGAACGCGCCGATCGGCCAGGTCTCGACGTACGCCTACGTCAACCCGGTGATCGCGATCGCGCTCGGAGCGATCGTGCTCGGCGAGTCGATCACCTGGCGGATCGTCGGCGGCGCGCTGCTCGTCCTCGCTGCGGTCGCGATCGTCGTCCGCAGGGAGTCCAGGCAGGATGTCGCAGCCGAGGGCGCCTCGTTCGGCGGTGCGGCCGGTTCAGAGCCCGACGATCTCGTCAGGACTGACGGGCACACGGGTGAGCTCGCGGCCGGTCGCGTCGCGAAGCGCTGAGACGACGGCCGCGGTCGAGACGACCGTCGGCGGCTCGCCGACGCCCTTGACCCCGTAGGGCGCGTCCGGCTCGGGCTCCTCGACGAGCTCCGCGTCCACCGGCGGCATGTCCAGGGTCGTCGGCACGAGGTAGTCCGTGAAGCTCGCGTTCGTGATCAGGCCGTCCCGGGTCTGGATCTCCTCCATCAGCGCGAGCCCGAGCCCCTGAGCGATTCCGCCCTCGATCTGGCCGTAGACGGCCTGCGGGTTGACTGCCTTGCCGACGTCTTGCGCCGTCCCGATCCAGACGACGCGGGTGAGGCCGAGCTCCACGTCGACCTCGGCGACGACGCGCATCGCGGCGCAGATGTAGGCGACATGAGCGCCGTCGCCGGTGACCTGGCCGGTCTCGGGATCAAGCGGCGTCGTCGGGCGGTGGTGGTAGATACGCTCGACGTCGATCGTCTCGCCCGGCGCGAGATTGCCGCCGCGGCGCGCGAGCTCCTCGCTGGCGGCTCGCGCCGCGAGCTGCACTGCGCCTGCGGCCATCCAGGTCATCCGCGAGGCTGACGCCGAGCCGGCGGAGCCGACCGAGCTCGTCGTCGCCGCGCCGAGCACGACATCGTCGAGGTCGAGCTCGGTGCGAGCGGTCTGCAGGATCACGTTGACGACGCCCTGACCGACTTCCGCGGCGGCGCAGTGGACCTCCGCGGCGAGCCCCTCGTCGCTTGCGGTCAGTCGCACGCGGGCCGCGGTCGAGTCATCGAACCCCTCGGAGTAGCAGACGTTCTTGAAACCGACGGCGAAGCCCACCCCGCGCCTGACGCCCTCGCCGCGCGTCGTGTTGCCCGAGCCGCCCGGAAGACGCAGGGCGTCGCGCGGCAGCTCCTCCGGCTCGGGTACTGGCAGGGCAGCGGCGCGGCGGATCACCTCCGCGGCCGGGAACGAGCCGGTGATCCGCTGGCCGGTCGGGAGCGTGTCGCCGGGTGCGAGCGCGTTCCGGAGACGGAGCTCGACGGAGTCGATGCCGAGCTCGGCGGCCAGCTTGTCCATCTGCGCCTCGTGCGCGAAGCAGCTCTGCACGGCGCCGAAACCGCGCATTGCGCCGCAAGGCGGATTGTTCGTGTAGACGCAGGTGCACTCGACGAGCGCGTTCTCGACCGCATACGGGCCGCAGGCAAAGGCCGACGCGTTCGCGGTCACGGCTGCGGAGCTCGAGGCATAGGCGCCGCCGTCGAGCAGGATCCTCGCGCGGACGTTGACGAGCTTGCCGTCGCGGTTCGCCCGGTGCTCCATCCAGATCTTCGCGGGGTGGCGATGGATGTGGCCGACGAACGACTCCTCGCGGTTGTAAACCATCTTCACCGGGCGGTCCGTGTGCAGCGCGAGCATCGCGGCATGGATCTGCATCGAGAGGTCTTCGCGGCCGCCGAAGGCGCCACCCACGCCCGCGAGGTGGATCCGGACCTGCTTGGGCTCGAGGCCGAGGCACGGGGCCACCTGGTCGCGGTCGATATGCAGCCACTGTGTCGCGACGTAGACGTCGACGCCGCCTTCCGCGTCGGGGATCGCGAGGCCCGACTCCGGGCCGAGGAAGGCCTGATCCTGGATGCCGAGCTCGTAGACGCCGGAGACGGTCACATCGGCCTCCGCGTCCGGATCGCCGTGGCGGATGACGATCGTGCGGACGACGTTCGGGCGCTCGTCGTCACGGAAGCCGTGGCCGGCCGTCGGCCGGCCCTCGTGGATCGGCTCGCGCTCGGTCGCCTGTTCGGGATCGACGACTGGCTCGAGCGGCTCATAAGCGACGCGGATCCGCTCTGCGGCGCGCCGCGCCTGCTCCGGGTGCTCGGCCGCAACGATCGCGACCGGCTCGCCGAAGTAGCGGACGCGGTCGATCGCGAGCACCGGCTGGTCGGGGAACTCGAGCCCGTAGGTCTTTGCGCCCGGGACGTCGGAGTGGGTCAGCACCGCATGGACCCCGGGCATGCCGACGGCCTCCGAGATGTCGACCTCGGAGACCAGGGCGTGCGCGTGCGAGCTGCGCAGTGTGTGGCCCCAGAGCATCCCGGCTGCGAAGAGGTCGCTCGAGTAGGCGAACTCGCCGGTCACCTTCGGGATCGCGTCGATGCGCTTGACGCTTTCGCCCACACGGCCGAGCTCGAGCGTGCGGGCGGTCGCGCTCACGAGCCGGCCGCCAGTCTGACCGCGTCGAAGATCTTCGCGTACCCCGTGCAGCGGCAAAGGTTGCCCGACAGGGCCTCGCGGATCTCGTCCTCGCTCGGGTTCGGGCTGCGCGCCAGCAGGTCGGCGGTCGCGACGACGAAGCCGGGCGTGCAGAAGCCGCACTGAACCGCGCCCGTCTCGGCGAAGGCCGCCTGAACCGGATGCAGCTCGCCGTCCTCGGCCAGCCCCTCGACCGTCACGAGCTCGTGGCCGTCCGCCTGGGCCGCGAGGACAAGGCAGGCGCAGACAAGCCTGCCGTCGAGGAGCACGGAGCAGGAGCCGCACTCGCCCTGCTCGCACGCGTTCTTCGAGCCGGGGAGGCCGAGCCGCTCGCGGAGGACGTAGAGCAGGCTTTCCCCGGCCCAGACGTCGGCCTCGAGGCGCTCGCCGTTGACCGTCAGCTCGACTCTCATTGCAGGCAACGCTCGACGGCCCGGACGGTGAGGACCCGCAGCGACTTGCGGCGATAGACGGCGCTGCCGCGAACGTCGTCGATCGGGCTCGCCGCGGCTGCGACGCGCTCCGGGAAGCCGTTGAGCTCGGCCAGCGGCGCCTGCACGAGGCTGGCCACCGGCCCTGCGGACCCGAACGCGGCGCGAACCTCGTCATGATCGCGATCGACGGTCAGCGCCAGCGAGACGACCGAGATCACCATCGCGTTGCGCGGGCCCACTTTCATGAACGTCTGTGGCCCGGCCGCGGGTCGGACGAGGATGGCGACGATCAGCTCGTCGGCAGCAAGCGCGTTCCGCTTCGGCCCGGTCAGGAACTCCGGCAGCGGGACGCTACGCTCGCCGCGGACGCTCGCGAGCTCGACGACCGCGTCACCGATCAGCAGCGGTGGCAGCGCGTCTCCGGCGGGGGAAGCAGTGCCCAGGTTGCCGCCGACGGTGCCGCGATTGCGAATCTGCGGACCGCCGACAGTGCGCGAGGCCTCGGCCAGCGCCGGCAGGGCCTCCGCGAGCGGCGCCTCCATCCCCTCGGTGTACGTGAGCCCCGCTCCGAGCCGGATCGACCCGTTGTCCCGCGACCAGCCGCGTAGCTCCCGGACCTCGTTCAAGTTGAGCAGCGTCTCGGGCCTCGCCCGGTCGAAGTTGAGCTCGACCATCACGTCCGTGCCGCCCTGAATAGGGACCGAGCCGGGGTGCTCGGCCTTGAGCCGCAGCGCCTCGGCGAGCGAGCGAGGGGTCAGCACCTGCACTTCGGCGAAGGGTATTCGCCCCGTAGCCGGGCGGGTATCGTCGCCTTGAATGGCGGACCTGGTGCGACGGCTGGCGGTCGCGCGCGGCGACGAGCCCGCGGACCTCGTCGTCCGTGGCGGCCGCGTGCTCTCGGTCTTCACGCGCGAATGGCTCGAGACCGACATCGCGATCGCCGAGGGGTACGTCGCCGGGCTCGGCGACTACGAGGGAACCGAGGAGGTCGACGCGACCGGCCGCTACGTCGTGCCCGGTTTCGTCGACGCGCACATGCATCTCGAGTCGCCGAAGCTATTGCCGGACGAGTTTGCGCGGCTCGTGCTGCCACTCGGGACGACCGCCGTCGTCGCCGACCCGCACGAGCTCGCGAACGTGCTCGGCACCGACGGCGTCCACTGGCTGCTCGACTTCTGCGCCGAGCTGCCGCTCGACGTCTATTTCATGGCGTCCTCGTCCGTCCCCGCCTCGCGCTTCGAGTCACCCCGGCGTGCGCTGAACGAAGGCGACCTCCAGGGGCTACTCCGGCGCCGCCGCGTCCTCGGGCTGGCCGAGATGATGAATTTCCCAGGCGTGATCGCGGGTGACGAGGACGAGCTGACGAAGCTCGGTCTCACCGGCGCGACCCACGTCGACGGCCACGCACCCGGCGTCGTCGGCAAGCAGCTGAACGCCTACGCCGCCGCCGGGATCCGCTCCGACCACGAGGCGCGGACGGTCGAAGAAGGCCGGGAGCGGCTCCGCGTGGGCATGTGGGTGCTGATCCGCGAGGCCTCGATGGCCCGGAACCTGCAGGCGCTCCTGCCTCTGGTCGAGGAGTACGGAACCTCGCGGATCGCCTTCTGCACGGACGACAAGGACCCCGACGACATCGCCGAGAACGGCCACATCAACGGCATGGTCCGGGACGCCGTCGCTACCGGGATCGCCCCGGAAGACGCACTCGTGCTCGGATCGCTGAACCCCGCGCTCTGGCACGGACTCGATCACCTGGGGGCGCTCGCGCCCGGCTACCAGGCCGACGTGCTGCTCCTGCCGGACCTCGAGAGCTTCCGGCCTGAAGTGGTCCTGAAGCGCGGCCGTCCGGTCGAGGAGATCGCGCGCTCCGAGGTACCGGAGTGGGTCAAGCACACGGTCCGGATCGGGCCGGTCGCGGCCGAGCGCTTCCGGATCGTGTGGCCCAATGAGGCGAAGGCGCGCGTGATCGGGCTCGTCCCCGATCAGGTCGTCACCGAGTCGCTCGTCGAGGAGCCGACCGTTCGCGACGGCGAGGCGGTCGCCGACCCCCCTCGCGACCTGGCCAAGATCGCAGTCATCGAGCGTCACCTCGGCACGGGGCGAGTCGGCCTCGGTTTCGTGCGCGGCTTCGGCCTCGAGCGCGGCGCACTGGGCTCAACGGTCGCCCACGACGCCCACAACCTGGTCGTCGTCGGAACGAACGACGCGGACATGGCCCGGGTCGTCGAGCAGCTGGGCGAGCTCGGTGGGGGGATCGTCGCGGTCGACGACGGCGAAGTGCTCGCCGAGCTGCCGCTGCCGGTCGGCGGACTGCTCGCCGACCTTCCGCTGGCCGAGGTCGTCGAGCGCAGCCGCGCCTGCACGGAGGCGGCGAAGCGGCTCGGCTGCCGGGGCGCGACGCCGTTCCTGACGATGTCGTTCCTCGCACTCTCCGTGATCCCGAGCCTCAAGATCACCGATCAGGGCCTGGTCGACGTCGACCGCTTCGAGCTCGTGCCGCTCGAAGCAAATGATCTAGATCACAAGGCCGGATGACCGTCCTCGGCAACGCCCACGTCGTCACGATGGACGACGCTGGGACGGAGCTCGACAGCGGCTGGATCCGCATCGAGGACGGCTTCGTCGCGGAGGTCGGCTCCGGGGAGCCGCCCGAGCCCGGGGACGACCTGGCGGGCGCCGTCGTCACGCCCGCGCTGATCAACACGCACCACCACCTGTTCCAGACGCTGACTCGGGCACGAGCCCAGGAGGCCGACCTCTTCACCTGGCTGAAGGAGCTTTATCCGCTGTGGGCACGGCTCGACGCCGAGGCCGAGTACGCCGCCGCCCGCACAGGGCTCGCCGAGCTCGCACTCTCTGGCTGCGGCACCGTCTTCGACCACCACTACGTCTTCCCGCACGGCGAAGCGGGCCTGATCGAGGCCGAGCTCCAGGCAGCTCGTGAGCTCGGCGTCAGAATCGTCGCCTCGCGAGGCTCGATGGATCTCGGCGAGTCGGACGGCGGCCTGCCGCCCGACAGCCTTGTCGAGGAGCTCGACGCCGTGCTCGTGGACACCGAACGGCTGGCCGGGCTGCACGAGCAAGGCCCCGGAGCCCGCGTCCAGCTCGCGGTCGCGCCGTGCTCGCCGTTCTCGGTCACCGGCCGGCTGATGACGGAATCGGCGGAGCTGGCGCGGAGCCTCGAGCTCCCTCTCCACACGCATCTGGCCGAGACGGCCGAGGAGGAGGCCTACTGCCTCGAGCTCTACGGCTGCCGCCCGGTCGAGTACCTCGAGCAGCTCGGCTGGCTCGCCGGCGACGTCTGGTGCGCGCACTGTGTCCACCTGGAGGGCGGCGACATCGGCAAGCTGGCCGCGACCGGGACCGGCGTCGCGCATTGTCCGACCTCGAATCTGCGCCTGGGCGCCGGCGTCGCGCCGGTGCGGTCGCTGCTCGACGCAGGCGGGCGCGTCGGCCTTGGCGTCGACGGCTCGGCCTCGAACGAGCGCGGCGACCTGCTGTTCGAGGTCAAGCAGGCGCTGCTCGTGGCGCGCGGCCGCGACGGCCCTACCGCCCTGACGGCCCGTGAGGCGCTGCGACTCGCCACGCGCGGCGGCGCCGACCTGCTCGGCCGCGGCGATCTCGGCGCGATCGAGCCCGGCCGCTGCGCCGACCTCGCCGTCTGGCGAAGGGACATGCTCGAGCTGGCCGGGGCCCGGGACCCGGTCGCGGGGCTCGTCCTCTCGGCCCCGCACCGGGTCGACCGGCTGCTCGTCGGCGGCGAGGACGTCGTCCGCGACGGCGAGCTCGTGCGCGCGTCCGAGCAGGAGATTGCGCAGGAGCACCGCCGCCAGGCGGAGAAGTTCAACCCGTGATCTCGACACACGTCCTCGACACGAAGCAGGGAACGCCGGGGGCCGGCCTCAGGGTCGGTCTCTACCGCGGCGACGAGCTGCTCTCCGAGCAGGAGACGGATGAAGACGGGCGCATCGCCGAGCTATCGCCGCCCGCGCTCCAGCCGGGCGTCTACCGCATCGTCTTCCACGCCGACAGCGGCTTCTTCGAGAAGATCGAGGTCAGCATTGCGATCGCCGACCCCGACGAGCACTTCCACGTGCCGCTGCTGCTCTCCCCCTACTCGTGCGTGATCTACCGCGGCAGCTGACGGCCGACGAGCTCGCTGAGCTCTTCGAGGGCCGCACGAGGCTGGTCGAGTTGCTCGCCGAGCGAGAGGATCCGCTCGGCTCCGCCGAGAAAGTGCTCGGGGAGCTGACCGAGCAGGAGCAGCGCCAGGCCCTGAACGCGCATCCCGCAATTGGCGCTCGCACCCTGTCCAAGCGCTCGGCGACCGAGCAGGGCAGCGGCGGCCACCCGGCCGTCCTGACCGAGCTCGCTTACCTGAACCAGGTCTACGAGGAGAAGTTCGGCTTCCGCTTCGTCGTCTTCGTCGACGGCCGCCCGAAGTCCGAGATCCTGGAGATCCTGCAGCAGCGCCTCGATCGGACGCGCGAGGAGGAGCTCCAGACAGGCCTACGCGAGCTGGTCGCGATCGCCCGCGACCGCTGGCTGAAGGGCTGATGGATCCTTACGCGAATGAGTGGCTCGACCTGCTCGTTCGCTGGCTCCACGTGGTCGCTGCGATCGCCTGGATCGGCTCCTCGTTCTATTTCATCGCGCTCGACAACCACCTCCGCCCGCCCAAGGACGAAGCCGACGCCGAGCGGGGAGTCGGCGGCGAGGCCTGGGAGATCCACGGCGGCGGCTTCTACCAGGTGCAGAAGTACCGGGTCGCGCCGAAGACGCTGCCCGAGCCGCTCTACTGGTTCAAGTGGGAGGCCTACACGACGTGGCTCTCCGGCTTCGCGCTGCTGATCGTCCTCTACTACTTCAACGCCAACGCGTACCTGATCGACAAGTCGGTCGCCGACCTGCGCCCGTGGCAGGCGATCGCGATCAGCGTCGCCCTGCTCGTCGCAGCCTGGCTCGTCTACGACGGCCTCTGCCGGGTGATCCCGAACGACGTCGCGCTCGCCGCCGTGCTGCTCGTGCTGGTGACGCTCGCGGCCTGGGGCGTCAGCCACCTGTTCTCAGGCCGCGCCGAGTACATCCAGATCGGGGCGATGCTCGGGACGATGATGGCCGGCAACGTCTTCTTCGTGATCATCCCGGCCCACTGGGAGCTGATCCGCGCCAAACAAGCGAGCCGCGAACCGGGCGCCGCGGCCGGCCTCCGGGCCAAACAGCGCTCGGTGCACAACAACTACCTGACGCTGCCGGTCGTGTTCACGATGATCAGCAACCACTTCCCGATTACCTACGGGCACTCGTACTCGTGGCTGATCCTCGTCGCGCTGCTGGTGATCGGCGCCTGGGTGCGGCACTTCTTCAACCTCCGCCACACCGGCCGGACCGCGTGGTGGATCCCGGTCACGGCGGCGTTGGCGATCGCGGCCGTCGCGGTCGCGATCAGGCCGCACGGCTCCTCGGGTGGGACGGCGGTCCCGTTCACGCGGGCGCAGGCGATCGTCCAGGCCCGGTGCGTCCCCTGCCATTCGGCCCACCCGACGAAGGTGGACGTCGCGCCGATGGGGCTCGTCTTCGACACGCCGAAGCAAATCCACGCGCAGGCGAGCCTGATCGAGCAGGTCGCGGTGACGACGAAGGTGATGCCGCTCGGGAACGAGACCGGGATGACGCAAGCCGAGCGGGACACCCTCGGCGCCTGGATCCGACAGGGCGCGAAAACGCGGTAGGTTCCGCGGATGCTCGAGATCGAGGTCGGAGGCGCGCGCTTCGAGGCGCGGTTCGAGGAGGGGGCAGCGCCGCAAACCGTCGCGGCCTTCCGTCGCCTCCTGCCGCTCGAGAGCAAGCTGATCCATGCCCGCTGGAGCGGCGAGGCCTGCTGGATCCCGTTCGGAGAGCTCGACGTCGGGATCGGGCCTGAGAACGCAACCGCCTACCCGGGGCCTGGTGAGCTGCTCCTCTATCCGGGCGGCATCAGTGAAACGGAGATCCTCTTCCCCTACGGGCCGACGCAGTTCGCGAGCAAGGCCGGGGTACTGGCGGGAAACCACTTCGCGACGATCGGCACGGGCGCCGAGCAGCTGCGTGAGCTAGGGCCGCTCGTGCTCTGGCAGGGCGCTCAGTCGATTCGCTTCGACGAGCGCTAGCGTTTCGGTCAGCACGTCGACTGCGAGCGCGATGTCTTCTGCACTCGACAGCTCGTCCGGGGAATGGCTGGCGCCGCCATTTAGCGAACGGACGAACAGCATCGCCGTAGGCACGCCGGCGGCGGCGAGCACCATCGCATCGTGGCCTGCGCCGGAGACGAGCTCCGGCGCGCCGGGAAGCACGGCTCGGAGAGCCTCGAGAGGCGGACCGCTCATGCCGATCGGGTCCTGGCGCCAAGTCGGCTCGAAGCCGATCGCCTCGATCAGCTTCTCGAGGCCATCAGCGGTCGGAGCGCGCACATCGACTGAGACCGTCACCCGCTCCGGAACGACGTTCGTCGCCCCCGGCACGACCTCGAGCGCGCCGACCGTCGCGAGCCCACCGTCGCGTGCGGACTCGCGCACGTGGAGAACGAATTTCGCAGCCTCGATGAGCGCGTCCGCGCGCTCATCGATCGGGGTCGTCCCGGCGTGCGCGGCGCGCCCCTCGAAGGTAACCGTGCCTCGCACCTGGCCGGCGATACCGGTGACGATCCCGAGCGGCTCGCCGAGACGCTCCAGCACCGGCCCTTGCTCGATATGGACTTCGACGAAGGCGTCGGGAAGCTCCGCGAGTCGACGGCTGCCCATCGGCCCCGTCTCTTCGGCCCGGAAGGCGACCACGCCAAGCTCGGTGTCGCGAAGTCGGCCGGCGGCCTCGATCGCCACGACAACACCGAGTGCGCCGTCGAAGCGCCCACCGTTCGGCACTGTGTCGAGATGCGAGCCACTCCAGACGCAGGCGGCGCCGCGTCGCCCGAACAGGTTGCCGGCCTCGTCGCGGCTGACCTCGAGACCCGCTTCCTGCATCCAGCCAGCGGCGAGTTCGTGCGAAGCGTCCTCCTCCGGCGAGTACCCGGCGCGCGTGCCGCCGCCGATCGCGTACAGCTCGTCGAGCCGTTGCTGGACGCGCGTGGCTACAGCCCGAACGGGTTGAACGGCTTCGGGCTCGTCGAGACGAGGACGCTCTTCGTCTCCAGGTAGAGCTCGAGTGTGTCGAGGCCGAGCTCGCGGCCGAAGCCCGATTGCTTGTAGCCGCCGAACGGAATTCCCGGGAAAGCGGTGTAGGGCATGTTGATACCGACAGTGCCGGCCTTGATCCGGCGGGCGAGGCGATGTCCGCGCGCGGGATCCCCAGTCCAGACCGTGGCCATCAGGCCGTACTTGACGTCGTTGGCGAGCCGCGCCGCTTCCTTCTCGTCCTCGAACGGCGTGATCGTGACGACCGGCCCGAAGATCTCCTCCTGGGCGACCGTCATGCGGTTGTCGACGTTCGCGAGGACGGTCGGCGGGTAGAAGGCGCCCTTGCCGTCGAGCGGCTCGCCGCCGGCAACGACCTCGGCGCCCTCCTCGCGGCCCTGCTCGACGAAGCCGTGCACCTTGTCGCGGTGCTCGGGGGAGATCAGCGACCCGACCTGTGTCTCAGCCTCGAGCGGGTCGCCGACCTTCAACCGCTTGACGGCCTCGCTGAAGCTGCTGACGAACTCGTCGTAGAGCGACGCCTCGACGAGCATGCGGGAGCGCGCCTCGCAACTCTGGCCGGCCGAATAGTAGATCGACCAGACCGAGCTCGGGATCGCGTCCTCGAGGTTCGCGTCCGCGAAGACGATGTTGGGGCTCTTGCCGCCTAGCTCGAGCGTCAGCCGCTTGATCGTGTCCGCCCCGAGGCGCATGATCTCCGAGCCCGTCGCCGTCGACCCGGTGAACGCGATCTTGTCGACGCCCGGGTGACGAACGAGGTGGGCGCCAACTGTCGTTCCCGGTCCCGGCACGACGTTGAGGGTTCCGGGCGGGAAACCGACCTCGGCGGCGAGCTCGGCCATGCGCAGCGCCGTCAGCGGCGTCGCCGAGTCGGGTTTGAGCACGATCGTGCACCCGGCCGCCAGCGCCGGCGCCAGCTTCCAGGTCGTCATCATCAGCGGGTAGTTCCAGGGGACGATCTGGCCCGCGACGCCGACCGGCTCCTTCAGCGAATAGAAGAGCAGCGAGCCGCCGATCGGGTTCGAGCGGCCTGCGATCGACGCGATCGCCGAGGCGTAGAAGCGGAAGTTCTCGACGCCCTGTGCGAGCTCGGCCTTGACCGAGGAGATCGCCTTGCCGACGTTGCGGGCCTCGAGCTCGGCGAGCTCCTTGCGGTTCGCCTGGATCGCGTCCGCGAGCGCGTGCAGCAGGCGGGAGCGCTCGGTCGGCGGCGTCTTCCCCCAGTCTCCGGCGAGGGCGGCCTGCGCGGCTGCGACGGCGCGGTCGACGTCCTCCTCGCCGGCCGAGGCGACACGGGCGAGCGGCTCGCCGGTCGCAGGCTCGCTCAGCTCGCGGATCTCGCCCGATGCCGGCTCGGTGCTCTCTCCGTTGATGAAGAGCCCGTACTCGCGCTCGGTCGCGACAGCCATCGGCGCGGACGATATCGGCTGGCACTCCAGAGGGGACGGGCGGGCCGGCGACTGGGTTTTTCCGGGCCCAGCAGCGGGAAGGCAAGCATCATGGCCGAGAACGTCCAGGTCGAAGCCGCACGAATTCCCGACCGCGACCGCCTCCTGCAGGAGCTTCGCGACGCCGGGCTCGACGCGCGACCGGTCGACGAGGTGTCGATCGAGGTTCCCTGCGGTGACGCCGAGCAGGCGGCGGACAAGCTGCTCGCGCTCGCCGAAGACGCGATCATGAGCATCGGCGCCCCGTTCGTGCCGATCAAGCACAAGGGCGTGATCTACATCCGGCCGCCACTCTCGTAGCCGCCGGTTTGCGGTCGCAGCCCAAGTTCGCGCGCCCGTCTCTCCTTAAATGTTCACGCGCGCGCCCCACTGGGGGTGCGCGAGCACCCCTACCGAAACGCTAGCGAGGCAAACCGCGCGTGTCTGTGCTGGGCTTGCGCCGATTTCGTCACGGCGCCGGACGTTCGAAGAGCGCCGCCTGCCCCTGGCCGACGCCAACACACATCGTCGCCAGCCCGTAGCGCCCGCTACGGCGGCGCAGCTCGTGCAGCAACGTCACGACGAGGCGTGCGCCCGTCATCCCGAGCGGGTGACCGAGCGCGATTGCGCCACCGTTGACGTTCACCTTTTCGGGATCCAGGCCCAGCTCGCGGATCACCACGAGACTCTGCGAGGCGAAGGCCTCGTTCAGCTCGACGAGGTCGAGCTCCGAGATCTCCACGCCGCCGCGCGCTAGCGCCTTGCGCACCGCCGGGATCGGCCCGATCCCCATCACGCGCGGGTCGACACCGGCAACCCCAGCGCTCAAGAACGACCCGAGCGGCTGCGCGCCGAGCGCCTTCGCTTTCTCCTCCGAGGCGATCACGACCGCCGCGGCGCCGTCGTTGATCCCGGCCGCGTTGCCGGCCGTAACCGTGCCGTCCTTGCGAAAGGCGGGCTTCAGCGCGGCCAGCTTCGACTCGGTCGTGTCCGGCCGCGGATGCTCGTCGCGCTCGGCCTCGCCGACCGGGGCGAGCTCGTCCGCGAAACGCCCCGCCTCGTGCGCCGCGGCCCAGCGCTGCTGCGACTGCAAGCCGAAAGCATCCTGCTCCTCGCGCGAGACCCCGTAGCGCTCTGCCACGTTCTCACCGGTCTCGCCCATCGACTCGAGCGGGAACAGCTCCTCCAGGCGCGGGTTCGGGAAGCGCCACCCGAGGGTCGTGTCATAGACCGTTCGGTCGCCGCGGGGAAACCCGTGCTCCGGCTTGCCGAAGACGAAGGGCGCGCGGCTCATCGACTCGACTCCGCCAGCAACGTAGAGGTCGCCTTCACCGGCGGCGACGGCATGACACGCCGAGACGATCGCGGAGAGGCCCGAGGCGCAGAGCCTGTTGACGGTCACTCCCGGAACCGAATCCGGCAGCCCCGCCAGCAGCAGGGCCATGCGGGCGACGTTCCGATTGTCCTCGCCGGCCTGGTTCGCGCAGCCGAAGTAGACGTCTTCGATCTCGGCGCCGTCGACGCCGGCCCGCTCGACGGCCTCGCGGATCACGAGCGCCGCCAAATCGTCCGGCCGCTCGCCCGAGAGGACGCCGCCGTAGCGCCCGACCGGCGTGCGGACGCCGCTCAGAATCACCGCTTTGCTCACGAGCCCGAGGCTAGCTCACAAAGTCGAGCTCAACGCGCCCGGGAAAGGCACCGAGCTCCTCGCCACGCCTCAGCAGCTCCGTGACAGCCTGCCGGCCCTCCTCGCCGTAGTCGCACGTGTACTCGTTCACGTACATGCCGACGAAGCGATCGGCGAGCTCGGTGTCGAGGCCACGCCCGAACCCGAGCGCGTACTCCATCGCCTCCGCCCGGTGGTCGAGGCCCGCCTGGATCGACTCGTGCAGCACTTCGGAGAGCTCGTGCAGGACGTCGGGACCAAGATCGCGCCTGGCGACGTTGATCCCGAGCGGCAACGGCAGTCCGGTCTCCAGCAGCCACCACTCGCCGAGGTCGACGGCCTTCCGCAGGCCCTCCGTCTCGTAGGTGAGCTGACCCTCGTGGATCAGGAGCCCGGCATCCGCGCGGCCCGACTTGACCTCATCGAGAATCTGGTCGAACGGCACCTCGCGGAAGCGGAAGTCGCCGAGGTAGAGCCTGAGGACGAGGAACGCAGTCGTCATCCGCCCGGGAACAGCGATCTCGAGCGATTGCAGCTGCCCGCGCTTGAGCTCTTCCCGAGCGACGACGACAGGGCCGTAGCCCGATCCCATGCTCGCTCCGTGCGGCAGCACCGCGTAGCGATCCTGGACGTACGGGTACGTATGCAGCGAGATCGCCGTGGTCTCGAGCTTGCCGTCGAGCGCCCACTCGTTCAGCGTCTGGATGTCGCGCAGCACGTGCTCGAACTCGAACCCGCGCGTGTCGATCTGGTTCGCGGCTAGCGCCCAGAACATGAACGCGTCGTCTGGATCAGGGCTATGTCCGAGCCGGATCAGCACGTCGGCGAGGCTAACAGTCTCGACCCAGACGACGAGACACCTCGGTCTCGCGCGCTCTGCCTGAACCGGGTCGAGCGGCCGCGCCGCGCAGGTCGGCACGGCCTCTAGACGGGCAGCGCAAGCGACGCCCTACACTGAGTGGCGGTGGCAGGTCCAGCGCTCACCGACTCGATCCAGGACTACCTGAAGGCGATCTACAAGCTCCAGGAGGGCGAAGCGCGCGTCTCGGTCACGGCGCTCGCTCGTGAGCAGGGGGTCGCGGCTGGCTCGGCGAGCGAGATGGTCAAGAAGCTGGCGGCGCTCGAGCTCGTCGACCACGCGCCCTACAAGGGCGTCCGCCTCACGCCCGCAGGCGAGCGCGTCGCGGTCGAGGTGATCCGCCACCATCGGCTGCTCGAGCTCTACCTCGCCGAGACCCTCGGTCTTCACGTCGACGATGTCCACGACGAGGCCGACCGGCTCGAGCACGTTCTCTCGGAAGAGCTGGAGGCGAGAATCGACCGCGCGCTCGGTTTCCCGACGCACGATCCGCACGGGGACCCGATACCGAATGCGGCGCTCGAGTGGCCGAAGTCGCGGACCGGTTAGTACTAGCGGCCGAAGAACCAGCGCTCGAGGGGCTTGAGGAGCTCCTCTCGCGCGAACCTCTCGACGGCCGCAACACGGCCGTCCTGTGCCGAGACCCGCGCGTCGTCCTCGAGCGCGGCGTTCGCGCATTCGAGGGCGTCCTCGAGCTCGTAGCCCTCGAAGACGTAGTCGTCGGGGTGCGCCTGCTCGCTGCGCCGGTGCTGCGGATTGATGGCGCGGCCGACTGCCCAGATCGCGCCCGGCTTGCGCTCGATCCAGATCACCACGCGCTCCTCGACTCCGGCGTCATCGACCCCTTCGAGCACGCGCTCTGCGAAGACCGCGCTCGCTTGCGACCCGTGGCGTTTCAAGATCTCGCGGGACTTCTCGATTCGGATTTAGCGGAGGCACGGGCGAAGCCCGCACCTCCTCTTAGACGGCACCGTAAGCGGTGCCTCAGCTCTGTCCGCTTCACGCCCGGGACCCTAGCGCGGCCTGCCCATAGAATCGAACCGTGGCCAAGCTCCGCAGCTTCGTCCGGAATCCGTTCTCGTTCCTCTTCGCCGGCTCGTCGAAGGAGGATCGGATCACGGCGTACATGATCCGCGAGCACGACCGCGGCCGGCGCCTCACCGAGATCCTCGAAGACCCGTACATCCGCAACCGAGCTACCGAGAGGGAGATCGCCCGGATGCTCGAGCGGCCAGAGGTGATCGAGGCACTCGGCCGGGCGACCGTGACCGAAGCAGAGAACGAGCTCGGCTAGAGCCGCTTCCCAACCTTCTTCTTCCGAGCCTTCTCGAGAGCGACCGCGCCGATGGCGACGTCCCAGGCGGCGAGCCCGTTCGACTTGAAGACGACGATGTCGTCGGCGGCCTGACGGCCCTCGAGCTCGCCTGCGACCACTTCCTGCAGCTCGTGCACCTCGAGCCAGTCGAGGACGCCGGCCGCGACCGGCTCGATCAGATCGCCCGACTCGATTCGCGCCTGCTCGCGCGAGTCGCAGCAGACGAACGCCGCTCGCTCGAGGACGACGTTGTCGAGCTCGCGCGCCCTTGGGTCGTTGGCGCCGACCGCGCAGACGAGGGCGCCGGGCTGCAGCCATTCGCCCCTGAGCACCGGATCTCTCGAGGTCGTGACCGTGACGACCACGTCGCACCTGGCCGGGTCGCGGTGCGACTCACCGGGCTCGGCGCCCGACTCCTTGCAGAACTCGGCCAGGCTCTCGGGCGTCCGGCAGTAGGCGACGACGCGCTCGATTCCAGGCAGCGCCTCGCGAATGCTGGCGACCTGGCTGCGAGCCTGCCAGCCGCAGCCGAGCACGCCGAGGCTGGCAGCGCCTTCGCGGGCGAGGTACTTCGCCGCGACACCGCTGGCGGCGCCGGTGCGGAGCTGGCCCATTTTGTCCGCCTCGATCACGCCGGCGAGCTCAGCCCGCTCGGTATCGAAGAGGACGACGACGAACGGCGTCCCGCCGGGAAGCCACGCGTAGGTCTTGACGCCGGCCAGTCGAAGCTCGCGGTCGACCGCCGCCATCACCGCGAAGGCGCCGTCCTCGAGCCGCAGCCGCTCACGGGGCCGGTTCTCGACCTCACCCGCCGCCAGCCGCCGAAAGCAGCCCTCTACTGCCTCCAGCGCGTCGGCAGGCGTCAGCAGCGAGCCGACGTTCGCTTCCGTCAGATACAGAGGCAAGCCGGAAGTTTAGGAGGGCTTCTTGATGAAGCTGATCGCGCCGCTCGTCTCGAGCACGGCCCACTGAACCTCGTCGAGCGAGGCGATCTGCTGCTGCCGCATCTCCTGGGCCAGCTCATTCACGGTGATCCGCTCCCGGTGCAGGTTCTTCTGGATCGGTTTGCCGTCTTCGACGACGACGATCGGCAGGCCGTCCAGCGCGGGCCGCAGGCGCGGAATACGGAAGCTCACGTACGACGTCGCAACCTGGAGGGCGGCGATCGTCCCGACGACGATGATCGCGCCGGTGACCGAGTAGTCGTCCTGCGTCAGCCCCTGCTGGATCGAGTCGCCGAGCACGATCAGCAGAATCAGATCGAACGGCTGCAGCGAGGAGAGCTCGCGCCGCCCGACCACGCGCGTCAGGAAAAAGACGAACGCGTAGAGGACGATTGCCCGGATCGCGAGGTCCATTAGTGCCCCTTCCAGTGATGCCGATGTATTGCTGGATGGGGCACTATGGAAAGATCGTCACCTTCTGGTGGACGGCCGCCAGCTTCGTGCTCCCGTCGTAGAGCGTCGTCGAGCGCGAGCGGTGACCGATGTTCGTCGGGTTGACCTGGAACTGCATGTAGAGGATGAACGACTTGTTTGCCGGGATGTGGCCGAGCGTGAACTCGAGGCTGCCGTTGTCGCTCGCCTCGCCCGTCGGGCTCGGCTCGATCGTGTTCATCGACATGCCCTCCGCCCAGCCGGTGCTGAGCAGGAGAATCGCGTTCTTGAGCTCCCGGTGGGCCGTGATGTGGATGCGCCCCTCCCAGAGCAGGCCGCCACGCAGCTTCGTGGGCGCGTAGACGCTCAGCGTCGCCGCCGGGACGGCCGCCTTCGACGTGGTCGGGCGCTGGCCAAAGAGATTGAAGAGGGCAAGGACCGGCACCAGGGTGACGAGCGCCAGGAGAGTCCGGCGGACCCAGACATCCGTGCGGCGGCCACGCAGATCCCGGTCTCGCCCAAGATCGATCGCGTCGGGCGGCTCAGCCACGCCGAGGGGTTCGGCGGCGCAATACCGCTTTCCTCCGGCATACCCGGCTCACGGCCGACCGGCCAGCTGAGCCACCCACGCGATCAAATTGAGGACCTCAGTTGCGGCTCGCCGCCTCCTGGTTGATTCCACTGCGGAACATGCCACCGGTCGCGAGCTTCGTCAGCAGCTTGTCCGCGTTCGCTTCCTCGTCCAGCGTCTGGTCGAGCAGCTCCTTCGCATCGTCGATGCCCAGGTCGTCAGCAAGTGTCCTCGCCGTTCCGTAGGCAGCGATCTCGTAGTGCTCGACCCGCTGGGCCGCCGCGATCAGGGCTGCGTCCTTTGCCACAGGATCGCCCTCAGCAGTGATGATCTGCTCGCCTTCCTCGAGCAGGCCCTTCATGCCTTCGCAGGTCTCCATTGGCACCGGGGTGCCAAGCGTCGGAGTCAGATCCTGGAGCCGCTGCAGATGCCCACGCGTCTCCTCGAGGTGATTCTCGAACGCAGCGCGAAGCTCATCCGAGTGGGCGGCTCGAGCCATCTTCGGCAGCGCCTGGATCAGCTGCTCCTCTGCGCTGCGAAGATCGCCGATCTCCTCGACCAGCACGTCCTGAAGCGAATTGAGTCTCATCCCTGTCCTCCTCGCATCGTTTGCAGTTCGTATTCGCGGTACCCAAGCGTTACGTGCCAAAACCACCACTAGTCGCGGGGCTGACGCGGTAGTACTTTCGGCGTGTGCAGGCGAGCATCGCGGCACCTGGTGAGACCGGCCCGAACCTCCAGGCACGCCTCGGCGCCCGCGCTCGCGCGGCCGCACTGATTCCGATCGTCATGGATCTGCCCGGCCTCGCCGGCGCCGCGCGCGCCTTGACGGCTGATCCGAGAATCGAGCAGCAGGAGATCGACGGCGTCCCGGTCACGGTCACGCGGCCGGCCGGCAAAGGGCCGTTCCCGGCGTGGGTCTTCGTGACGGGAGCACATCCGCTGCGCCGCAGGGAGCCGGTTGTGCAACGGCTTGCCGAAGGCCTTGCCCGTTCGGGTTATGTCACTCTCGTTCCCGATCTCCCCGGCCTCGGCGACGGCCAGCTCACGCGTCGGACGCTCGACACCGCCGTGATGGTGATCGAGGCGGCCGTCGCGAGGCCCGATGTCCGAGGCCGAACGGCTCTGGTCGGCGCGTCGGCCGGTGCGAGCATCGCGCTCCTCGCGGGCGCGCGGCCAGAGCTTGCGGATCGCATCTCCGTCGTCGCAGCGATCGCGCCATTCGCCGATCTCCGCAAGATCCTCTGCCTCGCGACGACCCGCCGTTACGAGCATCAGGGAGAATTCGCCGAGTACGAGGTGCCGATGCTTCTTCGCCGCGCGGTCGGCCGCTCGGTCGTTGCTGCGCTGTCCGAATCGCCCGAGCGCGAGGCGCTTCTCTGCCGTCTGGGCACGATCGAAGACGAGGACCACGATCCGTTCGCGGCCCTCCAACTCGACGAACACGCCGACGGAGTAACCAAGCCGCTGATCGCGCTGTTCGCGAACCGCGAGCCGGCCCGTTTCGACGAGCTCTACGACGCCCTCCCTGCTGAGGTCTGCTCGGCGATCGAAGAGCTCTCGCCGCTCGCGGCGGCGGGCCAGGTCAAGGCGCCGGTTGAGCTCGCGGTTCCGCCGGAGGACCCGTACTTCCCGTCCGGCGAGGCGCGCGCACTCGCCGAGTCGCTGCCGAACGTCCGCCTCACCGTCACGGCGACCCTCGACCACACCCGCCCGATGGCGTCGCTTCGGCGTCTCGGCGGCCTGCGGGAGTTCGAGGCGTTCGTCGTCAGGGGTCTGGCCGCAGCGCACGGCTAGCGATGGCCGCGGCACAGGGAGCCCGCGCGACACCCCAGCTTACGAAGGCACTGCTGACCACGACCGTCGCCGCGACGGTCGCCGGGCTTGTTGGCTTCACGCAGGCGCGCCAGAGCTCAGCGATCGATCCGCAGCTCGCCGCGGGCTACCTGTGGTTCAACTCGGGCCTCTTTCTGGTTCGCGTCGCCGGCCAGCTCGTCGTGAGAACGCGCCGCCCGGCGTGGCTACCACCGGACGAGGAGTGGAACCTGACGCCGTACCGTCTCCTGCTCCCGGTCCAGCTGACGATCCTCG
>Ga0137403_10002496_pt1 | contig 22511 bp, 19 predicted proteins | sample CZOMad2_1_16fung_FD_122057 | JGI IMG/M metagenome (GOLD analysis project Ga0137403, IMG submission 122057) | Vadose zone soil fungal communities from Angelo Coast Range Reserve, California, USA - CZOMad2_1_16fungal (Hybrid Assembly) | ecosystem: Environmental > Terrestrial > Soil > Vadose zone...
GACGCGGGCCGCGCTCTCCCGCTCGCGGGTCTCTAGTTGGGCCGTGCGCTCGGCCTCTTGACGATCGCGTGTGTCGAGTCGGGCGATGAGTTCCTGGAGCGCGGCCTGCTGGGTGGTGCGATGCGTCCGCGCGCGCTCGATCAGGCGAGGCGGCAAGCCGAGCCGCGCCCCGATGGCGAGGGCATAGCTCTGCCCCGGCCGGTCGTATACCACCCGGAACGTCGGCTCCAACCGCTCGCCGTCGAACTCCACCGAGGCGTTGCGCGCCCGCGGATGGGTGGCCGCGAAGCCTTTGAGGGGCTCGAGGTGGGTGGAAGCCGCGCAGAGGGCGCCGCGCTCGCCGAGCTCCTCCAGCACGGCCTGGGCCAGCGCGGCGCCGTCGTCGGGGTCCGTGCCCGCGCCCAGCTCGTCCAGGAGTACGAGGGATTCCGCGTCCACGTGCTCGAGCACCTCGCGGAGCTGCTTGACGAAGGCGGAGAAGGTCGAGAGGTTCTCCGCCACGCTCTGGTCGTCCCCGATGATGGCGAAGAGCTGGGTGAAGCGCGGCAGCCGGGCGCCCGGCTGCGCGGGCAGGTGGAGGCCGGCCTGCGCCATCAGGGCGAGGAGGCCCAGCGTCTTCAGCACCACCGTCTTGCCTCCCGCGTTCGGCCCCGTGATGACGAGCAGGGGGCGCTCGGCATCGAGGGAGAGATCTACCGGGACCACGGACCGACTACCATGCGCCTCGGCGTGGGCCCAGCCCTGGGCAAGAAGCAGCGGGTGACGCGCGCCGCGCACGTCCACCACGCGCTCATTCGACACCACGGGCTCCGCCGCCTCCATGCGGTCGGCCAGCTCCGCGCGGGCGAAGACGAGGTCCGCCGCGGCCAGCCCGTCGATGAGACGCTCCAGCTCGGGCAGCGCCGCGTGTACCGCGTCGGTGAGCGTGGCCAGCACCTGGAGGACCAGCGCGTCCTCCTCCCGCTCCACCTGGACCAGCTCGTTATTGTCCTCGACCACCGACTCCGGCTCCACGAAGAGCGTCGCCCCGCTCTGGCTACGATCGTGCACGATGCCCCGGAACCGTGTCTTGGCGCCCGCGAGCACCGGCAGCACGTAGCGGCCGTGGCGCACGGTGACATAGCGCTCCTGGAAGAGGGTGTCCGCGCCCGGCTGCTGGAAGAACGCCTCCAGCCGCTTGATCAGCGCCCTCCGCTGCTCCCGTAGCCGCCCCCGCAGCCGGCGCAGCTCGGGGCTCGCCTCGTCCCGGACGGCACCGTCCTCGTCCAGCGAGCGCCGGAGGAGGTCACGCAGCGGCCCCACCGCGGGGAGACCGCCGAGGACTTGGCCCAGCTCGGGCGCCACGGGCGCGATGCTGCGGCCGTAGCCGGCCAGTCGGCCCGCCGCCTCGAGGAGGGGAACCAGGGCCACGAGCTCGCGCCCCTCCACCACCGCTCCCGCGGTGCGCGCCCGCTCGAGGGTGGCCCGGACGTCCGGGATCACTTCCCAGGGAGGGGGTCCGGCCTCTCCCAAAGCACGGCGGCCCTGGCGGGTTTCGCTCAGGGCCGCTTGGATCCGCGTCAGATCGGTCGAGGGCTCGACGGTCAGGGCCCGCTCGCGCCCCATGGGGGTATGCGTCTGCCGGGCGAGCAGGCCCTGGACCTCGGCCCATTCGACCCCGCTACCGCCGGCGACTAATCGGAGAACCGCTCGCGTTTCTTCGCCTTCTTGCGCGCCGCCAGGGTCTTGCGCTTCCGCTTGACGCTGGGCTTCTCGTAGTGCTGGCGCTTGCGCAGCTCCGACATGAGCCCGGCCTTCTCGCACTGCTTCTTGAAGCGCTTCAGTGCGTTCTCGAAGGACTCGTCGGGCTCCACGATGACCTTGGTCACTCACGTCCCCCCTCTCCGGGACCTTTACGGACAGCGGATGGCTAAACGACGACTGTATACCATGGCCCCCCCTGGGCCGCAATCTGGAGCTCCCCGGGAGCTCACGCGCCGACGCCGCCACGGCTCTCCAGGAGCTTCAGCGCCTGCTGGGCGGCCTCCGCGCACGCCACCTCTACCGCCTCCCCCTCTTCAGGGTAAAAGGGCGACAGGACGTGATCCACCACCTCGGGGCGGCGTCGTGCCGTGCCTTCCGGCGGCACCGGGCGACCGATGCCGATCTTGACCCGCCGGATCTCGTCGGTGCCCAGCGCCGCGATGAGCGAGCGAACGCCGTTGTGTCCGCCCGCGCTGCCCTTCATCCGGACCCGGACCGTTCCCAGCGGCAGGTCGATGTCGTCGAAGACGATGATGAGGTCGGCGGGCCCGAGGTGCAGCCGCCGGGAGAGGCGAGCCACCGCGGGGCCACTCTCGTTCATGAACGACTGCGGCTTGATCAGATAGACCGGCTCGCCATGCCAGCGGGCCGACCCCACCAGGTGACCGCCCTCTCGCGCGAAGCGCGTGTGCAGGGTCCTGGCGAGGCCGTCCAGCACCCGCGCCCCCACGTTGTGGCGCGTATCTCGGTACTCCGGGCCGGGATTGCCCAGCCCGACGATGCCCTGTGCCACCTACTTCTTCTTCGTATCCTTTTCCTTTTCCTTCTCGTCGGCCGCTTCTTCCTTGGGCTTCCGCTCCGTGAGCACCTCGGGCTCGGCCGGAGTGGCCGCCACCACGCCGGTAGCCACCGGTGCCGCGACCTCCTCCTCGGCCATGGGCGGCGCCACGGTGGCGACGGCCTGGCTGGCGTCGGTGAGGATGCGCACGCCTTCCGGCGCGACGAGCTGGCCGACGGTGAAGACGTCGTGGATGCCCAGCTCGGACACGTCCGCGGTGAACGACTCCGGGATGGAGCCCGGGAGGCAGGACACCTGCACCTCGCGGAGGATCATCTCGAGGATGCCCTTGGCGTCGCGCACGCCCACCGGCTCGCCGACGTGGCGCAGGGGGACGGTGACCTGGATGGGCTTGTCCATGGCCACTTCCTGCAGGTCCACGTGCACCAGATCTTCGGTGACGGGGTCCAGCTGCATATCCCGGATGATGGCCATGAGCTTGTCGGGGGATTCGCCGAAGGACACCTGGAGCAGCTGGGTGCCGCCCTCGTGGCCGTGGATGAGGCGGAAGATGTCCTTGGGGTTGACGGTGATGTTCACCGGCATGCTGCCGCCGTAGAGGATGGCGGGGACGCGGCCGGTCCGGCGGAGGCGCTTGGCCGCTCCCTTGCCGGTTCCGACACGCTTCTCGATGGTCAGTGCGCGCATTTCCATGACGTCGGCTTCCTTTCTGTCGGTTCGGCTAGACGAAGAGCCCGGACACGGACTCCTCGTCGTGGATGCGCCGGATCGCCTCGGCCACCAGCGGGGCCACCGAGAGAACCCGGATCTTCGCGAGGTGCTTGTCGGGAGCGAGGGGAACGGAATTGGTGATGACGACCTCTTCGAGTATCGAGTCGTTGATGCGCTTGATGGCAGGGCCGGACAGCACCCCGTGAACGGCGGCGGCGAGGATGCGCCGCGCCCCCTCGCGCCGGAGCGCGTCCACCGCCTGGATCAGGGTCCCCGCGGTGTCGATCATGTCGTCGATGATCACGACGTCCTTACCCTCGACGTCGCCGATGAGGTGCATGAAGACGGCCACGTTGGGGCCGTCGCGGCGCTTGTCGATGATGGCCAGGCCCGCGTTGAGGCGCTTGGCGATGGCGCGCGCGCGCTCGACGCCGCCGGCGTCGGGCGAGACGAGCACCGGATCTCGCAGGTCCTTCTTCGCGAGGTAGTCCACGATCACCGGCGGGGCGGCGAAGAGGTGGTCCACCGGCATGTTGAAGAAACCCTGGATCTGCCCGGCGTGGAGATCCACCGCGAGCACCCGATGACAGCCCGCCGCGGTGATGAGATCGGCCACGAGCTTGGCGGTGATGGGCACCCGCCCCATCACCTTGCGGTCCTGGCGCCCGTAGCCGTAGTACGGGAGCACCGCGGTGATGCGCTGGGCCGAGGCGCGCTTGAAGGCGTCCATCATCACCAGCAGCTCCATCAGGTGGTCGTTGACGGGCGGGCACGTCGGTTGGATCACGAAGACGTCCTGGCCGCGGACGTTCTCGTTGATCTGGACGTACACCTCGCCGTCCGAGAAGCGCGAGACCTCCGCATCGCCCAGCGAGAGCTGGAGCGTCTTGGCGATCTCCTCGGCGAGCGGCCGATTCGCGTTCCCCGAGAAGAGCTTCAGGTCATAACCCATCGCGTGTCCCTCTGCGCTCGCTCAGCGGGTTGATCCGACCTGAGTGGCCCACGGTCAACATGCATCGCCCACGGTCAACATGCGACAGCATGTTGATGATAATGGTTGGGGCGGGAGGACTCGAACCTCCGAATACGGGATCCAAAGTCCCGCGCCTTACCAACTTGGCCACGCCCCAGTGATTCAAGTTTATCGAACTTGGCGGATGCAGGCGCCCCCCTGCGTCCGCACCGCCCATGCCGACCAGCCCGCGCGATTCACCCGGCGCCGGATGGTCCGCGCGTGATCCAGGGAGCACGCGACGCCGAAGACCGTCGGCCCGCTTCCCGACATCACCGCCCCCAACGCACCCGCCGCCTCCAGCGCCGCCTTCATCCGTGTGATGGCCGGCACCGCCGGCTCCACCACGGCCTCGAGGTTATTCGCGAGCGCCGCCGCCACCCGCCGCGGGCTGCGGCTCCTCAGCGCCTCGAGCATCCGCTTCGTCGCCGCCGGCTGCGCCGTCCAGCCCGCCGGAACCCTGCCGTATGCTTCGCGAGTCGATAGCGGGAAGTTCGGGTTCACCAGCACCAGCGCGTATCCGCCTCCCACCGGCAGCGGCCGCAGCCGCTCGCCGCGCCCGGTGGCCACCGCCCGCCCCTTCCCGAGGAAGAATGGCACGTCCATCCCGAGCCGCTCGCCCAGCGCCTGCAATCGCTTCAGGGGCCAGCGCAGTTTCCACAGCCGGTTCAGCCCCCACAGCGTCGCGGCGGCGTCGCTCGATCCGCCGCCCAGCCCCGCCGCCACCGGAATCCGCTTCTCGAGGGAGAGCCGCGCTCCCGCCCTCACACCCGATTCCACCTGCAGGAGCCGCGCCGCCCGCACCACGAGGTTGCCCTCATCCAGGGGCAGCCCCGGATCGTTCGTCACCAGCGAGATCGTATCGGCCGGCTCGACGGTGAGCCGGTCCCAGAGATCCACCGACTGCAAGATCGTGGAGAGCTCGTGATAGCCGTCTTCCCGCTTGCCCAGGACCTCCAGCGTCCAGTTCACCTTGGCCGAGGTACGGATCACGAGCCCGTGGACTGCCCTCGGCCGCTTCGACAAGGGAGAGAACCTTAACACGCGGTGCGTCGAAGTGTCAACGGAAGTCTTGGATTTCCACGCCTTGCGGCACGGTCAGGGTCAACAGTGCCGCCTCGAGTCCACTATTGAGTCGGGGCTCACGATACACCACCGAGACTTCGAGCTTCCCGTCGAGTGTTTGCAGCCGGATCTCCCGCGGGGGCACATCATCTCCTCCGTCCTCGGCGCGCGTGAACGTGACGCGCAGCGGACTCTTACCCTCGCTCCACTCGACTTTCAACGGGCGGCCGCGAGGGTCCAGCCAGACGCGCTGGGTGCCCTCGGGGCCCGAGAGGCGCAGCGAGGAACCCGTCTCGTCGGGCGGCACCAAGGTGCCGGTCCGGGGCGCCGACATCGGGCGCACCTGCCCAGCCAGGAATGCCACGAGATCCTCCGCGGGAAGCGCGAGGCCCAGCCAGCGGCGGTTCGCGTCGGGAGTGGACGGCAGCAGATAGGCGCGGTTGCGCAGCACCTCCCACACCGTCACGCTCTCGGGCGAGCCCGCGACGACGAGAAGGGGAGGGCCGAAGGGGGAGAGCGCCTCGAAGCGGAAGGTGGCGGGGGCCTTGAGCAGCAGCACGCCGGAGAGCCGCTGAGGGCGGCGGCCCTGTTGAATCGTGACCTCGGCCAGGCTGCGGAGGTCCACGAAGCTGCGCCACGCGTCCTCGAGCCGCGCGCGCGCACCCTCCACCTCGGGGGCGAGCGGTGCCGGGGCCGGGGCGGATGCGCAGGCCCCGAGCGCCAGGCAGAGCAGGAGGAGGGCGAGTCCGCGCGCGTTACTTCGTTTCGGTGTTCGGCTTGGGGCTCTCACCCTTGGCCCGGAGCTGCTTCTCGCGCGCCTCCTGGAGCTTCTTCTTCACGCCATCGCCGAGCCGATTGTCCTTGTCCACGGAGACGGCCTTTTCCCAGGCCGCGATCGCCTCCTCGACCTTGCCGTTCTTCACGTAGGCGTCGGCCAGGTGGTCGAAGATCTCCGGGTCGTCCTTGGCCCGCTCGGCGGCGCGCTGGAGCTCCCGGAGGGCCTCCGCGTACTTGCCCTGCTGGTAGTAGGCCCAGCCGAGGCTGTCGATGAAGTAGCCGTTCTCGGGGTCGAGCTCGAGCGCCTTCTGGATGAGCTCCACCGCTTCGGGGAGGTTCTGCCCCCGCTCGACGTACATGTAGCCGATGTAGTTGTAGGCCTCCGCGTGCTTGGGATCGAGCGCGACCACGCGGCGGAAGGCGGCGATGGCGTCGTCGAACCGTTGCTGCTTCTCCCGCACCACGCCGAGCTGGAAGTAGAGATCCTTGCTCTTGTCGTCGAGCTGCAGCCCCTCGCCGAGCACGTCGGCGGCCCGGTCGTACTGGTTGCCGCGGAACAGCGCGGTGCCGAGGTAGAGGAAGAGCTCCGGCCGCTTGGGCTCGATGTTGACGGCCTCGCGCAGCACGGTGATCGCCTCCTCGTAGCGCTTGGCCCGGCTGAAGAGGAAGCCGAGCTGCACGCGCGCGTCCACCGACCTCGGATCGGCGGCGAGGATGCGCTCGAGCTCGACCTTGGCCTCGTCGTCCTTGCCCGCTTCCATCAGAGTGGTGGCGAGGAAGTAGCGTGCGCGCAGATTGCCGGGCTCGAGGAGGAGCGCGCGGCGAAACGACGCGGCCGCCGCGTCCCAGCTCTTCTGCTCGTACTGGATGGCGCCCAGCTTGAGCCAGACGCGCGGGTCGCGCGGCGCCGCCTCCGCGAGCTGCTCGATCTCGGTCTGGGCTTCCTTGAAGCGGCCCAGCCGAACGAGGAGATCGCCGAGACGCTCGACGAAGGCGGCGTTGTCGGGATTGGCCCGGATGGCCGCCTTGTAGGTCTCGATCGCCTCGTCCGACTTCTTCTGGCTCTCGTAGACGTAGCCGAGGGCCTGCCAGGCGCCGTCCTGGTCGGGATCCAGCTCGACCGCTCGCTTCAATCGGGTGAGCGCCTCGTCCCAGCTCTCGGTCTCGATGTCGATGCGGCCGAGGAGATAGTACCCCTGCGCGAGCCCCGGCCGCTCGGCGATGAGGCGGAGCAGCACGGCGCGCGCCTTTTCGTACGCCTTCTGCTCGAAGTGCTGCTGCGCGAGGGCAAGATAGGCGTCGGGGGACTGCGGCGCGATGGCGATGACCTTCTCGAGGGCGGCCTCGGCCTCGGGCAGCCGGCGCCCCCGGCGATAGAGCTCGGCCAGCGTCAGGTAGGCCGACGTGTTCTCGGGCTCGAGCTCGACCGCCTTCTGCGCGGCCGCGATGGCCTCGGTGGGCTGATTGGTGCGCGCGAGCCACTGGGCGAGCTGGGTCCAGAGCGCCGCCGTCTTGGGATCGCGCTGGATGGCCACGCGCACCTCGGCGATGGCCTCCGGCATGCGTCCCGCGCGCGCATGCATCTGCGCCACCGAGAAGTGGTAGTAAGACTCAGCGAGCCGGTCGGCGGCCACCGCGCGCGCCACCACCGCGCGGGCCGGGCGAGTCTCGGTGGCGGGCGGCGAGGAGACCGTCGCGCAGCCGGTGAGCGTGAGGATCGCGGCCAGCGTCAGCGCGTATGACAAGGTCATGGCTGATCCTTTTCCGCCGTCGGGATTGGGGCCTGCTGCCGGCGGGCCAGCCGGTCCTTGGTCAGCAGCCGCCGGAGCGCGCGCACGAGGTCGGGGTCACCGAGCGAGGCCGTCGCGGCCTCGATCTCGCGGGTCTCCTCGGCGCTGAGGCGCGCCACCGTCCGGGACGGCCGGCTCGCAGGGACGCGGACGGGCGCCGGCATCGCGCCGAGGGCGAAGCGCAGCGAGACCACCGAGCGTCCGTAGCGGCGGCGGAGCGCCTCCAGGATTTCCCCGGCGCGCATCTGCAGCTCCATGAGCCAGGGGGAGTTGTCGGACTGTACTTCCAGCACGCCGTGGTCGAGCGACGCCGGCCGGGAGCGCCGGGCCAGCTCCCCTCCCACCGTGACCTCCCAGTCGCGGCGGATTCCCTCCGCCAGCATCCGCTCCGCCAGCGCGGGCACGGCGGCGGTGAGCAGGTTACCCACGCGGTGGGGCACCGAGAACCTCGCGGATTTCATCCTGGGTTCAATGATACTTGACCCGTCCGCGCGCGGCTACTCCGAAGAGGGGAGGGCAAATTGACTCCGATTCCACGCACCCTTATAGTGAGCGCGACATGGCGCGAGCCCGACGCGGCGATACTTTGTCCGTGGCCATCGACGACCTCGCGTTCGGGGGGGAGGGCGTCGGCCGCGCCGATGGCTATGTGGTGTTCGTGCCGGGGGGCGTCCCCGGGGACACCGTGCGGGTACGGCTGATCCAGGCCCGCTCGCGTTTCGGCCGCGGCCTCATCGAGGCGGTGGAGCAGCCGTCTCCCGACCGGGTGGAGCCCCCTTGCCCCTATTTCGGCCGCTGCGGCGGCTGCCGTCTCCAGCATCTAGCGTATCCCGCCCAGCTCGCGTTCAAGACCAAGCAGGTCGCGGACTGCCTGCAGCGTCTGGGCGGGGTGGGCGCCTTCGAGATGCGGCCCATCGTTCCCGCGCCGGACGTGTACGGCTACCGGAACAAGATGGAGTTCACGGTCGCGCGCACCGGCGGCACGGAGCGGGTCATCCCGGTGGGGCGGCGCCTCGACGGAGCTCAGGACAGTGGGGACGTGGTGGTCGGCCTCCACGAAGCGGATCGCTATGACTCCGTGCTCGACGTGGAGCGCTGTCTCCTGCAATCCGACCGGATGAACGCGCTGCTCCAGGAGACGCGCGCCTTCTTCGCGGAGCGGCGGCTCACCGCCTACGACCAGGAGAGCGGCGAGGGGCTGCTCCGCTTCCTGATGCTGCGCGAGGGCCGGCACACCGGCGAGGCCATGGTGAACGTGGTGACCTCGGCGCCCGCGGTGTCCGAGCTCGAGCCGCTGGTGGGGCGCGTACAGGCGCGCGTGCCCGAGACCTCCAGCGTGGTGCTCAACGTCAACCCCAAGAAGGCGAGCGTGGCGGTGGGCGTGGAGGAGCATCTTGTGGGGGGCCGCGATCACATCCGGGAATCGCTCGACGGGGTCGTCTTCCAGGTGTCGGCCGGGTCCTTCTTCCAGACCAATACCGTGCAGGCGGAGCGGCTCTTCGACCTCGTAATGCGGGCGGCCGCCCTCACCGGCCCCGAGACCGTGGTCGACCTCTACTCCGGCACCGGCGCGATCAGCCTGCTCCTCGCGCGCCGCTGTCGCCACGTCTACGGCATCGAGGTGGCGCCCGCCGCGGTGGCGGACGCCGTGCGCAACGCGGCCGCCAACGGGATCACCAACTGCACCTTCGTGGCGGGCGAGGTCCGCTTCGCCCTTCCCGAGCTCCTCAGCCGCGGGGTAACCGCCGACGTGGCGGTTTGCGACCCGCCGCGAGCGGGCTTCCATCCCAAGGCGCTCGCCGCGCTGGCCACCCTCGCGCCCGCGCGCATCGTCTACGTCTCCTGCAATCCCGCCACGCTCGCGCGCGACGTCGGCGAGCTTGCCCGGAGCGGCTACCGGCTCGAGTGGGTGCAGCCGGTAGACATGTTCCCGCATACGCCCCACATCGAGGTCGTGGCGCACCTCTCGCGATGAAGGCCTACCTCATCCGCCGGTTCTGGCAGTCCCTCCTCGTCCTCCTCGGCGTCTCGGTGGTGGTGTTCTTCATCCTCCACCTCACCGGCGATCCCGCCGCCCTGCTCCTCCCACCCGACGCCACCGCGGAGGATATCGAGAAGCTCCGCGCCGCGCTGGGCTTCAACGACCCATTGCCGGTGCAGTATCTCCGCTTCCTCCGGGGCGCGGTGCAGGGGAACTTCGGCGAGTCGCTCCGGCACGGGGAGCCCGCCATGTCGCTCGTGCTCGAGCGGCTGCCCGCCACCTTCGAGCTGGCCGGCGCCGGGCTCTTCATCGCGCTGTCGCTGGCCATTCCCGCCGGCATCGTCTCCGCGGTGCGTCGCAACAAGCCGATCGACTACATCTCGACGGTGGTGGCGCTGCTCGGCCAGGCCATGCCCACCTTCTGGCTCGGCATCATGCTCATCCTGGTCTTCTCCGTCCGGCTGGGCTGGTTCCCCTCGTCGGGGCGCGGCGACATCGAGCACCTCGTGCTCCCCGCGATCACCCTGGGGCTCTTCACCACCGCGCGCATCACCCGGCTCACGCGCTCGGGCATGCTGGAGGTGCTGGGGCAGGACTATATCCGCACCGCCCGGGCCAAGGGCGTGAGCGAGCCGCCGGTGGTGTGGAAGCACGCCCTGCGGAATGCCTCCATTCCCATCGTGACCATCGTGGGAATCGAGCTGGGCACCTTGCTGGGCGGCTCCGTCATCACCGAGACCATCTTCGCGTGGCCGGGGGTGGGACGGCTCTCCGTGCAGGCCATCTTCAACCGCGACTATCCGGTCGTCCAGGCGGCGGTATTCCTCCTCGCCAGCACCTTCGTGATCGTCAACTTCATGGTGGACGTGATGTACACCTACCTCGATCCGCGGATCCGCTTCCGCTGATGGCCTCGCCGACGACCACCACCACCGCCGCCGGGACGCTGGTCCTCGCCCCGCCCCGTCCCTTCGCGGAGCGCGAGTGGGTGCGCGTCATGGCGCGCCTCGTGCGGCGGCGCACCGCGCTCTTCGGTCTGGTCGTGGTGGCCGCGGTGGTGGTGGCGGCGGTGTTCGCGTCCGTCGTTTCACCGTTTGATCCGCTTGCCCAGGACATCGGGCAGCGCCTCAAGGAGCCGGGCTGGCAGGACGCGCAGGGGCGCATCCATCCCCTCGGCACCGATCACCTCGGCCGGGACATCCTCTCGCGCATCATCCACGGCTCACGGATCGCGCTCTCGGTGGGGCTCGCGGCCGTAATGATCTCGGGCGTCCTCGGCATGGCGGTGGGCCTGGTGTCGGGATACTTCGGCGGCCGCGTCGACGACTTCTTCATGCGCCTCGCCGACATCCAGCTCGCCTTCCCGTTCATCCTGCTCGCCATCGCGGTGATCGGCGTGCTGGGCCCCAGCCTGCGCAATATCATCATCGTGATCGGGGTGTCCTCCTGGGTGGTCTATGCCCGCGTGGTGCGCGGCGAGGTGCTGTCCATCCGCGAGCGCGAGTTCGTCCAGGCCGCGGTCGCGCTGGGCAGCCGGGACTGGCGGATCCTCGCCCGCCACGTGCTCCCCAATGCCTTCACGCCCTGGCTGGTGGTCGCCACCCTGGACATGGCGCGGGTGATCGTGATCGAGTCCGCCCTGTCCTTTCTCGGTCTCGGCGTACAGCCGCCCACGCCGACCTGGGGCGGCATGCTCGCCGATGGGCGGGTGTATTTGTCCACCGCGTGGTGGCTCGCCACCTTCCCCGGCCTCGCCATCCTCGTCACCGTGCTCGGCATCAACCTGCTCGGCGACGGTCTCCGTGACACGCTCGACCCGAGGCTCAAGGTATGACCGGCCCGCTCGTCCTCGTGGGCGCGCCCCTCATCGACGGCACCGGCGCCGAGCCCGTGCGCGGCCGCGCGGTGGTGGTGGAGGAGGGCCGCATCGCGGCGGTGGTGGACGCCGCGCAGGCTCCCCGCGGCGACCGCGTGGATCTCGCCGGCCACACGCTCTTGCCCGGCCTCATCAATTGTCACGTCCACCTCTGCCTGGGCGCGGAGGCGGATCCGGTGCGCCCGCTCCGGGACGAGCCCGCCACCGTCACCACGATCCGCGCGCTCCTGCGCGCGCGCGAGACGGTGGAGGCGGGCGTGACCACCGTGCGCGACCTCGGCGGCCGCGATTATGTGGAGATGGCGGTGCGGCGCGCAGTGAATGAGGGATGGGCCCCCGGGCCGCGCATCCTCGCCGCCGGCAAGGCCATCTGCATGACGGGCGGCCACGGCTGGTGGATCGGCCGCGAGACGGATGGGCCGGACGACGCGCGCAAGGCGGTGCGCGAGCAGCTCAAGCAGGGCGCCGACGTGATCAAGCTCATCGCCACCGGGGGCGTGATGACGCCCGGGGTGGAGCCCGGCGCCTCCCAGCTCACCCGCGACGAGATGCGCGCCGCCATCGACGAGGCGCGCAAGGCGGGGCGCCGGACGGCGGCCCATGCGCAGGGGTCGGAGGGGATCGCGGACGCGGTGGAGGCGGGCATCACCACCGTCGAGCATGGCATCTTCCTCACCGAGGAGATCGTCGCGCGCATGAAGGCGCGCGGGGCGTACCTGGTCGCCACCCTCAACGCGCCCGCCGCCATCAGCGCCGGCGGGCTCGCCGCCGGCATCCCGGACTACATGGTGCGCAAGTCGGACGCGGTAGTGCCCGCGCATGTGGCGAGCTTCCAGCTCGCCCGGGAATCCGGCGTCGCCATCGCGGCGGGCAGCGACGCGGGCACGCCGCTGAACGCCCACGGCGCCTATGCGACCGAGCTCGAGCTGATGGTCAAATACGGGATGTCGCCGCTGGAGGCCATCCGCGCCGCGACCTCGGTGGCGGCGGAGGCCCTCGGGCTCGGCGGCGAGACAGGTCGGATCGCGCCCGGGCTGGCCGCGGATCTCCTCGTGGTGGCAGGTAATCCCGCCGAGCGGATCCAGGCGCTGGGCGCCGTGCGCATGGTGCTGGCCCGCGGCCGTGTGGCGCGGCCCTTCGCCGCCTAGCCGGCGACTGAAAAAGGCCCATCTGCTTCGTTGGCGCCCTCGGCCGCACGCTCGACGTAGAGAGACTACGCCTCCCGTGCGGCTCTCGGGCGCCGCCTCGCATCTGGACCTTTTTGAGCCGCCGGTGACCGCACCCGTCTAGCGCAGGAGGGCGAGAACGTCGAGCGGGCGCGCCACCACCCGCGCCACCAGCGCCGCGAAGAAGAGCCCGCACGCCACCACCAGGGCTTCGCGCCCGAGCGAGGGCCGCAACGCGGGCGGCAGGAGCCGGCGGTTGGCCCAGAGCGTGTGCACGGAAAGCATCACGAAGCCGAGCGCGCCCACGTTGGCGCCGATGAGCACGAGCTTGAGCGGGTCGCCGAGCGTGAGCGCGGCGCCGCCCCCCACCGCGAAGGCGCCGAGCACTCCGAAGTAAAGCCGGGCGGGCCGCTCGCCCGCCCAGGCGCGCGCGTGATCGCTGCCCGTCCACAGGATCTCGGTGACGCTGCGAGTGAAGCCCTCGGCGACGCCGCGCTGGGTCGAGACGAAGATCCACAGGCCGGCGAGCAAGGTGGGGAACCAGAGCCAGAGGTTTCCGTCCGCGCCCAGCGCGCGCGCGAGCGCGATGGCGGCGGCGCCGCCTTGCATATTGCTCCCGAACGGCACGAGGTGGGCGGTGAGGAGCACGGGCAGCGCCATCGCCGCCATCGGGCCTAGCACCCACAGGATCCCCAGGTGGAGCCCGAGGTAGCGCCACCACTCCCGCCACTTCGCGAGGTCCCCCACCGAGGGCTCGAGTCGCAACCCCTCGCTCACCAGATGAAGCCGGTGGTCGCCGATCCGCACCGGCGCGCCACGACGGATGCCGGCCACGCCGAAGCCCTTGTCGCGCATCCAGTGCGTGAGGCTCGCATTGACCACGCCTCCCGCCCCCGAATAGGCGGCGAATGCGGTGAGCAGCGGCCAGTCCAGATCGCCGGGAGGACGGCGCATGCCGGCGAGCGGCCCGAGAAACCCCGCCGCTACCGCCCGCCACAGGGGCGGCGGGACCAGGGCCACCGCGAGGACGCCGAGGAAGAGCAGGGTGCCGACGAGGAAGATCCGGTCGGCGTGCCACAGGAGGTCCTGGCCGCGCCGGCCCAGCAGGACCGCGCCCACCGCGGCCGCGAAGAGGAGATAGCCCAGGGCCAGCACCACCGCGTCGTCCTCGTCGCGCGGCGGCCGGCCGAGGAAGAGCGCGGCGGCGGTGGTGCCGCCCGCGAGCGCCCAGCCCGGCCACCCGAGCTGGAAGAGGTGCAAGCCCGAATAGACCCACGCCCAGAATCCGGGACTGGGCGGCGTGCGGAGAAAGGCCGCCCAGATGGGCTCGCCGGTGGCCAGCGTGTAGCGCGCCATCTCGGCGTTGAGCGCGGCTTGCAGGAGCACGGAGGCGGTGCAGATCCAGAGGAGGGCGGGCCCATGCCGGGTCACCACCACCGGGCCGAGCAGCCAGTCGCCGGAGCCGAGCGAGAGGCCGAGCAGGATCGCGCCCGGCCCGATCACGCGCAGCGCGTTGACGAGATTGTAGGCGGGGGGATGCGGCAGCTCCGCGGGGCGCCACTCGGGGAGCAGCGTCATGTCATGCGCGCGGGTGGGCGGCGCGCGCGCCATCCGAGGAGCAGCCAGGCGGCGGCGGTGGAGAGCGCGAGCCAGCCCACGGGCGCGCCGGTGGCGAGGTGCAGCAGGAGGAGCAGGCCTCCCGCGATGGCGGCGACCCAGAGCAGGAGGCCGGTCAGCGTCTCCACCGTGGCCGTGAAGCCCCCGGCCAGCAGGGCGACGGCGAGGCCCGCGCTCGCCGAGTCGAGGACGAGATCGGCGGCGCTCGCGCCCCGACTTGGCGTGAGGGCCTGGCGGGCCTCGTCGAGGAAGCCGGTCAGGGCGGCGAGCAGCACCGCCGCGCGCCAGCCGCGCAGGGCGAGGAGCCACAGCCCGCCCAGGATGCCGTAGCCAGCGACGTGCCCGGCCTTGCGCGCGAGCCAGTGGGCGAGGTCGAAAAGCTCGGGGCTGGCCCAGGGCAAGATCCGGTGGAGCAGCGGCAACGCGTAGACGCGCGTGACGTCCGCACTCCAGTCTCCGCCGGAGAACCAGAAAATCACCACCGTCCACCCCAGGGGCAGCACGAGCCGGCGCGCGCTCACGGCCACAGCGTGACACGGGGGCGGCGAAGTTGACAACCGCCGACCGCTAAACATAGGATGAGCCATGCCGCTGCGGGAGCTGCTCGACGAGCTCTTGACCTCGCTCGAGACCGGGCCCCTCATCACGGCCACCCGGCATCTGGTCGCGCGTCCCCCCGTCTTCGCCCCGTTTCCGTCGTCGCTCGATCCGCGACTGATCGAGGCCCTGCGGGCCCGCGGCGTGGAGCGGCTGTACTCGCACCAGGCGAAGGCGTTCGAGATCGTGGCCAAGGGCGAGCACCTCGTCGTGGTCACGCCCACCGCGTCGGGCAAGACGCTCTGCTACAACCTCCCCGTCCTCCAGAGCTTGGTGCAGCAGCCCGAGGGGCGCGTGCTCTATCTCTTCCCCACCAAGGCGCTCGCGCAGGACCAGCTCGCCGAGCTCACCGAGCTCGCCAAGAGCCTGCCCGACCTCCGAATGTTCACCTACGACGGCGACACGCCGCAGGACGCGCGGCGGGCGGTGCGCGCCCGGGCCAACCTCGTCCTCACCAATCCGGACATGCTCCACTCGGGGATCCTGCCGCACCACACCAAGTGGGTGAACCTCTTCCAGAACCTCCGCTACGTCGTCATCGACGAGCTGCACGCCTATCGCGGCGTGTTCGGCAGCCACCTCGCCAACGTGCTCCGGCGCCTCAAGCGCATCTGCCGCCACTACGGCTCCACGCCGCAGTTCATCATGGCCTCCGCCACCATCGCCAATCCCGCCGAGCTCGCCTCGCGCCTCACCGGTGAGCCGGTGACCGAGCTGGCGGACAACGGCGCGCCCGCGGGCGACAAGATCTTCATCTGCTACAACCCGCCGGTGGTGAATCCGGATCTGGGCATCCGCGCACCGTATCTGGGGGAGGCGGCCAAGCTCGCCGGACGCTTCCTCCGGGAGCGGATCGCCACCATCGTCTTTGCCCAGAGCCGGCTGTCGACCGAGGTACTCCTGTCCACCATCAAGCGGCTGGTGGAGGACCGGACGGGCGACGCTGGCATCGTCCGCGGCTACCGGGGCGGCTACCTCCCCCTGCGCCGCCGCGAAGTCGAGCAGGGGCTGCGCTCGGGTGACGTGCTCGGGGTGGTGGCCACCAGCGCGCTCGAGCTCGGTATCGACATCGGCCACCTCGACGTGGCCGTGCTCGCGGGCTTCCCCGGCACCATCGCCTCACTGTGGCAGCAGTCGGGTCGGGCTGGCCGGCGCAGCGGCCCCTCGGCGGCAGTGCTGGTCGCCAGCAGCGCGCCTATCGACCAGTTCCTCGCTTCGCATCCGGAGTACCTCTTCGGCGCCTCGCCCGAGCACGCGCGGATCAACCCGGAGAATCCCTTCATCCTCGTCAACCACCTCAAGTGCGGCGCCTTCGAGCTGCCCTTCGCGGAGGGGGAGGTGTTCGGCGGCGACGTGGCCGCGCCCCTGGCCGCGCTGGAGGCGGAGGGCCTGCTGCATCGCGCGGGCGGCGTCTATCACTGGACGTCGGAGACCTATCCCGCCGATCACATCTCGCTGCGCACGGTCACCTCGGATAACTTCCTCGTGATCGACACCACCGCCCGCGACAGCAAGGAGGTCAAGCGGCGGCAGATCATCGCCGAGGTGGACTGGAAGAGCGCGTTCGCCATGGTGTACCCCAAGGCCATCTACATGGTGGAGGGCGAGCCGTTCGAGGTGCAGGAGCTCCACTACCGTGAGGACGAGGAGAAGGTGGCCTACGTCAAGCGCGTGGTGGTGGACTACTTCACCGATGCCATCAGCGCCAAGGGCGTGTGGATACTCCAGCACCTCACGCGGCGGGACGCGCCCGGCTGGACGTCCGAGGGGGGCGAGGTGCTGGTGGCGGAGAAGGTGGTGGGCTTCAAGAAGATCAAGATGGTCACGCTGGAGAACGTGGGATCGGGCGAGGTGGAGCTGCCCCAGCAGGAGATGCAGACCACCAGCGCCTGGCTCGCCGTCGATCCCACCCTCCTCGTCCAGATCTCGCCGAGCCGCGAGGAGCTGGTGGACGGCATGCGGGCGCTCACCTATCTCCTCCACCATCTCGCGCCCATCTCCCTCCTCTGCGACGTGCGCGACGTGGGGGCATGGCTGGGCGACGGCTCGCCCGCCGAGGCCGGCGTGGTGGTCACGCGGGAGACGCAACGCTCCCAGCTCCTCGGCACCGAGCGCTTCACGCCCACGCTATACCTCTACGACAGCCAGCCCGGCGGCATCGGCCTCGCCGAGCGCATCTTCGAGATCCTCCCCGAGCTCCTCGCCCAGGGCCTGGCCACGCTGGAGGCCTGTCCCTGCAAGACCGGCTGCCCGTCGTGCGTGGGCCCGGTGAACGAGGTGGGTCGGCGCGCCAAGCCGATCGCGCTGGCCATCCTCCGCCGGCTGGTTTCGCGTCGCTGAGCGGCGCCCCGTCCCGTGGCCGTCCCCGCCGAGCTCCGCCAGGTCATCCGCCGCATCGAAGAGCAAACCCGCACGGCGGCGGCACGACCCGTCCGCCGTGGCACCCTGGAGGATCTGGTGGAGGGCGCGGCGGAGGAGACCGACCGGGGCTCCATCTTCGTCACGCGGCGCCGCTACCCCCTCGACGGCGCGCACGGCGCGCAGCCGCTCGGGCCGATCCGCGCGCTGGACGGTGAGTGTCTGGCCATGCTCGCCCGCCGTGAGCCCCTTCCCACCGGCGCCCCGCGGCTCCTCTTTCTGGACACCGAGACCACCGGTCTCGCCGGCGGCACCGGCACCTACGCGTTCCTGGTGGGGGTAGGCTTCGTGGATGGCGACGACTTCGAGGTGCGCCAGTACTTCATGCGCGACCTCGACGAGGAGCCCGCGCTGCTGGCCGCGCTCGACGGGCTCGTCCGCCGCTTCGAGGGGCTCGTCACGTACAACGGCACCGGCTTCGACCTGCCGTTGCTGGAGACGCGCTTCGTGCTCGGCCGCCGGCGCTGGCCGAGCGATCCCTTCCACCTCGACCTCCTCCCCGCCGCGCGCCGGCTGTGGAGCGCGCGGCTCCCCGATTGCCGCCTGGGCACGGTGGAGCAGAACGTCCTCCGTTTCCACCGCCGGGACGACCTGTCCGGCGCGCTCATCCCCGCCGTCTACTTCGATTATCTCCGCCGCAAGCAGCCGGGAGAGCTCCCGCGCATCTTCGAGCACAACCGCCACGACATCCTCTCGCTCGCCGCGCTGACCGGTTGGGTGGCGCATGCGGCGGCCCGCGCTCCCGGTGGCGACGTGGCGCCGGACGAGCTGGCCGGGCTCGGGCACCTCTGGGAGCGGCGCGACGCCGACCGCGGAGAGGCCTGCTTCCGGGAAGCCCTCGTGCGCGGGCTCGCCGGAGCCGGGCGCGCCCGCCTGCTCGGCCGGCTGGCGTGGGGCGAGAAGCGGCGCACGCGCTGGGCGGAGGCGCGGGCCCTCTGGGACGAGCTGGCGCGCGAGCAGCGGAGCTTCGACCCCCGGCCCTGGGAGGAGATGGCGAAGATCGACGAGCACCGGCTCCGGGACTGGACGCGCGCGCGCTCGGTGGTGCAGGAGGCCCTGGCCCGCGCGGAGGCCGGCCGGGCGGCGACTGAAGCGCGCGAGGCGCTCGGCTACCGGCTCGAGCGCCTCGAGCGACGCCTGCTCCGGCGGGCGACGTCTGCTCCCGAGGCCTAGGCCCCCGCCGCGTCCGCGGCCGGGAAGGTCACCACGTGCAGCACGTGCGCCTGCGCGCGCACGCGCGTCCCGGTGGGCAGAGTGGACGAGGACGGCTGCGAGGAGTGCACGCGGTGCCCCGAGGGAAGGTCGATGCAGTAGAGGCACTCCGAGCCCCGAAAAAAGCGGCGCGTGATGACGCCGCTGCCATCCTCGTGGGGCACGAAGGCGATGTCGTCGGGACGGATCATGACCTCGACGCGCTCGCCGGGCTCCAGCTCGTCCCGGTTGCCGAATATCCCCAGCTCGGTGACGATGCCCTCACTGGTCACGACCCCGGGCAGGAAGTCGGCGGCGCCCACGAACTCGGCGACGAACTGCGAGGCCGGGTGGTGGTAGATGATCTCCGGCGTGGCGATCTGCTCGATCCGCCCATGCGAGAGGACTCCCACGCGATCGGCGATGGCGAAGGCCTCCTCCTGATCGTGCGTGACGAAGATCGCGGTGGTCTTCGTGTTCCGGAGAATAGTCTCGACCTCCTCCCGCATCTGCGCGCGAAGGTCGGCGTCCAGGTTGGAGAACGGCTCGTCGAGGAGCAGCAGGGCGGGGGCGGGCGCCAGCGCGCGGGCCACCGCCACCCGCTGCTGCTGCCCGCCGGACAGCTCGTGAGGGTAGCGGTCGCCGAACCCCCCCAGGCCCACCAGGTCGAGCACCCCCGTCACCCGAGCCCGGCGGGCCGCCCGCGTCAGCCGGTCGAGGCCGAAGCCGACATTTTCTTCGACGGAGAGATGGGGGAAAAGCGCGTAGTCCTGGAAGACGATGCCCACCCCTCGCGTCTCCGGGGGCACGAAGGATCCCCCTCCCGCCACCACCTCGCCGCGCAGGCTCACCGTGCCCGAATCCGGCGTCTCGAAGCCGGCGATCAGTCGCAACGTGGTCGTTTTCCCACACCCCGAAGGTCCGAGCAGCGCCACGATCTCGCCCTCCGTCACCACCAGAGACAGGCCGTCCACCGCGGGTGACTGATCGACCGCGTAGCGCTTGCTGACCTCGGCGAGCCGGAGAAGCTCCACGCGCTTCAGCGCCGCGGCAGCGCTTCCGGGTTCACCGGGGTCGGCGGAGTCTTGCCTTCGAGCACCGCCAGGCAGTTGTCCACGGCCAGGCGGGCCATCGCCTGCCGCGTGCCGTGCGAGGCGCTGGCGATGTGCGGGGCGACCACGACGTTGGGCAGCCCGATCAGCCCGGGGTGGACCCTGGGCTCGTCCTCGAAGACGTCGAGGCCCGCTCCGGCAATCCAGCGCTCTCGCAGCGCCTCGACGAGCGCCGCCTCGTCGACCACCGGGCCCCGGGACGCATTGATCAGATACGCCGTCTTCTTCATGGTGCGGAGCGACTCGGCGTTGATGAGGTGCCGTGTCTCCGGGAGCAGCGGGGTATGGAGCGACACGAAGTCGGACTCGCGCAGGAGCGTGGCGAGGTCCACGCGGGTGGCCTTGAGCTCGACCTCCTGGGCGGGGGTGGCCGGCACCGCGTCCTGATAGAGCACGCGCATCCCGAAGCCCAGGGCCCGGCGGGCTACCGCGCGGCCGATGCGGCCGAAGCCCACCACGCCCAGGGTCTTGCCATGGACGTCGCCGCCCAGGAGGAGCATGTACTCCCACTGGGTGAACTTGCCCTCGCGGACATACCGGTCACCTTCCACCAGGCGCCGGGCCGTGGCCATGAGGAGAGTCCAGGCGAAGTCCGCGGTGGTCTCGGTAAGGACGTCGGGGGTATTGGTGACGACGACGCCGGCCTGGGTCGCCGCCGCCACGTCGATGTTGTTGTAGCCGACCGCCACGTTGGCCACCACGCGGAGGTCGGGGCAGGCGGTGATCACCGAGCCGTCGATGGCATCGGTGATGAGGCACACGAGCCCCTGGCGTCCCTTGAGCCGCGCGATGAGCTCCGCCTTGGTCAGCGGGTGGTCGCCCGCGTGCACGTCCACGTCGGCCCGGGCCCGCGCCACGGTGATCGCCTCGTCGGGGAGGAGGCGGGAGATCAAGATCGCAGGTTTGCGGTTGGGTTCAGCCATCCGAGCCTCCGATACCTAAGTATGGGAAATATAAACCAAGGCTGCCGCTTGACAGCGGTGGAATCCGCCGCTATATTAGCAGTCGCACTCGATGAGTGCTAACCGATTTGGTGGCCGTGGAAGGCCGCCAGGCCCAACATCTTACCTAGCAGGAGGCGAGTTGACCATGAAGATTCGTCCGTTGCATGACCGCATCCTTATCAAGCGGCTGGAGGAGCAAGAGCAGAAGAAGGGCGGCATCATCATCCCGGACACCGCCAAGGAAAAGCCCCAGGAGGGCAAGGTGATCGCGGTGGGGAACGGGAAGGTGAATGACGAGGGCAAGAAGATCCCCCTCGACGTCAAGGCCGGCGACAAGATCCTTTTCGGCAAGTACTCGGGCTCCGAGGTGAAGATCGACGACGAGGAGTACCTGATCATGCGCGAGGAGGATGTGCTCGCCATCATCGAGTAGGGGATCGCGGCGGCTGCCGCCGCGGGATTCCTGAGAGCCAACAACCCGGCCGGACTCGTTCCGGACCATTCCAGCGAACGATCGAAGAGGAGAAAGAGAGATGCCGAAGCAGGTCCTATTCAGCGATGAGGGCCGCGCCGCCCTTCTGCGGGGGGTCAACGTCCTGTCCGCCGCGGTGAAGGCCACCATGGGCCCCAAGGGGCGCAACGTGGTGATCGACAAGAAGTTCGGCAGTCCCACCATCACCAAGGACGGCGTGACGGTGGCCAAGGAGATCGAGCTCAAGGACAACTACGAGGACATGGGCGCCCAGATGATCAAGGAAGTGGCGTCCAAGACGTCCGACATCGCCGGCGACGGCACGACCACGGCGACCGTGCTTGCCCAGTCCATCTTCCGGGAAGGCCTCAAGAACGTCACCGCCGGCGCCAACCCCATGGGTCTCAAGCGGGGCATCGACTCCGCGGTGGAGGCGGTCACCGAAGAGCTGAAGAAGCTCAGCAAGTCCACCAAGGACAAGAAGGAGATCGCCCAGGTCGCGACGATCGCGGCGAACAACGACAAGACGATCGGCAACCTGATCGCGGAGGCGATGGAGAAGGTCGGCAAGGACGGCGTCATCACGGTCGAGGAGTCCAAGTCCGCCGAGACCGTCCTGGACGTGGTCGAGGGCATGCAGTTCGACCGCGGCTATCTCTCGCCCTACTTCGCCACCGACGCGGAGCGGATGGAGTGCGTGCTGGAAGACGCCCTCATCCTCATCCACGAGAAGAAGATCAGCGTCATGAAGGATATGCTGCCGCTGCTCGAGCAGGTGGCGCGCTCGGGGAAGCCCTTCCTGGTGATCGCGGAGGACGTCGAGGGTGAGGCGCTGGCGACCCTGGTCGTCAACAAGCTCCGCGGCACGCTGCACTGCGCCGCGGTCAAGGCTCCCGGCTTCGGTGACCGCCGGAAGGCCATGCTCGAGGACATCGCCATCCTGACCGGCGGCAAGGCCATCACCGAGGATCTCGGGATCAAGCTGGAGAACATCAAGCTCGAGGATCTCGGCAAGGCCAAGAAGATCGTGGTGGACAAGGACAACACCACCCTCGTCGAGGGCGCCGGCAAGTCCTCCGTCATCGAGGGGCGCATCAAGCAGATCCGGGCGAAGATCGAGGAGACCACCTCGGACTACGACCGCGAGAAGCTCCAGGAACGGCTGGACAAGCTGGCCGGCGGCGTGGCGGTGGTGAAGGTGGGCGCGGCCACCGAGACCGCGATGAAGGAGAAGAAGGCG
>Ga0137403_10002497_pt1 | contig 22504 bp, 13 predicted proteins | sample CZOMad2_1_16fung_FD_122057 | JGI IMG/M metagenome (GOLD analysis project Ga0137403, IMG submission 122057) | Vadose zone soil fungal communities from Angelo Coast Range Reserve, California, USA - CZOMad2_1_16fungal (Hybrid Assembly) | ecosystem: Environmental > Terrestrial > Soil > Vadose zone...
AGCATGCTGGTGTCATACGTATCTGGCACGACGTCGCGTTGGTTCGAGCCATTGTCCATGCTCTTGGACAGCGTGTAGGAAACACCGAACTGAAACGTGGTGCCGAAACGCCGATTCCACGCCACTTGGAGCGAGTTATACGTAGAACTGGCGACGTTATCGGTTTCGCGTATGGACCCAAAGCCCTTGAAGGGCCTCAACGCGTTGAGATTGACACCAGGGTTAGCAGCTACCACAGCGGTGGTCGGCTGGTTGATGTCCGACTCGCGTTGTAGGTGCAAGCCCCGGCGAGCGACGTAGCCGACACTCAGCAGCGATTTCCAGAACAGTTCACGCTCGACCGTGAAATTCCAGGACCACGCCTCGGGATTCTTGAAGTCCTTGCTCTGCGTCGTCACCACCAAGGGAACGCTGTTGGTTCCACTGCCTCCTGGATTGTCCACCGATCCAAACGAAACGCTGGCATTGGGTTGGAACGGAGGATTTCCGCCAAGAAACACGGAATCGCTGACGCCGAGCCTGGTGAAGAATCGGCCGCCACCGGCGCGGACGACGGTCTTACTGTTGAGCTGATAAGCGATTCCGACGCGCGGCTGAATGTCTCCCCATTGGATATCCGAGTAATGATTGGGCAGGCCTCGGAACAATCCATTGTAGAGACCAGAGGTAGCTTCGGGGACGCGACCATTGGCAGAGGAAGGAAACGAACTGCCGGGGATCACCATTCCGTTGTAGAGCTGATCGATCGTCGGACTACCTGTGATGAGTCCCGTCGTGGGACTAATCGTCACCGCATTGGCTGGATCGTACAACGCAGGGTCGAAGACGGCCATATTGGCCCAAACGGCATGATAGGGAACAATGACGGAATAGCGGAGTCCATAGGTGAGGGTTAGGTTCTGCCTGACCTTCCATGTATCTTGCGCGAACCCCTCCCACATGGTTCCCCGGAAAAGCGTATACGCCCGGTGGCCGATTTCCGAATAGGTATCGAAGAGCCCGAGAGCTGCGTTTGCTGAGGCGACGCCAGTGGATGCCAGTACATACCCCGGCCGGACGAATTTTCCTCCGTTATCGCTGAACAGAAACTGACCATTCTGATTGTTGGTGCACGTAGGACACGCCTGCACGTTAATCTCGTCGTTGTCGTTTTCGCCGGAATATTCCCACAGGCCGCCGAACTTGAAAGTGTGGTTGCCCTTGACCCAGGAGAAGCTGTCGGAGAGATCGAAGATCGGACCGGCGGAGTGCGACGGATACGGCCCACCGCTAAGTCCAGAGAAAGCAGACATATTCACGGAGGGGATGCGGGTGGAAATTTCTTTTCCTGTCGGGAAGATGTACGGATAGTTGAGGCCTACGGTCGTGCGGTCAAGGAAATGAGCCTGATCGACGGGAATGTGGACGTTGTCCTGGCTAAACGAGAAAAGAACCTCGTTCACTTTGGTCGGGCTAATCGTCCAGACGTGGTCGAGCGAGTTGGTTTGATTGGGGCGATCGAAAAACTTGGGAGTTTCGTTGGTGCCGCCGTCTAACGGCTGATACTCCCAAAAGGTGAAGTACACGCGACGGAAGCGAAGGCGCTGTTTATCGGTAAGGTTTATGTCAATCGCCACGGTGTCTTTGCGCTGATATTGCGGGTGCTGCGCTGAGAGGAACAAGTTTTGGTTACCGTTAATAGGGGTGGCCAGATTGGGCAGAGGATAGGCGTTGAGAATTCCCAGGCCGTTGGGACTAGCGGTCGATCCCGCGGTGGCGGTGCCGGGCGCGGGGATGATGTTGCCAGGAAATGGCAGGCCGGTCTTGGGGTCCATGATCACGACGGCCTTGTGGTAGAAGATGTTGTTCGGGTCGAGGAGTTCACTGAAGTCGCCGCTGCGCATCTTCAGCGTGGGCACAGTCGTTGTGGTGTTCGTATCCGTGAAGATATACCTCACCCATTCCTCTCCCCAGTACCAGAAGACTTTGGACTTGTCGGTATTGAAGTGGTTGGGGATGTAGAGCGGCCCGCCGATGTTGTATCCAAACTGATTGTAGTGAATCGGAGCGGTGACGCCCGTGGTTGCGGGCACAGCGTTGCGCTGCCATGGGTTGGCATCGAATACCGTGTTGCGCACATATTCGTAGGCGGCGCCATGGAATGTTTGCGAGCCGCTCTTGGAAGTGATGCGGATCTGTCCGCCGGAAGACCGACCGTACTCAGGAGCGTAGTCCGCGGTCAGGATCTGAATCTCCTGCGTCGAGTCTACGTCCGCGGCCCCGATGCTGGTGCCGTTCGAACGGGTGCGCACTGCGGGCGCGCCGTCATAGGTGATCAAGCTCTCGGGGGTTCGCGCGCCATTAATGTTCGAGGGCCCTTGTGAGAAATTGAAGCTAAGGTTCGCAAGGGTGCCGCCGCGAGTACCAGGGACCAGATTGGCCATGAAGATGGGGTTGCGGCCGTTGATCTCTAGCGAATCAATCTGCTCCCGAGTGACCAGTTTTTGCACCGTGGCTGATTCCGTTTGTAACACCACGGCCGACGCCGAAACCTCGACGGTCTGATTGGTGGCGCCGATCGTCAGCGCCGCATCAATGACGAGATTGGCGCTGGGGTCGAGCTTGTTATCCCTGGATTCGAACCTTTGGAAGCCAGCGGCTTCAACCGTCATGGTGTACAAGCCGGGCGGCACATTGGTAATTGCGTAGTAGCCGGAGTCGTTCGTGGTGGCTTGGCGCTCCACCCCACTCTTGTTTCGGACCACGATCTTGGCGCCGGGTACCGTGGCACCCGATTGGTCTTTGACAAAACCAGAAATCGTAGCGAGATCCGACTGAGCAAGCATGATTCCCGAACCCGCAAGGGTCAGGAAAAGAGCGAAGACAACTCGAAGGTAGGCATTCATCACGGAAGGCTCCTTGTGCTGTGTTGAAATCGGAATTGATTCTTCAAGTTGTCGGGATATGGAAGTCTTCAGCGACGCCGACACCCATACCGCCCGGCGAATCCGTCATCGTCGGTCTCCGCAGAAGCCTTCTCCGAATATCTGGCAACCACCTGCGTCGAACTCTTAGGACGTACATCCCGATTTTGCAATCGGGGAAATCATGTACGTAAAGTTTACCGACGCAATACTTCCAACAAAACGTAGATGCCAGATTACGGAAGAATTAGAAATCGGAGACAGCAAGACCTTCACGAGGCATGAGCGGTCGCAGCTAGGGATCGCCCGTGGGGCCAGAAGCGGGCCCGACTCAAAGACCCGGAAGAAGACTTGTTGGCATCCCGAATTGGCGCAACTGTTTATCCGGAGGGGCTCCTACCCCGCCACTCGATTCGAATGAATCGTCCAAAACCGCCCATCGTCCATAGAGTCTCACTTGCCGCAGGCCCATTCGCCAGTCGCCCGGGTTAACCTTCCACTCACTCCTTCGTCCAGACAAGGTGACGCCGGGCGGCTTCCCTGCTGCATCCATTCTTTCCAGCGAGGAATCCTTTCTTTTGATCTAATTTGCACCTAAACTACAGATAGCAAAGGCGGGATCAAGGCCCGCCTCCGTACAACAATCCCGCGGTCGGAGCAGTGCCCAAACCACGAGCTACGCTTAACGAGGCGCTAGGTCTCGCAGGTTCAGCACTCTACGGGCGAAACATTTGCCCCCCTCGGACCGTATGTAAGGTATCGGACGACAGGTACGACAAAACAATAGTCTGAAGTCCCGCGCGAGTGGTTTCGCCGCGGCAATCCAAGAGGAACTCCATGAAGACGTGGCAGAAGGTCGGAATCGGCGTCGGCGCCGTCGCGGTGCTCGGCGGAATCGTGCTCTTTAGTGTGAACCAGGCCAACAAAGGCGTAGTCACCGTGCAAACCGCCAAAGTAGCCCCACAAGAGAGTCTGGTCTCCCAGGTCACCGCCTCGGGCGAGATTAAGCCCACCACCTACACCAACGTGACCGCCCAGGGCTTCGGCCGTATCACTTCTATCGTCGTCAAAGAAGGCGAACACATCACCAAGGGTCAAGTTCTCCTCACCCAGGAAAACATCCAGGCCAATGCCGACGTCCATGCCCAAGCCGCCGCTATCACCTCCGCAGAATCCGGAGTACAGGCCGCCGAGGCCAGCTACAAGTCCGCACAGTCCGACCTCCTCCAGGCTCAAGCCAATTTGGAAAAAACCAAACTCGACTTCGACCGTGGCCAGAGCCTTTTCAAAGACGGCCTGATTCCTAAACAGGATTTCGATCAGCGCAAGACTACTTACGATGCGCAGTTCGCCGCTGTCGATTCCGCCAGGTCGCACGTCCTCACGTCGAAAGCCACTCTCGACCAGATGCGTTCGCAGGTTAGCCAGGGCCGCGCCATCCTGGTGCACACCGAAGATGTCTTGCACAAGACCACCTACACCTCGCCCATCAACGGAATCGTCAGTTACCTCCCGGAACGCGTCGGTGACTACGTCGTCCCCGGCATTCAGAATTCCAACGGCAGCTTCCTCATGACCTTGTCGGACATGTCCGTCGTCACCTCCGAAGTCAAAGTCGACGAGACCGACATCGTCAACGTCAAGATTGGTCAGGACGCCGACGTCACCATCGACGCTATCCCCGGCAAGATCTTCAAAGGCAAAGTAACGGAAATCGGTTCCCAGGCTGTTTTGCGCACCTCGGGCCTCGCCACCACGCAATCCACCACCAGCAACCAGGAGGCAAAAGATTTTAAGGTAGTGGTCACCCTCGCGAGCCCGCCGGAAAATCTCCGTCCCGGCCTTTCCACGACCGCCAAAATCAGAACCGCCGAAAAGAAAAACGTCCTGGCCATTCCCATTCAGGCCCTCGCGGTACGTACCCGCAAGGACCTCGAAGAGGCCGCCAAGAACTCTAAAGGCAGTTCCGGTGTGACGCTCGCTGCGCCTCCTCCCCCGGCCCCGGGCGATCCGAAGAAAGACGAGATCCAGGGCGTTTTCGTTGTGAACGGAAAGAAAGCCGCCTTTCGCCCCGTCGACACTGGCATTTCCGGCGTCACCGACATCGAAATCACTAAGGGCTTGCAGAAGGGCGACGAGATCGTGATCGGCAGCTACAAAGCTCTCCGCACTCTGAAACCTGAATCCAGCGTCAAGGTCGACAATACCGCGCCGAAAAAGACCGAAGATCAGAACAACTGACGGAACAACCGAAAATAGCCATGGAGAGCGCATGCCCCTGGAGATAACGTCTGCCGATTCGTACCGCGAAGATCTGGTCAGCTCCGGCGTCGTAATCAAGACCGAAGATCTCGCCAAAGTGTACGAGATGGGTTCCGAGCAGGTACGCGCCTTGAACGGCGTCAATCTCGAGATTCGTAAAGGCGAGTACGTCGCGATCATGGGCCCCTCCGGTTCCGGTAAGTCCACGTTGATGAACCTGATCGGCTGTCTCGATTCGCCCAGTTCCGGGAAATACTGGCTCGCAGGCCGTCTGGTCAGCGATCTCGATGACGACGAGCTCGCCTACATTCGAAACAAAGAGATCGGTTTCGTTTTTCAAACGTTTAACCTCCTACCCCGTGCCACGGCTCTGCACAATGTCGAGTTGCCTCTCATCTACAACGGCACACCTTCCGAAGAGCGTCTGGAACGCGCAAAAAAGGCTCTGGAAAGAGTGGATCTCGCCGACCGTATGAATCACAAACCGAATGAACTCTCCGGCGGCCAACGCCAGCGAGTAGCCGTAGCCAGAGCCCTCGTGAATTCGCCCTCCATCGTTCTCGCCGACGAACCCACCGGAAACCTCGACTCAAAAACCGGCGACGAAATCATGGCCCTCTTCGCCAATCTCCACTCTCAGGGCAACACCATCATCCTGGTAACCCACGAACACGACATCGCCCAGCACGCCCACCGCATCATCTTCATCCGCGACGGCAAAATCGCCTCCGACCAAGCCGTCAAAAAGTAACTTCGAAATAGCACCAATTCGGCTCTTTCACTCCCCTCCGAGTTCTCCAAACTACTTGTACGGGCGCAGTACTGCTTTACCCTGAGCTGCGAAGGGTGTACCCCAACTCGGCAGGATCACTGCGTCTTGCCCGTTGTGTTGTTGAAGTTTCAAACCGCGACGGAAATCGAGCGCATTCCCCGCGAGCTCCGCGAACGTAAAGGCAAACCATGGCAACCCAAACAAACCCGCACATCTCCGCAACGGATGATGTTCTCACGCTCGCCGCTGACCGCGCCCGCCGCTACGTCGCCGGCATCGCCGATCGTCAAGTAGCACCCGGTGAAAAAGAGATGGCCGCGCTCGCCCGATTCCACGAACTCTTCCCGGAACGCCCCACCGATCCTGTCGAAGTAATCGCCCTGCTCGACGAAATCGGCTCCCCCGCGACGGTAGCTTCCACCGGCAATCGCTACTTCGGCTTCGTTATCGGCGGAAACCTGCCGGCATCGATGGCCGCAAGCTGGCTCGCTAGCGCCTGGGACCAGAACGTAGCGTTGCGCGTGATGTCCCCGGTCGCCGCGGAACTCGAAGAAGTCGTTCTGCGCTGGGTGTGCGACATCCTCGGCTTGCCCGCGGAATGCGAAGGCGGCCTGGTGACCTGTGCCACTGCAGCCAATTTCACCGCTCTCGCCTCGGCGCGCCATTCCCTGCTGACAAAGGCCGGATGGAATGTCGTAGACGATGGAATGTTCGGCGCCCCACCCATCGACGTTGTCGTAGGAGAAGAAGTTCACACTTCGGTCCTGAAGGCGTTAAATCTCGCAGGCTTCGGGAAAAAGCGCGTCACGATTGTGGAAGCAGACGCTCAGGGCAGAATGCGCGCCGACAAGTTTCCGAAAGTCAGCGCGAGCACGATCGTGTGCCTCCAGGCCGGCAACGTGAACACCGGCGCATTTGATCCCGCGGAAGAAATTTGCGCGCGCGCGAAAGAGGGGGGCGCGTGGATTCACGTAGACGGCGCGTTCGGTTTATGGGCGAACGCCTCGCCTAAGTATCGCCATCTTACGAGCGGTTTCAGCCAAGCCGACTCCTGGGCTACCGACGCTCACAAGTGGCCCAACGTCGGCTACGACAGCGGCATTGTCATCGTGCGAGATGGAAAGGCATTGCGCGGAGCCATGACTTCCTCAGCAGCCTATCTCGAACCGGGAGCGCGCCGCGAGCCCATGAACCACGCACCGGAAGCCTCGCGCCGAGCCCGCGGCGTCGAACTGTGGGCCGCGCTGAAATCGATGGGCAAATCCGACTTGTGCGACTTGATCGAGAGAACCTGCGCCCATGCCCAAAAATTTGCCGAGGGTTTGCGCCAGGCAGGCTTCGACGTCCTGAACGACGTCGTCATCAATCAAGTGCTGGTGTCCTTCGGAAGCGCCGAGAAGACCCGCCAAGTCATCCGCCGCGTTCAGGAAGACGGCACTTGCTGGTGCGGAGCTACAGTTTGGCAGGGCAAGACCGCGATGCGTATCAGCGTCTCTTCTTGGGCGACAACGGAAGCCGATGTCGAACGCAGCCTCGAAGCCATGGTCCGTATCGCCCGCGAAACTCCCTCGATCTTGTAGGGGCGCAGCACTGCTGCGCCCCAAACGCCCACTCGTAATAAATTCCACTGGCTGTTCTGAACCTGGCTGAAAACCGAGGCTGCCACGCAATGTAGACGGAAATCAGCGCCCGTGTACAGCGTGAGCTGCGTGCACATGCGCCCGCGTCGCCGGCGAGCTCAAATACGTCCGCGAGATCCGATCGTGCCACGTAAGCGCATCCTCATCCCACCAGGCCCACAGAAATCCTGTAAAGCAAGCGCATGCGGAAAGCACATAGCCTAAACTCCGCAGCAACAGTTGCCGCGGCGAAGGTGGCGCTCCGTTGAAACTCGCCACCTGCAAACCGCGAAACATCATCCCAGGTGTCGTGCCTCCAAAGACCGTAAACAAAGCAAAGTATTGCAGATAGACGATCGCAAATGTCATTCCATAAACGGCCGCGGTTAATTTGCTGAGCGTGAATTGTCCCCCGAGCGAGCTGAACAACGCCAGAAATCCGCCGTAGGCAAACAGCAGGCAAGCTCCATCGATCAGCGCTGCAATCCGCCGGTCGTCCAGCGAAGCGACCGGGTAAAGGCCGTAGTGTTGGGAATGCCCTTCTTCGAACTGCGCGTCTTCTTCTGGTTCCGTTCCTGGAGGCACCGAAACGTCAATCACCATCCTCGCGTCGCGTTTGTCGTTGGGTGCTGTGTATCTACCGATGGCGATCGTGAAAGAAAAATCGTCATCACTCGCTGGTTCGGGGTCCGCAACAACGACGCCGTGCCGTTCCACTTGCGGCGGCTCACCGAAAGGAAGCTGCGACTGCGCGGATGCCTGCATCGGTTTACCGCGGCGCGCTCGATATGCTTCGAGTCGTTGGCCAAGTTCGCCGCGCCATGCGTCATCCTGCTCTCCGACGGTTGCGGTACTCGTCGAGACGCAGCTCTCCTGACCTCTGCTGACAGCGGTCTTTTTTGGACCGAGGGATACGCGGTCGTCTTCGAACGAAGGCGAATTCACGCTGAAATTGGAATCGCAAAAGTTACAGGCTCGTACGCTCGAAGGCAGTACGCAGCCACACTGCGGGCATGTCTTTGTCACCGGTGGTTTTTGCGCTGCGGACGCTTCCACTCCGGTGAGGAGGGAACGTTCCAAGAATAGCACCAACCGGATAAGTCAAGCAGGAATTTGGGGAGCGATGTAACGAATCAGGCAGGACGATTTGCAGGATCGGAAGCCTCGAACAAACCTCGGACTATGCTTCGATTTGTTGCGCGAGCAGGTCGCGGCTGAAGGCCACCCGGCGGTCGAGCGCCACCGCCGCGAAGTACGTGCACCGGCCGCGTTCTCTTTCCGCCCACGCCAACACGGAAGGCGTCAGCCGCCTCGCCGCGGTTTTCACTACGTTCAGCAATCGGAAATACATACCCACCGCGCGAATTTCGCCGCGATCTTCCGGGCGATCCGGGCACAGCATCAACAATTGCATCACGCGCGCAAAGTCGTCGCCTGCGGCCTGCGTCCGAATACCCGTCACGTCCTGAACTTCCGCCGAAAGCATGTGCTCCGCGGAGCTCGCGATCAGCGACCTGCAATAGGGCACGAAGAATTGCAGGAAGAACGCCACCGAGCAAACCAAAATGATTGCGGCCATCATCGGGATCCCGCCATCGCGAGTCGCTGAGGCGACAACCGCGCTTCGTCCGGCACACGCCAGAACGCATAAGCCCACGACAGTGGCAACAGGCAGCCGATTACCGGGACCATGTAGGCCACATAGGAATATAAGGTCGGGTGCAAGTTCGACAGGGAATAGCTGGCCGCGTACGCGCTGAAGTAAATTCCCAGCGAAAGCACCAGCTGTACCAGCAAAGCCTGCGTATGCCGCATCTTCAGAACCGCTGCCCACAGCACGTAAGTTAGAATCAGGCCCACAAAATACAGGTTCTGCGAGAGCTCAAATGCAAAATACGTCAGCATGCGGTGCGACGACTGGCTCACCACAGCATAGGAAAACCAGGAAGTTCCCGCCAACAGAACGATCGCGCCCATCCGAAGGTAACGCTCGACCTTCATTTCCTCGAAGACCGAGATGTACAAGCTGATGAGCCCGAAATAGAGAATGATCGTTAGCAGGGCATCCGAGTAAAAATAGAAGTAGCGGTACGTGATCGATTTCACGCCGCCATCGTGAGTCAGGATGTGGTACCTCCCAAGGCTCACAAATACGCACAACAGCATATAGAGGTTTAGGACGAAGTACTTCTTTAGAACTTTCCGGCGGACAGCACACACCACCACAAGGGCTTCCAGGAGTGTTCCCAGGAGAAGTATCGCGTAGCTCGCGGATCCAGGCATCTCACCCTTGTCAATGGGCCCTGGTCCGCTGTCCCGTTCGACAGCCTAGACTAACGGTTCCGGCTTATTTCCAAGGTGCTGGTGCCGGATCTGGACCGTTTCTCCAGGGCGCTGGTGCTGGGTCTGGACCGTTTCTCCACGGTGCTGGAGCCGGATCCGGACCGTTCCTCAACACCGGTATCGGTGCTGCTCCGTTCGCCATGATGAACGAACCGTCGCCGTGCGCCGCTACCGCTGTTTTCAGGCCCATAGCTCCGACCAGAACAAGCATCGGTAGTAACAGAACAAAGAGCTTACGTGACATTGCAGTGCCTCCCAGGGAAGGAAAGAGAAAACCCCGAGACGCACTCTATATTAAGTTACACTATTGTCAAGTAGCTCCAGGCTGTGGACCTGCTGCTAATCGGTACACACCTAGGCCCAACATTCTTCGCCAGACTTTCGCCTCGCGTGAAGATGAACCCAGCTGTGACCGCACGCAGGATAAGATTTTCGACATGCATGGTCAACGGTACAGTAGTACTAGGGGGTCTGGGACTTTGCTGATGGCCACAACTGGCTTCCGAGCGTGATAGCACGCGGAAAGCCGCGCAAATGTCTGCCTGGTTGGCAGTCTTTTCGACGATTCAAAGCCCTGCCAGTGAGCGGCGACCAGAACGCGTGCGCTTGGTGAGCGCTTCTCTTGACGCTTTAACGAAGACTCCGTAGCATGAAATGTCGCATTAGCCGGCGTAGCTCAGTGGTAGAGCGAGGGTCTCATAATCCCTAGGCCGTGGGTTCGATTCCCTCCGCCGGCACCATTCCCGTAAAATTTCCGCAAATCCTCCGGATCCGGCTGCCGGACTCCGAGTAACTATTGGGACAACTCGCGCAGGGGTTTTCGCGAGCCTGCTCCTTCCGGATGAATCTCGGGGCTTCTGGCTAGCGTCCTGCCGGCCGTAGAAGTCGTCTTTATTTTCCAGTGTTTTGGCACTTACACACGCACAAGTTAACGCATGCCAAATATGCTTCCCCGACCCTTAGTTGACGCGAAAGTACTATCAGTCTTTTGCGCAACGTACAGGGTTGCGGCGCTGGTGTCCCTACAGCCTTCCTTGTAATAGTTCTACTAAGGAGAATCCTCGATGTTACGTGCCCCCCGATACCCTGCGTGGGTGTGCCTTGTCCGTTTTAGTGGCCTGGCCACTTTCTTTTCCAGTCGTTTTGGGCGCCGCGCTGGGGCCGTACGCTCCCGCCAAAATCAACCCGTCAGCCGCGCCAGCCATGATTTCCAATTCTCGAATGATCGCAGCTTCCCTGCGTTGGTAGGGCTGGTGTGCACCCTCGCCGTGGTTGGATTGTCGGGGTGCGCCGGCGGATTCCAAGGCGCAAAGCCACTCGCCGCAGTTGCTCCCACCGTTACGCAGCCAGCGAACCAGACGGTGATGGTCGGGCAGACCGGAACGTTCAGCGTAACCGCCAGCGGCACTGGCCCCTTGACCTACCAGTGGTACAAAAATGGCGTAGCCATCAGCGGCGCAACCTCCAATACCTACACGACTCCTGCCACCGTCGCGGGTGATACCGGTGCCGTGTTCACGGTGACCGTATCGAACTCAGCCGGGTCGGCTACAAGTGGTCCCGCAACCTTGACCGTGCAAGTCCCGGCTCCTGTCGCCGCCAGCATCGTTCCCAGCAACGCGACGCCACCCTACAAAGCATCGGTAATGCTCGTGCCCACCTTTTCCGGCGGCACTGCGGTCATCGGATCAGGTGGCGTTGGGAGTTCCGACATTACGGCTTCCGCGGTCAGTGGGGCATCGTATCCAACGCCCCCATTGACGTCTGCGAAGACGTACACGCTGACGGTCACGGATTCGAAAGGTAACGTCGTTTCCACCACTTGCCTGGTCACGCCGACAAACGTAACCATTACGCCGATTTCGCCCGCGAACCAGACGGTTGCGCCAGGACAGCTTCCCTTCACCGCTACGGCGAGTGGCGGCCTAACGAACAACCTGATATGGAGCGCCAGCGCCGGAAGTTTCACCGCCAACGTATGGACTTCGCCGAATGTCATCGGTACCTACACCATCACGGCCACCAGTGTGGACAACCCGTCAGTGTCGGTCTCCACTACGACAACTATTAGTGGTCCAGTCATCACGACGCAACCTCTTACCCAGCATGACTGCACCGGCGGCAGCATATCGCTATCCGTCAGCGCCAACTACGCAATCAGCTATCAGTGGAATTTTAATGGCTCGCCGATTCCGGGAGCCACGAATGCAACCTACAGTATTCCCGGAGCCACTTCAGCGAACGCCGGGAATTACACCGTCACGGTCACAAATGGGATTGGTAGCGTGACCTCCAGCGTCGCCGCAGTTGCCGTGGGCTCGACGATTACACTGAATCCCACCAGCGTTTCGCTGCACCCGGCACAAACAGGCACGTTTTCGGTCGCGGCCCAGGGCCTGACTCCATTCACCTACCAGTGGTTCCAAATCCCGTCAGGTGGCACCACCGGTGTAGCGATCTCCGGCGCGACATCCAGCACGTACACCACGCCCGGGGTCGATATGACCTACAATGGCGCCAAGTATTACGCAGCCGTCACCGACTCCTGTGCTGGAACTCCGCTCGACAGTACACAAGCAACGCTCACGGTCACGGCGGGCAACACCTCTCCGACGATCATCACCCAGCCCGAGGGTGTGAGTGTAACCGCCGGAAGCACGACATCGTTTAGCGTCGTGGCTACAGGCACGCCAGCGCTCTCCTATCAGTGGTACAGAATTCCCGCTGGTATGACGGCGGGCACTGCGATCCCCGGCGCCACTTCCGCCACCTACAACGTCCCAGCCTCGGCGACCACTACCGCCAATGATCAGGACGCCTACTACGTCGTGGTGTCCAACGCTTACGGGCAAGCAATCTCCCAACATGCCACGCTCGCGGTCGGCAATGGAATCCTGCTGCAAATCACCGGGCAGCCGGTCACGCAATATGTCAATGTCGGAGACTCAGCAACATACCAAGTCACTGCGGTATCCAGTTTGCCTTTGACCTATCAATGGTTCGAAGCGCCCCCAGGAAGTTCCACGTTCACAGCGATCCCTGGCGCAACCAGCTCGACCTACACCGTGGACAACGCTACGACCGGGCAATCCGGCTCTGTCTTCTACGCGGTCGTCAGCAACGGCACCACCTCATCCGTCACCAGCAATTCCGCGGCGCTTTGGGTCGGTCCGCTGGCATCGATTCCGGACCTGTGCAACTCGGGTTGGTCTGCCTTGGGTAACGCCGCCGCCGGCTCTGGCTGCACCTACCAATTAACTGCCTCCACCAACAACCAGCACGGCGAGATTGTGTACCCCACTTTAATTTCTACCGGCGACATCCAACTCAGTTTCACGGTGACGCTCAGCAATCCCAGCGCTGTCCCCGCAGATGGATTCGCCGTCGTCTTGGGTGATCCTTCGCTGGGAGCAACACCCACCAGCTTGGGTGCCACCGGCATGGGTTTGGGAGCCAAAGGAATTCCGGGTCTCCTGTTTGCCTTCGATACCTATCACAATGCCGGCGAGTTTCCAGTACCTTACCTCGGCGTAGGTCGCGGCGAGTCCGCTCAATTCGAGAATCCTTGGTACTACGTCAACACCAGTATTCCAACCCTGGTAGCGGCGGGCCCACCCATTTCGCACAACTACACCGTGTCCATTATTCAAGGACAGTTGATCGTGACGCTGGACGGCGTGCAGGTTGTGTCTGGAACCATAAATCCACCGCCTGTAGCTTATCTTTACGTCACCTCGTCAACTGGCGGGTCATGGGAGACCACCGTCATTAGCAATGTGTCGTCCACGGTTTCGCCGCCCCCCAATTGATTGTGAGGCGTGTAAGGAGAATTACGATGAGATCGATTCTATTGGCAGCCGCTGTTTTGCTTAGTGGACTACTTGGCGGAGCCTCCGTGACGGTGGCGCAGGAGTCGTACAACGGAGACGCAGCTGCGACCTATCATTGGGTGCACACCAACGCCGGACCCGGGCAATGCGGCTGCTTCGGTCTGAACGGCGCCAGCATTTCCGGCTCTTGGAACGTTCACGGTCCCTGGTCCGCAGTGGTAGATGTCGGCAGCGAGTTCACCAGCAATGCTTCGTCGACAGGAAATTCTCTGACCCTGACATCGTTCCTCGGCGGCGCACGTTTTCAGCTGCCGGAACCCTGGCTCCGCCGGATTCGCAGGCATAAGCCGCAGCCATTTGCTCAGGTGCTCGTAGGGGTGGCCCACGCAGGCGGTGGCGAGGCCGGCGTCGGCGACGCTTCCTACGGATTTGCCGCTCGCCTCGGCGGAGGCGTGGATGTGCCGCTAAATTCCCGCTTCGCACTCCGCGCCATTCAGATCGACTACTATCCGACGACCTTCGCGAACGCCACCAACGATCACCAGAACAATCTCATGGTTAGCGCCGGAATCGTCTTCCACTGGTCGCTCCGAAAATAATTCTGCGCAAAACGGAATCGCCGCGGACTGCCTAAAACCCTCGTACGCCTGGCCGCGTGTCGCGGTTCCAGGCACCCGCGCATCCCGCCATACCTTGAATCCTGCAAATAGGCTTGCAATCTCCATACGACGCGGAAGAAATTACTCAAGTTTCCGCGCAATATGGGAGCAATCAGAGGTTGTCCTTGCGAGGTGTGACGAATAGGCCCAACTATCTGTACTATGGACCTTTCAATTGCTGCGTCACTCGTGAATGAAGTTCTAGTCACTGCCGTGGAGTGAGATGATCCCCGCCAAAGAAAGGTCAAGCCAATGAGAGCCGACATTGTGCCGGGTGCCACTTTTCCTAACTACGAGCTAACCGATCACACCGCAAAACGTCGCAAACTTTCCGACTTGCAAGGACCCGATCCCATGATCCTCGTGCTCAGCCGTGGAGGTTTCTGCCCGAAGGATCGCCGGCAGGCCGAAGGCCTGGTCCAGCTTCATCGCGAGCTCGAAGTCGGTTACTGCCGCCTGGTCACCATCAGCACCGACAATTTGATTGAGACCAACGAATATCGCACCGGCGTCGATGCCCACTGGCCCTTTCTATCCGACGCGGGACGCACCGTGCAGAAAGATCTGGACATCGCCGAATATACCGACCCTGAACACAATCCGATGATCCCGCACACCTTCGTCCTCGAACCAGGGCTGCTCATCTTCAAGATTTACAATGGCTATTGGTTTTTTGGCCGTCCCACCGTCGAGGAACTCCGGCAGGACTTGAGAGCGGTGCTGAAGAAATGTCGTCCGGATTGGGACATTACCAGTCCCGACCTGAAGGCTGCCTGGAGCCGCGGCGAAAGAAACCGTTTTTATCCATACGGAAAAAGCTACGCTCGCGTCTTCGGAGACCAGGAGTAACGTCGCGAATTTCTAACGATCCTGACACAGGAGGCAATCACAATTTCGCCGCAACGATCTCCTCGAGCGAACCGCCGCAATTTTCCTGTACTATTGGATTTTCTATGAGCACTCCCGCTTCCCTGCAAGCTGCAACGCCCGTGCGCGTGATCAGGAAACTCTGCGTATTCTGCGGATCAAGCATGGGCGTCCGCTCTGTCTATCGAGAGGCGGCCACTCAGCTCGGCGTAACGATGGTCGCTTCAGGGATGGCCCTGGTCTACGGCGGAGGCCGCGTGGGCTTGATGGGCGTGTTGGCCGATTCTGTCTTGCACGCCGGTGGTGAAGCGATTGGTGTCATGCCGCGGGCCCTGGTGGAAAAGGAAATCGCGCATACGGCGCTGACGCAACTGCACGTCGTCGAGACCATGCACGAGCGGAAATCGCTCATGGCGGATCTGGCCGACGCTTTCGTTCTGTTGCCAGGGGGATTTGGAAGTTGGGAAGAATTTTGCGAGGTGGTCACCTGGTTGCAGCTGGGGATGCATCGCAAGCCCTGCGGGATTTTGAATGTCGCGGCCTACTACGACGCGCTGACCGAACTGACTTCGTGCGCTGTGGCCGAAGGATTTCTCGGCGCGCCTCACAAAGAGATGGTCATCGTACGTGACAACGTCGAGCAACTTTTGTCCCAGCTGAACACCGCTCCACTGCCCTCGCTAGCAAAGTGGGTGTCGAATCGAGAACGATGAAAGCCGCAACCGCTCCGGAAACCGTCAAGTCGCAACCTCGTGTGGGAGCAGGCGTTCTGCTCGTCGATGAATGCGGCCGGGTATTGCTGACGCTGCGAAAATTCCCTCCCGAAGCGGAATGCTGGAGCATCATCGGCGGCAAAGTTGATTTCCTGGAAACCGTCGAAAGGTGCGCGGTCCGCGAGGCGCTGGAAGAGGTCGGTCTGAAGATTGCCATCGATGGCCTGCTTTGCATCACCGATCATTTGCTGCCGGAGGAAGGCCAGCACTGGGTTTCGCCTGCGTATCTGGGGCGAATATTGGAAGGCGAAGCGCGAAATTGCGAACCCCACAAGACCCAGGAAATACGCTGGTTTGCGTTGGACGAACTTCCTGGCAACCTCACGATGACTGCGAAGAACGCCGTCGCGGCTTACGAGCGCTGCACTAGTACTCCGCACCCGGTCAATAAGTAGAGTGCTGCTTTCGATTTCCTTCTGGAAATCGGATTTCCGGCGACTTCGTGTCTCCGGTAAACTGACCCGGTATGAAATGGAGAACCCGGTCCTGCCCCTCCACGGGGCGCTCGGGCTGTGCCTCGAGATGCGCTTTGTCGTGCCGTAGCCCGCGGAGTGCGTGGTGAACGGTGGGAAGCGTTCGCGACGTGACTGGCTTCGACAGACCTCGCGTCTCGCGCTGGGCTTTCCACTCGGTGTCCTCTCCGCTTCCGATGCGTTTGCCGGCAGGGTTTGGCCCTATCGCGAACCAGAGTCGCCACCGCTTCCCGGATTGCCACCACAAAATCCGCCGCCCATAAGCGGGATTTCTTCGCTGTTCAGCAACGATCCCACGAAATATCGTTTTACGCTGGAAGAAGACCGGTTTTTGGAACAGATCGAACGCGCTTGCTTCCAGTTTTTCTGGGACGAAGCGAATCCCTACACGGGGCTGGTGAAAGATCGCAGCCAAGCCAACGGAACCGATTCTCGCAACGTCGCCAGCATCGCGGCGACGGGATTCGGACTGACGGGCCTGTGCATCGCCGATCATCGCGGCTGGGAAGATAAAAGAAAAATCCGCGAGCGCGTACGCAATACGCTGCGCTTCGTGGCCACGCGTGTCCCGCAGGCGCATGGATTTTTCTGCCACTTCCTCAATTTCCAAAACGGCGAACGCGTCTTTCAGTCGGAAGTCTCTTCGATCGATACATGTCTTTTCATTTGCGGAGTACTTACGTGCCGGGCGTATTTTGATGACGCCGAAATCACCGATTTGGCGACAACCTTGTACAACCGCGTCGACTGGAACTGGCTGCTGCACGGAGAAAAAACGTTGTCCATGGGCTGGACCCCCGAGCACGGATTCATCAAGGCGCGCTGGGACGCGTACAGCGAATTAATGATGGTGTATCTGCTGGGCATCGGTTCGCCGGCGAACATCATGTCGAAGACGAATTGGGATGCCTGGACACGAACCTACTTCGAGTTTAACGGCATCCGTTTTATCGGCGCGCACGCTCCGATATTCGTGCACCAGTTTTCGCATGCGTGGTTTGATTTCCGCGGGAAGCGCGACCGGTTCGCGGATTATTTCGTCAATTCAGTGATCGCGACGAAGGTCCACGAACTGTGGTGCCTGGAGCTGGCCCGCCAATTTCCCGACTATACCGAAGATTTGTGGGGAATCACGGCGTCGGATTCGCCCCGCGGCTACGCGGTGTGGGGCGGGCCGCCGGCAATGGGCCATGTCGATGGGAGCATCGTGCCGTGCGCGGCCGGTGGGTCGCTGCCTTTTCTGCCGGAAGCGACGCTGCGGGTGCTGCGGACGATTTATGCAAAATATCAGGATCGCGCGTGGCGGCGTTATGGATTTGTCGATGCGTTCAATCCGCTTACAAACTGGTACAGTCAGGACGTGATTGGAATAGACACCGGCATCACGATGCTGATGGCGGAGAATGCGCGCACGGGTTTTGTGTGGGAGCATTTTATGAAGAACGACATCGCGAAGAATGGAATGGCGAAGGCTGGATTTCAGTTGATCGTGCCGGAGACGCCGGCTGCGGTGGCGCCTCCCATTCCGAATGGGTACCCGTTATATATAACAAAATAAACAGCTTATCGTTGCGATGAATGATTTCTTGGAATTCGCCAGAAATGATATTTCTCGGGCGGCCCCCCTCCCCGTTATTTCGCAAGTGTTGATCCTAAAGGCGCTTAAAGTGGTTTGTTTTGCCAGACTTCTGCAAGTGTTGATTCTACTTCGCTTACGTAGTTCGAATTAGTCAATTTTTTTGTGCCTGTACTACTTCAGTTCGATCAGGGCCAAGGCGTGCGGTTCCAGCGTCAACGACAGGGAGCCATTTTTCAAGGGGTAGGATTTGGAGGCTGGCAGCGCGGCGGCTTTGCGAAGGGCTTCGATTTGGGCGATGGTTGGGGAGGCTGGGCGGCCTTGTTTTTCGTAGAGAGGCAACGGGGAGCCGTGGTCTTTGTCGACTATGGTGACTTTGGCGGCGGTTGCTTGCAGGCCTTTGAAACGGAGCGTCATGGTTTTGGGCGAGCCGGCTTCTTCCGGGAGGAAGAGATTCCAGGCGGCGATGGCCAGCGTGCCGTCTTTGCGGCGGGTGACCAGGAGAGAGTCGGAGGCGGCGTCGAGGCGGGTTTCGCCCAGGCGGTGGAGCAGTGCGAAATCGTTGAAGACGGGCTTCGGGATGCTGCGTTCGGCCAGCAGGCCGAAGCCGCCGTAGAACGGAGTCTTCACCACGCCCTGTTCTTCGAAGACGTCGGAGAAAGTCCAATAGCTCATGATGTCGGCGAGGCCGTCGCAGGTGCGGATGGTGTTGGCGAGAAAGGGTCCCATGTAGGCGCTGTCGGTGACTGCCGGTTCGTTGTCGTAGGCGGCGTTGTATTCGGTCCAGATCAGCGGCATTTTTGGATAGGCGGAGGCGGCGATCTGATCGTGAACCTTTTTTACCGAGCGGCAGACCATATCGTTGCGGGAGATTTTTTCGTGGGTGCCAAAGACGTCTTCGGCTTTGTCGTTGCCATAGACGTGAGTGGAAGCGAAATCGACCGGGATGTTTTTCTCTTTGCAATGGGCGAGGAAGCGATCGACCCAGGCAGCTTGGGCGGTGGATGGTCCGCCGACACGCAGGCGAGGGCTTACGCGCTTGATCGCCAGCGCGGCTTGGTCGTATAGCTGGTAGTAAGTTTCTTCTTTGGGATTGCCGACCCAGAAGTCGAGGTTGGGTTCATTCCAGACTTCGAAATACCACTGCGAGACTTCTTCGATGCCGTAACGCTCCACGAGATGGCGCGTGAAGGCTTCGATGAGCTGGCTCCATTTGTCCCAATCTTTGGGCGGGGCTACGTTCTGCTTGTACCAGAAGGCGTGAAGGGCGTTGGGGTCGGAGGCTAGCTTCTTGGGCATGAAGCTTAGTTCGACGAACGGGCGGACTTTGTTGGCGATGAGTCCGTCGTAAATTTGGTCTACGTAGGAAAAATTGTAGGTGGGCTTGCCGTTGGCGTCTTCGTCGTAGAGGCCGACTTCATCGTGGAAGATGGCGTGGAAGCGGATGTATTCGACGTTGGTGATGCGTTTTGTTTCGCGGAGGTCGCGGCGGTAGTCGTCGCGAAGGGAGAGGATGGCGCGGCCGGAACCGAACACTTTTTCCCAGAAGTGAGGGAGCGGGTGGGAGGGGGCGTTGGGGTTGATTTCGATGGCTTCGGCGAGAGTTTGGGCGTGGAGAGTTTGCGGGCTTGCAAAAGGAAACAAGAAGAGCGCGATTGCGACACTGAGAATTGCGCGGCGGGTTGCGAGCATGTTCTTGGGCTTCTCCGAAACAGAGTTATAGCAGAGATGTGCCGAGCGTGCACTTATCGGGTTAGGGTGCGCAGTGAAAAACAACGTGTCTGTGGGCTGGGTAAGCTGGGGCACACCCTTCGAGACTCAGCGTAAAGCGGTGCTGCGCCCCGACAATTGCTCGGAGCCTGCGGGATGCTTTCGCGAAGCTCAGGACAAGCCGGCGTTACCAAGTCCTAGAAGCTAAACCGCGCTTGAAGTTCGATTACGCGGCCGGCCAGGGCGGTTAGCCCTTGGCCGAAGCTGCCGTTGGGCGATGTGACAGTTTGCGTGCCAGTGATTTCGTTAACGTTCAGGGTGCCGATGGTTTGCGTATTGCCCATCTGGTTGTTGCCATTGAAGAATGGCATGAAATTGGTTTGATTGAAGATGTTGTAAAAGTTGGCGCGAATATCGAGCTTGGCGTTTTCGCCAAGGACGGGCAAGTGCGGCAAGCCGAAGGCTTTGCCCAGTGTCAAATCGACGGAAGAATAACGCGGGCCCCAGAAGGAATTGCGTGAGACCCCGGGAGCGGTGGGAACTCCGCTGACGACGGTTGGCGGAGTGAAATAAGCCGTCGGGCCATTCGGGAAATTGCCTCCGTCCCGCTTGAAACCTGTGTTGCTGTAGTCGCCGAGCGCGCCGCCAAGGTACGCGGCAGGGCGGACGGTGCAGTATTGGCTGTTGGCGTAGACGAGACCGCAGGTGCTGGAGCCGCTCGGGTCGGTGACCTGGACGTTGTACACGGGACTCCAAGGGAAACCGGTATGTGCGTTGAGAATGCCGGTGACGGTCCAGCCGCCGGCAATTTTGTCGAGCCAGGCATGCTCGCCGCGGAAGATGCGCGGAGTCCATACGCCGAAGACCTTGAGATTGTGAGCGACATCGAAGTCCGATGGGGCCCATTCCGAACGCGGGTTGAATGGGAAGGTTGCTATCGCGAAGTCGCTCGAAGCGTTGTCCTCGGCCCGCGAGAAGGTGTATTGCGCATCGATGGAAAACGAGCTTGAGAAACGATGCTGGACCTGCGTCAACAGCGCGTTGTAGCTGCCGTTCACGTCACTCGTGAAAAGGTTATATTGCTGAACCGCGGGATTGAGTGGAGTGAAGAACAAGTTCGGATATGTCTGTCGAGTGTAATGCCTGCTGACGTTCCCCTGGTATCCGGCCGTCAGAACCCAATTGTGGCCGAGATCGTATTGCGCGAGGAGCGAGTAGCGGTAAGTGACTGGAGTTGGAAGATTATTCTGCACACCTATCAAACTAACCGGAGCTCCTCCGAGAGGGAGGTTGGTCGTGGGGTCGAACGCTTGAATCGCGTTGGGGTTCACCGGCCAATCTGTGAACTGATGGGGATCGCCGGGAACGGCGTAGACGAGGTTCGAACCAAAAGCGTTCAGATTGGTGACAAAGGGCGGGTTGGAACGCCCCTGGAGGGAGATCGCCTCCTCAACGCGGTTATAACCGACACCGAAGCCCCCGCGGATGACGAGACGGTTGTGAAAATCCTGGCCAAGCAACGGTAATTTTCCGGGACTCCAAGCGAAGCCGACCTGCGGACCGAAATTGTTGTAACTGGCGTTGTAGAGATCGCCGCCGACCTTGAGACGAAGGCCAGTCAGGGGATCCGGCAGAGGGCCAAGGAGGGGATTGCTGATATTGCCGAACTTTTCGTGAACGGGGCCGAAGTATTCCCAACGCAGGCCGAGGTTGACGGTGAGGTTGGGCTTCAACTTGAAGTCGTCCTGGAGGAATAAGGCGTAGATATTGGAGCGAATGTATTTTCTCGCGTCGGTAGGTTGGCCCGTGAGCGGATCGAAATTGCCGCTTTCCTGTTGAGGAGCATCGTTGGCGAAATCCCAGACATTATTGAAAGTGTAGGTAGGCCTGGCGGCGCCAGCCTGGACGTCGACGTCCTGTTCCTTGTAGATGTCCACTCCCGTTTTCAGAGTGTGCTTGTTTAGCACCTTGGTGAGGGTATCGCGGATGTTGTACGTAGTCTGATAAAAAACGCCGGGGCCAGGCGCGCCGAATTGGATGGTGGCGCCGCCGATGTTGCCAAGTTTGTCGATATTGTCCGAGGGCAGGCCAAAGGGCTCCTGCGAATTCGTGGCGAGTTCGTTAAAGAACCATCGGGTGACGTTGAAGCGCGCTTCGTTGATCAAAGTGGGCGTGAAGGTGTGATCCCACAATAATGCGCCAGATTCGTTCAGACGGTCGGAGTGCCAGAGATTCGCCGTGCGGGCATTTCCATTGAAAAAAGTGGCATCGTTGGGCACGTAATACATGCTGAAGGCGATCAAGTCGTTTTTCGTGGCTTGAAAGTCGACGCGACCGTTGTATTGGGTGGCCACGCTGTTGTTGGGATTTAGAGTCTGCACGAAGGCCACATCAGGAGTGCCATCGAGGCCGTTGCCGATCCTCAGTTTCTTGGCGCGGGCTACAAAGCGATCGACGAATTCGCGGTACACGCCTTTCTGCACAATGATGCGGCTGGTGGCGGTGCAGCGTTGTCCGGTGGTGCCGAATGCTCCCCAGAGGCCGCCTTCAATGGCGAGGTCGAGGTTGGCGTCGTCGAGGACGATCATCGGATTCTTGCCGCCGAGTTCGAGCGAGCAGTGTTTGAAACTCTGCGCAGCGGTGGCGCCGACAATCTTGCCGACGGCCGAGGATCCAGTCAGGGAAATAGCGCGCACGACGGGATGCTCTGTGAGAGG
>Ga0137403_10002500_pt1 | contig 22485 bp, 19 predicted proteins | sample CZOMad2_1_16fung_FD_122057 | JGI IMG/M metagenome (GOLD analysis project Ga0137403, IMG submission 122057) | Vadose zone soil fungal communities from Angelo Coast Range Reserve, California, USA - CZOMad2_1_16fungal (Hybrid Assembly) | ecosystem: Environmental > Terrestrial > Soil > Vadose zone...
TCCTTCATTTTCGGGTTCCAGCGCCGCGTCTGGTGACCGAAGTGAACTCCGGCCTCCAGCAACTCTTTCATCGTAATTTCTACTGCCAAGTTTCCTCCTAATAGGATAGCTGTTTGCGGTAGCGGCCCCTCTTACGAAGTCGTCGCTACAGAACAGCCTCTTGCCGGCTTCTTGCCGGCCGTGATCTCAGCGGGCTGACTTGCGTCAACCCGCTGGAGCTCGGTTTGACCCGGATTTTCCCGGGCCACAAAAATTAACGCTTCGTGAACTGGAAGCGCTTGCGCGCGCCCTTCTGTCCGTACTTCTTGCGTTCCTTCATGCGCGAATCGCGCGTCAAAAATCCGTTCTTGCGCAGCGACGGCCGCAGCTCCGGATTGAACCGCGAAATCGCCCGCGACAATCCCATGCGCACCGCGCCCGCTTGTCCGCCCACGCCGCCGCCGTGCGCCGTCACCACCACGTCCACCTGGTCGGCGATATTCGTGAACTTCAGCGGCTCGACCGCGTCATGCTTCCACGCGTGATTCGGAAAATACTGTTCGACGGTCCGGCCGTTAATCGTAAACTTGCCGGCCCCCGGTCGCAGGAACACGCGCGCCACCGACTCCTTGCGCCGTCCGGTTCCCAGAAACCATGTCTGTGTGCCCGCTAAGGGCGTGCCCGTAGAACTCAACGTTCCTCCTCGCGATCGATGACTGCAAGGCAATCATCTCGATACCACTCCGCGCAGCAGCAAATTTCCCCACAGCTGCTTTACGGATCGATCTCAAACTTCACGCCTGCTTATTCCCCGCTAAGGCACCACTTAGAAGGAACAGCTACGCGCGGAAAAAATATAAATCTCGCTTACAGCGAGACCGCTTGCGGCTTCTGCCCGGCGTGCCGCGCCAGACCTGCCGCATCTCGGTACACGCGCAACTTCTTCGCACGCCGCGCGCGCAGCTTGTTCTTCGGCAGCATGCCGAGAACCGCCTCACGGATCATCCAGTCCGACTTCGATTCGCGCAATCTCTTTGCCGGCACTTCTTTTAATCCGCCGGGATATCCGCTGTGCGAATAATAAACTTTCTGCTCGACCTTGTTTCCGGTCATGCGAACCTTGTCCGCATTGATCACCACCACATGGTCGCCCGAATCTAGGTACGGCGTAAAAGTCGGTTTGTCCTTGCCCATCAGCATGCGCGCGACCTTGGTCGCCAGGCGTCCCAGCACTACGCCGGTCGCATCCACCACAAACCAGTTTGCGCCCACCTTCAGCGCCTCGGCTTCTTCACCCTTGGCTACATACGTCCTCATTGCGCTCAGTCACACCTTTCCCTGTAGGGATAAACACTAATCTTATGGTCTGCTCCCAACTTTGTCAACGGAGAGTTCCACTTGTGGCTATGGAAATCCGCAAGCTAGGGCCGCCAGCCGGCCTAAGTCGTCCCTTCGGCCGGCATGTTCAACCAAGCCAGAACGAAGATGAGTAGCGTCACGGCCAGAAATGAAGTCGGCACGATGAAAAAATAATAGAGAGAGACGCCGGTCATTGCGGCCAACCAGATGATATTTGCCAGCGCCGCTCGCTTTAACAGTCCTGCCCGTTCGCGGAAAAGGAGCAGATCGAATAGCGCAAAACCCAACGCCCCCAGCATGAAGGACACGCTAAACCCACGAAGCAGGTCGGACATGCTGCGTGCCGACCCCATCAAATTAAATTTGTAGCTGGACATCAGGCCCAGCAACTGCCTCTCGGTATCATTTGCGGGGACCCGCTCACGAATCAGCGAGAGCGAGTGCACCAATCCCAGGACCAGCAACGCTGCCGTGCCCGCTTTGAACAGGCGGCTTCCCCATTTGTCTGTCATGCCGCGAAGTTATACCACGAACCGCCCACCATGTATTATCCGGCGGTAGCTTGCGATATGCGCGTCCAGACCTGCATCGGGGTTGCGGTGCGATCGGCCTAAGCGTAGTGCGGAATAAAAGTTAACGATGAGCTTGTCGCGCCGGCAACAATTTGTTGAACAAATCCCTATGCCTAGCGCAGAGTACCGAAAAATTTCGCTTCTCAAGAGCCGCATTTTTTGCTAGAATTTTTCGCAAGCGGTGTCCCCCCCGTGGTCGGTCGGACATGCAACGAACTGATTTCGACACGCCCTTGTTAACCATCACCTTGAGCACCGAGAGGACCTCGTCCCGTTTCGTACGGCTTACGTGCTCGGGAATTCTTATCATCTCCTGCACGATTTTTGGTTTTACGCAGTGTTACGCGCAAGATGTCGCCCAAGCCGCACGCCAGGAAAAAGCCCGGAAAGAAAATCAGCAGAAAAAATCAAAGCACGTTTACACCGATGAAGATCTGAAGCGCGCGCAAATCCTCACGCCCGAGGATCGCGCGGAAGTGGAAGCAAGGAAACAACAGCAGCCACTCCCACTCCCTGGCGCAAAGGAAAGTCAAGATTCCCTGGACGCGCAGACTCTGCCTGCCGACCTTCCTCTCGGTGACGTCGCGCGACGCTATCGCAGACTGCGAGAAACGCTCCGGCTTGAGCAGTCGGCGGAGTTCCATCTGCCCTTTGTGGACGAGCCGGTACTTGCCACTCCCAAGCCTCTGGAAGTGGATGCGCCTCCCGCGACGGTCACGCGCAAGCGGCCAGTGGTGCCAGCGCCGGTCATTATGATTCCCGCGGAACCGCGAATCGAACCGTTCCAGCCGCCGGTAAAACGCTCGCCGTTCGAGCGTCCGCGCAATTATTTGTCGGCGCCCCCGCGATCGTCTGTAAATCGCGCGACGCCTCCGCCGAAGGCGCCGGCAATTGGCGAAACGTCTTCCCAAACGTCAACCACGCTCGCTGCGCCATCGAAACCAGCCGCTCCCGCGCCTGACCTTAGCGTTATGCCGTCACCACGACTGACGCCTCGCGCGACGCCAGCTCCACCAGTTGCGCCCATCGTTCGCAATGCCCCTTCGCGCGCGTCAATCCTTCCGGCAACGCCTGCAAAGCCTGCCGCGCCGGCGCGCGATTTTTCGGTTATGCCCGCTCCTCGCGTGACCCCTCACGCGACGCTCGCTCAACCGGCTGCGCCCGCTGTTCCCACGACGCCCTCGCACGCATCCGGTTTCTTAGCAACTCCCTCGAGCCCGGCCGCGCCGGTGCCTGACTTCAGTGCGATACCATCTCCCAAGGTTGCCGCTCGCGTTACGCCAGCGCAGCCTGCAGCCCCTGTCGTTCGCACGACACCTGAGTTGCCATCGCCTCTTGGTGCGGCGCCTTCGCAGCCTGCGCCCCCTGTCGTTGAGGCGAAGCCTTCGCGCCCGCCAATGGTTGCCGTGACGCCTGCGGCGCCGGCTAAACTGAATGTGGTCGTCGTCAAGCCTGGAGACTCCCTATGGAAACTCGCAGAGGAAAACTTGGGCAAGGGCCTTCGCTGGCGCGACATCCTGGCCGTCAATCCAGCAATTGTTGACGCCAACCGCATCGAGGCAGGCTCGCAAATCTTCCTGCCCTCGATTGCCTCCTCCTTCCGCACAGCAACAAAAATCATTGTCCACAAGGGCGACACGCTGACGTCAATCGCTCAGGCTCAGTTCGGCCGTGCCTCTTACTGGTCCTGCATCGCGCATGCAAATCCATCCGTCCAGGACGCCAATTTGATCTATGAAGGCCAATTGCTGCTCCTGCCTGCCCAGTGTGGTCGTCCCTAAGCGTCCTTCTGCTTTCTGGCGGAAACAATCAGCATCAGCTCGATCGGCCGGCCATCAGATCTAACTAAGTTCTGAAATAAATATCGGGCAACCTTCTGGCCAGTGCGCGCTTTGACGCGTGTACCTCCCTCCATAGAAAATCTTGTGGCGTCAATTACTTAATTGGAATAGGATGCCGGCAATTGCTCGCACAGAGTGACGGGTCGGCACTCTGGACTCGATCTCCCGAGGGTCATCCATTGAACCCGCATTCAGCAGCGAGCAGGGTTTCCATTGGCATGTTGGATTATCAACGTTCAGGAGGAACCATGTACCGCTGGCTCATATGCTGTCTCTCGTGTTTGGTCCTTTCGCTGGCCGCAGTCGCCCAACTTCCCACCTCCACGCTAAACGGCACGGTGACGGATCCGCAAGGCGCGGTGGTCGCTGGCGCAAAAGTGGTAATCATCAACGCCGCAACCGGCGCGAGCCGGGAAACCGCCACTGGCAGTGACGGTGGGTTCTCCGTGACCGATCTGACGCCGGGAAACTACACTGTACGGATTAATGCCTCCGGATTCGCAGTCAGCGAATTCAAAGAGATTCACCTCGATGTCGGCCGCGCCCTCACGCTCGACGTTTCGCTCAAGATCGCCAAGGCCGGAGAGGTTATCGAAGTAACCGGAGGCGAGATTGCCGTGAACACCACGCAGTCCGAGGTGCAAGGGCTGATCCAGTCTGGAGCAATTGAGAACCTCCCGCTGAATGGCCGGAACTTCCTCGACTTGGCTTTTCTGATTCCAGGGAACCGCCCCGCACCGCGCTTTGACCCCACCAAGACAAACACCGTGGAAGTTTCCTCAGCCGGGGCCTATGGAAGAGGCGGAAACATCATCATCGATGGCGCCGACAACAACGACGAAGTGGTCGGCGGAACGCTGATGAATTTCCCGGAAGATGGACTAGCGGAGTTTCAGATTGCCACCAAATTTACGGCAGAAGTGGGGCGTTCCTCTTCGAGCATCATCAACGTGGCCACGAAGTCAGGGACGAATGACGTGCACGGTTCGGAGTACTTCTTTTTCCGCCACAAGGCTCTGCAGGGATTGCCGGCAACCTTCGATCGCAGGGGACCCACGCCGCGCTTTGCCCGCGAACAGTTCGGCGGCTCGCTGGGCGGGCCGTTTATCACCGACAAGCTCTTCGCGTTCTTTGCGGGGGAATATCTCAATCAGGATCACGCCGTCCCCGTGGGCGTGCGAAACTTTGCCACAAACACCGTGTCAGGTGGCTCCGCGACTGCCTTCGTGCGCGACGTGCGCATCACCTCCAAAGGCGACTGGGTGCCTGATCCCAATGACCATATCTCTCTGCGCTACTCCTTTGAACGCTCCCTCGATGTGGACAACGGCTTCCAGATACGGCCGCTGGGCGGAGCGGCCAATCGCCAGCAGTCTCTTAACCGGTACAATTCCTTTCTCGCCAGCTGGTCGAAAAGCTTTTCCTCCACGCAGGTCAACACGCTGAGCTACCAGAAGAACTATTTCATCAACCAAATTCCGGCGTTTTCCCCGAACGATCCAGTGACCAATCCGGGCGGATTGGCACTTGGCAACGAGCTCCGATTCCCGGATCTTCAGGACGGCGCCAATTACCGCATCCCGCAACGCACCCGGCTGGCTCGTGACCAGATACGCGACACCTTCTACTGGTCTCTCGGCAAGCACAATTTCAGCTTTGGCGCGGAATTCCAGTATTACGGCTCCGACATCCTCTTTGACATTTTTGGAAGTGGAAGCGTTTACTTGGCCCAGGATTTCCCCACCGCGGACTTGAACGGCGATGGCTTAACTAACGACCTGGACATTCCGATTTCCTTCGCGTTAAAGAGTGGGGCGCCGGTTAAACCCCCTACTGCACCTTATGAGCACAACAAATATCTTGGATTGTTTGTGCAGGATGACTGGAAACTGAGACCCGGCCTGACCGTTAACCTGGGACTTCGTTGGGATGGAGATTTCAACTCCTTGGGAGAGACCGAGCAGAACAAGCCTTGTCCGAACTTGACCACGGCGAATATCCACTGTGAGTTCATCCGCAACCTTCTGGGTCCGCACAACTCGTCGGCTAAATATAAGAACTTCGGCCCGCGGGTGGGCTTTGCCTGGCAGCCTTCCGGCCTGAAGAACACTGTGGTGCGGGGAGGCTACGGCATTTACTACGACAGAGTCATTCTCGAGCCTGCCCTCCTGGAAGAGCTGCTCAACGGACGAGCGGTGCCGATCGTTGCTTTCAACGGCTCGACTATCGTAGGCGGCAGGTTCGCGCCCGATGCTACCACGGGGAAGATTGTCAATCTGGCTAATCCATTCGGAGGCGGTCCCAGCCCCTTCGGAATCGGTGTGACCTTCATAGACAACAAAGCGGCCACGCCGTTGGTGCAGCAGTTCACTTTGGGCGTGCAGCACCAGTTTGGAAACGATTATCTGGTCTCCGTGGACGGGATACACACCCGCGGAACGCGCCAGTTGATTCCCAGGTTTCTGCGCACCTTGCCGCCAGGAGTTTCCACTCCCTTCATCGACTGTCCCAATCCGCGAGATCCTTGCACCGTAATTGATCCTGCCACCGGCAAGCCCGCGGCGACCGGATGCCCTGCCGATCCCAGCTGCCAGTCGATCACCGACATTCGGTCTTCGGCGAGAACGTGGTATGACGCCCTCCTAGTGAGTTTCCAGAAGCGGCCAAAAAGCGGTGCGTGGCACGCTGGATACAACGTCAGCTATACCCTTTCCAAAACTTTCGACGAGCAGCAAGACGACCAAGTGAGTCCCAGCGGAGCGCCCACGGAGGATCCCGCAATTGACGCCATGCACGTAGATAGTTTGAAGATCGAAAAAGGCTATGCGACCAGCGATGAACGGCACCGTTTCGTGCTCTATGGAAGCATGGAAATACCCTGGAAGCTGAACGTTTCGCCCATTTGGACTTGGTCTTCCAGCATTCCCGAGAATCTGGATGTCCCGGCACTAAACGATGGTCGGCTCCCCAACATTCCGCGGAACGCTTTGGGACGCCAAATTCAGAACGGCGCCCAGTTGAACGCCGCGATCACGGCGTTTAACACCCTGCCCTTGTGCTTAACGAGTGGCAACACCGCCGGGCCGGTCCCATGCAATCAGGGAGCGTTAGTGAATGGAGTCTTGACGCCCATAGCCTTGCCACTGGTGAATCCAAAACTCAACTTCGGCCATGCCTTCAATTCGTTTGATACTCGAGTCTCCAGAACCTTTCATTTCAAGGAACCGCATAGCTTAGAGGCCATCGCGGAAGTCTTCAACCTATTCAACGTAACCAACATCCGCGGGACAACCAACCGTAACTACTCGGGAGTGAACAACGTCCTGACTTCCAGCGATTTTAACCGCGCGCTCGAAACAGCGGGGAAGTTCTTCGGCTCGGGCGGGCCGAGGGCTTTCCAGTTCGCACTCCGCTATTCCTTCTAATTGGGTTGTTTGGACAGCAACGAGCACGAATTCTGACGACCGGGGGAGGACGGGATTGGTTCCTTTCCCCGGTTGCCTTTCCCACTCGGCAGAATCGTGTTGCATGCGCTTCATGTGTGCCTGCGTATTTGTCGATCCTTGAACTCAAGAAGCAGCGACCAAGCACGGTTGTGGCTGTTCCCCCTTCACTGGCCTAGGACAAAGCGGCCACTCCAGGCCTGCTTTCCGTTACAATATTGACCAGGGGGATCGACGAGTGATTCACCCGAACGTCTTTCACAACGACGCGCTGCTGCCTATCGAGAAAGCTCGTCTTTCTCCCGGTCAGACCGGTCTCATCTGTGGCTGGGGCATCTTCACCACGCTGCGAATCTCGCGTGGCGAGGCCTTCGCCTACGAACGCCACTGGCGGCGCCTCGAAAAAGACGCCACGATCACGCGTCTCCCCATGCCCTACACGGCGGCGAAAGTGCGTGTCCATCTCCACGAGGTGATTCGCGCGAACAAGGTCACGGAAGGTTGCGCTCGTATTTATCTGGTCTATAACAGCGTCGGCTTCTGGCAGAGCGACGAAAAGTATCCGCAGGTGGATCTCATTATTTACACCGCGGGTCTCCCCGAACATCGCGAAACGGTGCGCCTGGCCGTCCGTGAACACGGGCGGCACGCCGCGTCTCCCCTGGCCGGCGTCAAAACCATTTCTTGGCTGAATAATGTTTGGGCCGTTGGCGAAGCTGTCAAAGAAGGATTCGATGAAGTCGTTATGCTGAACGAGCGCGGCGAAGTTACCGAATGCACTTCCGCGAACATCTTCGTGGTCCGCGGCGAAAAGGTTTTGACGCCTCCACTGAACTCCGGCTGCCTCGAAGGCGTCACCCGCGGCATCCTCATGGAAATCGCGCCGGAAGCCGGAGTTTCCGTCCTCGAGCAGGCGCTGCGGCCCGAAGACCTGCACTCCGCAGACGAAGTTTTTATTTCTTCTACGAACCGCAATCTCATCAGCGCCGCTGAAATCGCCGGTACTAAGATTCCCGCTCCTGGCCCCGTCTGCGAGCGCCTCAACGAACTTTTCGACGCCTACGTGGCTGACTACGTCTCGCGTCGCCTCGCTTCTGCCGCAAGGTAACAGCAATGTGCCCTTCCACCGATGCTTCAGGGAATCCGGCTCTAGATGGCTAGCGACACAAAGTTGACTACAATTCGAGCGGCGGCTCCGGCAGAAACTGGTGAGAAGACCGTCTTCAAAATTCTCCTGGCGATCAGCTTTTGCCACCTCCTGAACGACACAGTGCAATCGCTGATTCCCGCGATCTATCCGATTCTCCGCACCTCATTCCATTTGAATCTTGGGCAAATCGGTTTGATCGCGCTGACCTCGCAAGTGACAGCTTCTCTTCTCCAGCCTCTTGTCGGGTTGTACACCGACCGCCGCCCACAGCCCTACTCGCTGACAGTCGGAATGGGAATCACGTTGATTGGTCTGCTGGCTTTCTCGATGGCCCCGAGTTTTGGCACCATCCTGGTAGCCGCGGCGCTTGTCGGCATTGGCTCCGCCGTGTTTCATCCGGAGTCCTCCCGCGTCGCGCGCCTGGCTTCCGGCGGCCAACACGGAATGGCCCAATCGCTTTTCCAGGTTGGCGGAAACGCCGGCACGGCTTTGGGTCCGTCACTCGCGGCGCTCGCTCTTCCCAGAGGACAGTCCAGCATTGCCTGGTATTCGCTGATGGCTCTCGTGGGCATGGTCTTGCTCACAAACATTGGCACGTGGCTGAGCCAGCACCGGTACTACCAATTGCAATCCTTCCCAAATAATCCTGCGCGGTTAGCGTCCATGGAATCCGCTCATCCGCATCAGGTCTTGCCCAAGAGGAAGGTCGCGTTCTGCCTGGCCATCCTGGTGGCTCTCATGTTCTCGAAATTTTTCTATCTGGCCAGTTTGATCAGCTACTACACGTTTTATCTGATGAGCCGATTTCATCTCTCCGTGCATAACGCCCAGCTCCATCTCTCCTTGTTTCTTGGCGCGGTCGCCGCTGGCACTTTTATCGGCGGTCCGGTGGGTGATAAGATCGGCCGCAAGTTTGTCATCTGGTGCTCCATCTTGGGCGTTCTTCCGTTCACACTAGTTTTGCCGTACGCCAATCTGTTCTGGACCACAATTCTCAGCGTGGTAATTGGGTTCATCCTGGCGTCGGCTTTTTCCGCGATTCTGGTCTACGCTCAGGAACTAGTGCCCGGAAGAGTGGGAGCAGTCTCCGGGCTTTTCTTCGGCTTTGCCTTTGGCTTGGGCGGAGTCGGCGCGGCCCTGTTGGGCAAGCTGGCGGATTTGACCGATCTCAATTTTGTCTATCATGTGTGCTCGTTTCTGCCGGCCATCGGCGTCTTCACGGCCTTTCTCCCCAACCTCGAGCCCGCAAAAACCAAAGCTCCGGCGCCTAAGCCGTCGGCCGCCTAATCGCCGGTCGCCTCCGTGCGTTGGTAGGGCACGTTATGGCGCGCCACGGCGGTTACGCGTAGTTGACTAGTCAGATGACTAGTCATCGTGGCCACGAGCCACAGCCTTTTGATCGGCCAGGTATGCTTGCCGAATTGCCTCCTTGCCTCCCCTCGCGTGTTACAATTCCGGCATTGGGACTCACCCATGCCCGACACGGTACCTCTTGCCGGTGAAGCCGTTCTCGAAGTCGTCTCTCCAGACGGCGCGCGCCGGTACGCCCGCATCACGCAAACGCCTTTCATGATCGGCCGCGGCGTTGAGACGGGGAACCATTTGCAGCTCTCCGACCGCCGCATCTCCCGCAACTGCGCCGCCGTGGTCATCGAAGCCAATCGATTCTACGTGGAAGATCGCGGGCAGCGCCGCGGTCTGTTCGTCAACGGGGAAAAAGTGGATAGCCGCGAATTGCAGGATGGCGACTCGATCACTTTCGGTCTCGATGACTCTTACGAGATCATCTTCCGCTCCGACAAAGGCGCGGACGGCGATTCCCTTCCGCAACTGCTAACGCGCATGGAGCACATCACCAGTTCGGAGCCGACAGGCGGCGGGCTGATCAAGCTCAAGCGCCTGCTGGAGGCCAGTGCTTTGCTGCACTCTCAGCTTCCCCTCGACGAAGCCTTGAGCCACATGCTGGATCACGCCGTCTCCGTGACCGATGCGGATCGCGGCCTGCTTCTCGAAAGAGACTCGGCGGACGCGCTGAAAGTAAAACTCGCCCGGCGCAACGGCGCGCTACGCTTGCCGCCAGAAAGCGTGACACCCAGCAAGACTGCCATCCAACTTGCGCTCAAACAGCAATCGCCGGTGATCACCGAAGACCTGGCGCAAGCGGACATGGACCTGCAGGCCGCACAAAGCATCGTCGCGCAACGTCTGCGAGCGGTGGTGGTGATTCCGCTCTTCGCCATCTCGCGCGCGAATACGCAAGAGTCCATGGTCAATATCCGGCGCGGAGAACTTCTCGGAGTTCTCTATCTGGATTCGCGCCGCCCCGCGGCTTTCTCGAAACTGGACCGCCAGATTCTGGACGCCCTGGCTGCCGACGCTGCGAACATTCTGGACAACGCCCGCCTCGTTGAACGCGAGCGTGAACGCCAGCGTCTCGAGCAGGAAATCAATATCGCCCGCGACATCCAGCAAGGGCTTCTCCCGCGCGGTTTCCGAGAATACCCTCATCTCTCCGTCACCGGATTCAATCTCCCCTGCTTGGCAGTCGGCGGAGATTACTTCGATGTCTTCCCGCTGAGCGATGGCCGGACGGCGTTTCTTATCGCGGACGTTTCCGGTAAGGGACTCGGCGCCGCGATTGTCACCACCATGCTTCAGGGCGCGCTCTCCGGAATGACTCTGGGCATCGATCCCGCGCGCGTCTTCAATCATGTCAACCGCTTCCTCTGCGATCACTCCGAGGTCGGCCGCTACGCCACTGTGTTCTTCGGCATCCTCGATCAGGAAGGCCATCTGGAATTCATCAATGCCGGCCATCCTTCACCCATCCTGATTCGCGGCGGCACGGCGGAAGAAGCCTTCACAGAAGGCTCTTATCCCGTCGGCCTCGTTCCCGAAGCCGAATACACCGCCGTGTGCCTGAAGCTCGAGCCTGGGGACACCTTGGTGCTGTTCAGCGACGGCGTTACCGAAGCCATGGATCCCGACGAGCAGATGTTCGGCATCGCGCGCCTCAAGGAACTCCTCACCGGCCAGCTCGAGTGTCCTCTTGAGCAACTTCAGAAATGCGTCCTCGAAGCCGTTGAAACCTTCGCCCGCGGTGCCCATCAGGCCGACGACCTCACGCTTTTAATCGTTCGCTACCGCGCCACCGCCGCAGCTGCCACGACGGACACCGATGTTCCATTGTCCGCTTCATCCTCATCTTCCGTATCGGCCGCTGCTTCCGCCGCTTCACCCGCAGTCTCTACTCCCCCCGCTTCCGCTGCGTCCAACTAAACGCAATTGTGGCGCACACGCCCGCAAGACTTTTCCGGCGGCTTTGGAATTCAAAAAGTTAGGGCGAAGGCCATAATCACCAGCCTTCGCCCCGTTTCAATTTCGCGGATTTTTTTCGACTCCCGTCGAAATTCCGTTTAGCTGCTTTGAGATTTTTTCTTCTGCCTTGGACTTACGCGCCGAGATCCTTGAGATCGTCCGTGGCCTGTTGCTCGGCGTTCTTTGTGGCTTCTTTGGCGTTAGCGTCAGGCTTGAGTTGATGGATGGCCTTGTTCAGGGACAGCGCTTTCTCCCCGTCAGCTAACTTGCATCCGGACAGATCAGCGCTGGTATGCACGCCCGTCACGCTCGCGCTTAGGCAGTTGAACTCTAACCCGAGATTGTGGCTGGCGTGGAGCGCGGCGAGACAGTCATGCAGCGCCACGAAAGACGCGCACGCATCGGTGGCGTTCGAATTGACCGGCAAAAGTCCCTGGGCCTGTAATTTCGGTGTGAGTTTCTTTTCGGTGTCGCTTCTGCTTCCGTTCGAATCGGGAGAATTTTTCGAATCCTTATCCTTCTTGACCCACTTGATGGGATTGAGCGAATGTCCGCTCTTGGAACCGGACGAGCCCGAATTTCCGTGTGCTGCCGTGGATGCGCCCGCACCCGCAGGGCCTTGCGCTCCCGCGCGCTCGGCGCCCACGGTCAGGAAAAGAGAAACACTCGGGATCAAGACAGCCACAACCAACAATGATCTTTTCATAGTCACTCCTCAATGGAAGATCTCTGGACAAGGCTAGGGGATGCGGCCTCACCCTCAGTAGGCCACGCGTATGGGCCAAAATGCGTTTTCGAAAAGTGGTACTCCCCCAATCGGTCACGCTGGCCGTTCGTACAGGTCAATTTTTTCGAGCCTTAATTTCTTCCCGATCGTTCCGCTGGATGGTGGGTCAGGACTTCAAGCGAAGAATGAGGCCGTAAAGAGTCATGCCAAGGCCTCCGAGGAAAAGGAGCGGCGTGCCGTATTGCGTCACGAGTGGAAGCATGGGAGCCGGCAAAGGAATCTGAAAGGGAGCGGCGTAGCCGGCAGCGAAATAGTGAATGACGCCAGCCAGAAGCATGTAAAGGAGGCCACGGCGAATCTGGTGCTTGCCGTCCGGGCCGGTGCGGCGGGACAACTGCACCTGCGGAACCGCTTCACGGCAAAAGGGGCACTGCGTTAGGTGTCCCGCAATGTGCTTGCCGCAAAATACACAGCGGCGCTTATCCACGACCGGTCTTGCCATTGCGCCCATACTGCTTCCCACCACCTCTCTCTCTAAGGCTAGATTCGGTGTCGTTGAATCGTCAAGGGACACCGTGCGGAAGAGTTAATCCCTGCCTTGAAAATGGCGTTAAGTTAAGGAGTTGGACATAAGGTCCACCCAGCCGCGAGCTTGTGGCCGGTCCACGTCGGCGAGAAGAAACCCTGGGAGGTTTGAGACCGATCCGAGCGCACTTGCCTCTTTGCTAACAGAGAGTATGTCCTACCAAATCATACTCCTCGGATTCATGTTACAAGGAGACTGAAAATAAAGGTTCGCATGAACTCGAATGACTTTGTGGCAGACAGTCGTCTTCGCGAGCCGAGGAGAAGTAAATGATCTCCCCCCTCTATAGAACGCTCTGGGCCCCGCTTGCCTTGGTCTTTGTAGCTCTTACACTTTTCGCAGCTGCGCCGGCCATGGCCCAAGAGAAGAAAGGCGCGCAAAAGAACGGCGTCGATGTCTCAAAAATGGGAGCTTATCGCGCTCTGGCGCAACACATGTATGCGGACTTCCAAAAGGGTGACGTGGCAGCAGCCGCTGAACTGGGAACGATACTGGAAAGACTCTGGGACAAAGCGGAAGAATACGGAGGCGATACCGCGCTCGCGAAGACCAACCGCAAACTGTTCGATGAAATCGATAAAGCCATGGATCAGTTCATCACCCCGATCACGGAAGCGAAAGGCAAACCACCGGATCCCTCCAAGGTCAAAGCCGCATTCAACATTTACATGGAAAAGCTAAGACTCGCTGATTAATCAGGAACAATTCAGCGACGCGCACCAGCCTACTATAGTTCGCGCAGGGCGGTGGCCACGGGACGGCTTGCGGCGCGAATCGCCGGGGGCATGCCGCCGAGGACCCCCATAATCAGAGCGAAGAGCACGCCCATCCAAAGAAGATCAAAGGTGATCTTAAAGGCAAAGGCCAGGTTGGAAAAAGTCTGAAAATTCATGGTGCTGGTGGTCAAGCCGTTGAGGGGCAGAACGGCAAGGCAGCCAACGAGGCCGCCAACAAAAGAAATCAACAGGGCTTCAACAAGGAAGGAGAGGACGACGTTGCCGGAGTTGAACCCGAGCGCGCGCATGGTGGCAATTTCACGGCCTCGTTCGGCGACCGCGGAGTACATGGTATTGAGGGCGCCAAAGACCGCGCCGATGGCCATGATCAACGCGACGAACCCGCCAAGTATGGTGATGAGCTGCGTCATGCGCGTGGACTGCTTGGAGTAGTAGTCGATCTCGCGGGTTACGTCCACACTCAAACGCGGATCGGCGGTGAGAGTGTCCCTCAACTGTTGAAGGGCAGCAGGCGAAGCGAGGTGCACTGTCACGGACTGAGAAAAAGTGTCGGGACGCTTGTAGGCGCCGTTCAGGAGGTGGGCGTCGCCCCAAACCTCGGAATCGAAGGCGCTTCCGCCAGCGTCAAAGATACCCACCACTTGCCAACGTACGCTACCAAGCCCAATGGTGCTTCCCAGAGTCAAGCCCGAATAGGTCGCCTTGGCGTTTTTGCCGACGATGAGTTCAGACAGACCGGGCCGGAACATGCGGCCCTCGATGATTTTGACATTGCGGCGAATATCAAAAACGTTTGGCGCAACACCGCGAAGCTCAACGTTGGCATCCGTACCGGTGGATCGCAATGGAATCGGCGCCATCAGGACAGCCTCCGGTGTCAGCAACGGGCCGTCGGCTCCACGAGCGATTCCCGGAGCATCCTGGATAATTTTGACCGCATCGAGAGAGACTCCACTGGTCATTTCGGACGTTGCCCCTGCGCGTGTAATGAGCGCGTTGTCCGCGGAGCCGGAAGAAACAAGCGTGGCCTTGAATCCGCGTGCGAGCGACAACATAGCAACGAAGACACCCACGGTTCCGGCAATCCCCACCACCGCAACGATTGTGGAAGTCCAGCGAGCTTTGACGCTCCGCACGTTGTAAACGAGTGGAATCGCCATTTCAGGCTCTCCTCAACGCGTTAACCACGCGCATGCGCATGGCGCCGATCCCCGGCAGCAGTCCACTCGCTGCGCCAACCAGGAGGGCGAAAACAAGGCCAAGCGTCAAAAGAGACTTGGAAAGAATGAGCGGGGGCAAAAGGCCCGTGAGAGCCACACCGATAGCAGGGATGGCTAAGTAGGCGAGCGTCAAGCCTAGCAAGCCGCCAACAAGGGCGATCACGACGGACTCTGCCAGAACGAAGAAAAGGACAGCGCGCCCGGAAAAGCCGATGGCTTTAAGGACCGCCAGTTCTGAGGTGCGCTCTCGCACAGAAATGGCCATGGTGTTGCCGGTGACCAAGAGTAACGTAAAGAAAACGACGCTGCCGATGGTAAGGATCAAGAGCTCGATGTTTCCGAACTGCTTGACGAAATAGGCGGCGAAGGCGGATTCCGTCTCGGACTTGGTCTCAAACGACGAGTTGGCAAACTTTTCGTCAATCGCCTTGGCGACGCGCACGGCGTCATCGGGGCTGTTCAGTTTGACCACGTACCATCCTGCCGTGCTTTTGATGACAGCCGGAGCGTTCTCGTCAAAATATTTCCACTGCAGCCAGAATTGGCTTTCGTCGCCGCCGGGGCGATCGCTGTGATAAATGCCGTCGAGATTGAACTCCCAAGAGCCGGCGCCATAGAGAGTAGTTTTGATGGGGATGCGATCGCCGATTTTCCAATGGAAGCGTGCGGCTGTGCGGGCGCCGGCAATAGCGCCCTGGCGGTCCTTCAGGAAATTATTCCACTGGTCGTCAGGTACCACCAGCTCGGTCATCACCTGGCGCTGATTTTCGGGGTCGATGACAAACTGTGGAAAGAAGTTTTTTTCATCCTGATAGACGCCCCCGAACCAGTGATTGTGCGTGACGGCTTTGACGCCGGGAATGGCCAGGATTTTGTCGCGGTGGGAAATCGGCATGAGTTGCATTAGGCCGATGCGGCTGACGACCACCAGGCGGTCCGCGCCCGCGATTTCCGTGCCGCGGCTGAAGGCGCTCTTCACCACGGCAAGAAACGTGAAGAGAACCAGTGCGATGGCAAAAGAACCGATTGTGAGGATGAGCCGAACCTTTTTGCGGAAGAGATTGGCAAAAATCAAACGGCTGAATTTCATGCCGCACCTCCGGCCATCACAGGTTGCTTGGATTTTCCGCCCTCGATGAGCACGCCCTTCTCCAGATGCAATGTCGTATGTGCGCGCGCGGCCACCACCGGGTCGTGCGTGACCATCAGAATCGTTTTGTTGTACTTGCCAACCAGCTCATCAATGAGGGCCATGATTTCGTCGGCGCTCTTGCGGTCCAGGTCGCCGGTAGGCTCGTCGCAAAGCAAGAAAGTCGGATCAGACACGATGGCGCGCGCAATCGTGACGCGCTGTTCCTGTCCGCCGGAAAGCTGGCGCGGATAGTGGTTCATGCGATCGGCGAGATTGACGACACCGAGCGCGGTTTCCACGTGCTTGCGACGCTCGGATTTCGACAGCTTGGTCAGAAGTAGCGGCAGCTCCACGTTTTGAAACGCCGTGAGCACGGGGATGAGGTTGTACATCTGGAAGATGAAGCCCACGTGGCGGGCGCGCCATTGCGTCAGCTTGCTCCCCGACATGTGCGTGATTTCGTCGCCGTCCACCGTAATGCCGCCAGCGGACGGCACGTCGAGTCCACCGAGCAGATTGAGCAGCGTGGTCTTGCCGGAGCCGCTAGGGCCCATGAAAGCTACGAAGTCGCCCTTGTCCACGTCGAGGTTCAGCCCTTGCAGGACCTGAATTTTCTCGCCGCCGCGGCTGTAGGTCTTGTTTAGACCGCGTACGCGGATCAGGCTGGACGAATCGCCGTTGCCATCAACTCGAATCATGTTCAGCTCCTACTGACGGATTTCAATTTTGTCGCCATCATGCAAACTTTCCGGCCCCTTCACAACCAGGGAGTCACCTGGCGACACGCCTGCCAACACCGCGACGTCCGTGCCGCGGTCCGTGCCCAGGCTGACAGCTCGGCGCTCGACTTTTCCATCGCGGACCAGGAAGACAAAAGAGGCGCTCGCGTCGGAGCGCACCGCGCCCTTCGGAATGAACGCCACGGCCTGCGGCCCTTTGTCTTTTCCTTTATCTTTCGCGACGGGCTGCTCGTTCTCCAGGAAGGCAACCTTCACGCCCATATCCGGCAAAATGAAGTTGTATTTTTCCAGATTCAGGATGGTGATGCGCACCTTGACCGTTGCCTTCTGGCGGTCGGCTGTGGGGATAACGGTCCGCACTTTAGATGGAATCGGCTTGTCCGGATAAGCATCCAGGGTCGCGGTGACCAGCTGTCCATTCTCGACCCGCGCGATGTACGACTCGTTGACGTCAACCTCGATTTCATTGGATTTCATGTCCACAATCGTCGCAATTCCCGTGCGCGTAAACCCGCCACCCGCGGAATTGGGCGAGACCATCTCGCCAACCTGAGCATCCTTGGAGACCACAATGCCCCCGAACGGTGCACGAATGGTGCAATTGTCCACGGCTTGCTGGGCTACGGCGATGCGTGCTTCCGAGGCAGCTACTTGCTGCTTGGCGAGAGCAATTTTGGCTTTTAGACTGTCCGCCGCCGTCGAAGCGTTGTCGAGAGCTTCCTGCGTCTGGACGCCGGCTTTCTGGAGCTGGTCAGCACGGTGTAACAGAATCTGCGCGTTCCTTAGCTGGACCTCGTAGTCGGCGATCGCGCCTTGCGCGGCGTCGCGGTCGGCTTTGGCCGAATCGAGGGAGCGCTTGACATCGGCGTCATCGAGCGTGGCGAGGAGCTGCCCCTGCGCAACGCGCGTGCCTTCATCGAAGAATACTCCGGTGACGCGCCCGGTAATCTTGGCAGCGATGGTGGCGCGACGGCGAGGCGTGATATACCCGCTGGCGTTCAGGGCCGTCTGTGGGCCTCCCGCTTCGGGCTTCGCGACGGTTGCCACCTCCACCACGGGCTTCTGGCTGCGCAAGGCATAGGCGCCCGCAACGATACCCGCGAAAATGAACACGGGGATCGACGCGTAGAAGATGCGTTTGCCCATCTTCGACTGGCTCCGCTGGCCGTCGTGGATGCGCAGTGAGCCAAGGTCAGGTTTCGCCGAGATTTCTGGACTTGCCATACACCCGTCTGCTCCTTGTATCGATGCAACGACACAATTTAGGTTACGTACCACAGAGCCAGAAAATTACACGAATGGCTCGGTACGGGATCGGGGAATCCACATTGTAACCCAGCAATCGGCGATTCGGGCTGAAATTACTTCCGGTGCCCAGCGGCCGGCCCAAGAGGAAAGACACGTTTGGTGGTTGAAGCTTTGGCCAAATAAGCGGCAGCCGGAGGAATAAAACGCATCTATCAATTCGAGTTAGATGCGTCGGACGAGTCGATGGATACATGGAATCTGAGCCTTCGGAGGCTCAGCAGATTTTCGGAAATCACTGCTTGACACGCTGGCTGACAAGTCTTATTAAGGAGATTCTGCGGGAACTTTCCCTACCTTAACTCTCCCGCAGGTGAGGACCCGGCATGAATCCTACCCGCCGTGATTTTTTCAAACTAACAGCCATCGGTGGAACTGCGGCCGCGGTGTTTGGCTTCGATTTGAAGCCAGCGTTTGCGCAACTCCGCACGCTGAAGATCGCGCGTGCCAGCGAGACGCGCTCAACGTGTCCGTACTGTGCGGTGGGTTGCGGCACCATCATCTACACCATTGGCGACCGCGCCAAGAATGTGACCGCCCAAGTGGTCCACGTCGAGGGCGACCCGGATCATCCGACCAACCGCGGCACGCTTTGCCCCAAGGGCTCCTCACTGCAGCAAGAGATCATGAATGACCGGCGCTTGCTGAAACCGCTGGTGCGCCGCCCCGGTGGAACCGAGTGGCAGGAAATTTCCTGGGACGATGCCATCAACGAAATCGCTCAAAAAGTCAAAAAGACGCGCGATGAAACTTTCATCGAGAAAGACGCCGCCGGACATACTGTGAACCGGCTGGAATCGGTCGCCTGGATCGGCGGCTGCACCGACACCAATGAGTTTAACTATCTGGTCGTGAAATCAATGCGCGCCCTGGGGGTCGTGCATCTGGAAAACCAGGCCAGGGTTTGACACGGCCCCACGGTCTCAAGTTTGGGACCAACGTTCGGCCGGGGCGCAATGACCAATGGCTGGGTCGACATGAAGAATACCGACATGATGCTCATCATGGGCGGTAATCCTGCCGAGAATCATCCCTGCGGATTCAAGTGGCCCGTCGAAGCTAAGCGCACGCGCAATGCAAAAATAATCTCTGTCGACCCGCGCTTCACGCGCACGTCCGCGGTCGCTGATCTCTTCTGCCAGATTCGCGCCGGCACGGACATCGCGTTCCTCGGCGGCGTCATTCGCTATGCCATCGAGAACAACCGCATCGCCAAAGATTACCTGGTCAACTACACGAACGCGGCCTTTATCATCAAAGGCGATTTCAAGCTGCCTGCAGACACGGATGGAGTGTTCTCCGGCTTTGACGCCAAGGCGCAAAGCTACGACAAGTCCACATGGAATTACGCAGGGACAGGCGGGGGCTCGGCGCAACCGGCAACCGGTGGGGCTCCGCCCGCTCCCAAGCTCCCGGAAAAAGTCGAGTTCGACTTAACTCTTCAGAACCCCAATTGTGTGTTTCAGCTGCTGCGGAAACATTACTCGCGGTACACGCCCGAGATGGTCGAGCGCATCACCGGCATCCCAAGGGAACAATTCCTCAAAGCCGCGGACCTCTATACGTCCATTCGCAAAGACGGCGACATGAAGAAGGCCGGCACGATTATTTACGCCGTCGGATGGACGCAACACACCTTTGGCACGCAGATCATTCGAACCGCGGCGATGCTGCAATTGCTGCTCGGCAATGTGGGCCGCGCCGGCGGCGGCGTAAATGCTCTCCGCGGCCATTCCAACATTCAGGGCGCCACGGACATGGCCGGCATCTTCGACAATTTGCCCGGCTATCTCAAAGTGCCCACTCCCGCCGATGCTTCGTTCGATTCCTGGATGAAGCGCATTACGCCGACATCCTCGAAGCCCGCCCCGTGGGATTCATTCAACTACTGGGGCAACACGCCGAAATTCGCGGCCAGCTATCTGAAGGCCCTTTATGGCGACGCAGCCACGAAGCAAAACGGCTTTGCGTTCGACTATCTGCCGAAAGTGGACCGCAACTATTCGTGGGTGCAGTTGTGGGACGACATGTACAACGGCGTCGTCAAAGGCATGCTGGCCTTCGGGATGAACGGCGTGGCCATCGGTCCCGATTCCAAGAAAAATATTAACGCGCTGAAAAAAGCCGATTGGCTCGTCGTCGGCGAAATTTATCCCGACGAGACCAGCGAATTCTGGAAATCGCCCGGCATTACCCAGGAGGAAATGAAGCAGATTCAAACCACGGTGTACCGTCTGCCTTGCGCCGGTTTTGCCGAGAAAGACGGCTCCTTCACCAATTCCGCGCGCTGGCTGCTCTGGAAGAACACAGCTTTGCCCACGCCCGGGGATGCCCGGCTGGACCAGGCCATCGTTGCGCAAATTTTCTTGAAGGTCCGCGAGCTGTACAAAAAAGACGGCGGCAAGTTCCCCGATCCCATCTTGAACCTGACCTGGAACTACTCCGTCCCATCGAGTCCGCCTCTGGCCGAGGTGTTGAAGGAAGTCAACGGCAAGGCGCTGGCGGATCTCGAGGATCCCGCGACGAAGCAGCAAATCAAGACCGGCCAGCAGCTCCCCGGCTTCGCTTGGCTGAAGGACGACGGCACGACCTCCTGCGGCAACTGGATTTACTGCGGCTCGTTCACCGAAGCAGGCAATCAGACGGCGCGGCGCGATCCGTCGGACCCCTCCAATCTGGGCATACATCCCGGCTGGGGCTGGTCCTGGCCGGCGAATCGCCGCGTGCTTTACAACCGCGCGTCGTGCGACGTTGACGGCAAGCCCTGGGATCCATCGCGAAAACAAGTCTGGTGGAACGAAAGCGCGCAAAAATGGGTCGGCAACGACGTGCCGGACTTCAAGGCCGATTCCAAGCCCAAGGATCATATGGGACCTTTCATCATGAATCCAGAAGGCGTCGGGCGGATCTTTGCGCCGCTCGGAGCCTTCGCCGATGGGCCTTTCCCGGAACATTACGAACCAATCGAGAGTCCGATTGACAACCCGCTTCATCCGGCGCAAACGCACAATCCCGTGGTGAAGCGCTTCAAGACTCCTGACGACAAATATGCCACGCCGAAGGACGGTTACACCGTCGTCTGCACGACTTATCGCTTAACCGAGCTTTATCACTATTGGACGAAAAACAATCCGATGAACGTGCAGCTCGTACCGGAACCGTTTGTCGAGATTTCCGAGGAAATGGCGCAGGAGATGGGCCTCATGGGCGGCGAAAAAGTGAAGGTCTCCAGCATCCGCGGCGAGTACATCGCCAAAGCGATGGTCACCAAGCGCATCAAGTCCATGCAGATCGACGGCAAAAAGGTCTACCAGATCGGCATCCCCATCCACCAGGGTTATCGCGGCATCAAGGAGGACGAAAACAAAGACGCGAGGACGCTGGTGAATCTGCTGACCCCGACCGTATTTGATCCCAACGCATACACTCCGGAATTCAAGGGCTTCCTGGTGAAGCTCGAGAAAGCGTAGAGGATGCCATGAGCCAGGAAATATTGCGCATCCAGAAAATCTCCGGTCACGCGGGGACCGTTCCCGGCGAGGGCACCCAGCGCGAATACACCGTTTGCAAACTCATCGACACTACGACCTGCATCGGTTGCAAAGCCTGCGAAGTGGCCTGCATGGAGTGGAACGACCTGCCGTTCGGCGAAACCGTTTTCAACAATACCTACCAAACCATGCCGGAGACGCGCTGGAACTACTGGAACCTGATCCTCTTCAACGAACACGTTCGCGAAGAAGACGGCACGCTGATGTGGCTGATGCGCAAGAACCAGTGCATGCACTGCGCAGAGCCCGGTTGCCTCGCGGCGTGTCCTGCGGACGGGGCCATCGTGCAGTACACGAATGGCATCGTCGATTTTCAGCAAGCCAACTGCATCGGCTGCGGCTATTGCATCACGGGATGCCCGTTTGACATTCCGAAGATGAATCCGAAGACTCATCGCGTTTTCAAGTGTACGCTGTGCACGGATCGCGTCAGCGAAGGGCTCGAACCGGCCTGCATCAAATCCTGCCCGACGGGCTGCCTGCACTTCGGCAGCAAGGACGATATGAAGTTCCTTGCGGAAGGACGCGCGAAGCAGCTTCGCGAGCATTCCAATTTCCCGAATGCCGGCGTGTACGATCCGCAAGGCGTTGGCGGCACCGGCGTAATCTATGTTCTGCATGACGCCACGAAGCCGGAGATTTACGGCGGATTGCCAAGCGATCCGCACGTTCCCTGGACGGTGAAGCTGTGGAAGGGGCCGCTGAAGTGGCTCGGCAACGTCGCCATGGTGGGCGGATTGATTGGCCTCGTCGTGCACTATTTGCGGTTCGGCCCGAAGGCCCACGAGGATGAGGACATCCATCCGGGAGGAGCAAAATCGTGAG
>Ga0137403_10002501_pt1 | contig 22481 bp, 20 predicted proteins | sample CZOMad2_1_16fung_FD_122057 | JGI IMG/M metagenome (GOLD analysis project Ga0137403, IMG submission 122057) | Vadose zone soil fungal communities from Angelo Coast Range Reserve, California, USA - CZOMad2_1_16fungal (Hybrid Assembly) | ecosystem: Environmental > Terrestrial > Soil > Vadose zone...
CATGATTCGAAAGATGGCCACGCTGCTTCCCGTCGCAGCGGCGAAGAAGCTGCTGGTTCGCCGCCCAACGGCCTGATCTATTCAAATTCAAAATGGAAAGAAAAGGCGCGGCCTTCCGCCGCGCTTTTTCTTTTTGGGAAGAACCCTATTCAGTTGCCCTGGCCGCGGATGAGGCGAATCGCATCCGGCAAGTCCGCGCCGCCGCGCCCGTTGCCTGCGGAGGCTTCGCGCCCGGCGGGATCGTCGCTCTCGAGCGTGCTTTCACCGGGAGCAAGAAACAGATTGGTTTCCACGGCGTGCTGCTTGGTGTAGAGGTCGTAGTAGCGCCCGTTCAGCGCGTAAAGCGTTTGATGATTCCCGCGTTCGATGATTTTGCCCGCTTCCACAACGAGGATCTGATCGGCGCGGCGGATGGTGGAAAGCCGGTGCGCGATGACGAAAGTTGTCCGGCCCTGCATGAGATATGAAAGCCCGTGCTGGATCATCGCTTCCGATTCCGAATCCAGGCTGGATGTAGCTTCGTCGAGGATCAGGATTCGCGGCTCGGCAAGAATCGCGCGCGCGATTGAGATGCGTTGCCTTTGTCCGCCGGAAAGTTTCACGCCGCGCTCGCCTACGACCGTATCGTATTTATCGGGAAAGCTCGCAGCGAATTCGTCCACCCGCGCAATCCGGCAGGCGCGCATGATTTCCTCTTCGCTCGACTCCGGACGCGAGAACGCTACATTTTCGCGGATCGTCCCATCGAATAAAAACGACTCCTGCAGTACTACTCCGAGCCGGGTGCGATAAGAATCCAATCGAACCGTGCTCAAATCGACGCCATCGACTAACACTTTCCCTTCCGACGGAGTATGAAAGGCTGAAATCAAGCCGATGATTGTTGATTTCCCCGATCCAGAAGAGCCCACCAAAGCGGTCACTGTACCCGGCTCCGCATGGAACGAGATGTTGTTCAGCACCGTGCGGCTGCCATCGTAACTGAAGCTGACGTGCGAGAAATCAATGTTGCCACATACATCATTCAGCAGCGCAGTTCGCTTCGGGTCTTGATCCTCCGGACGCTCCCGCAGAATCTCGCGTGTACGCTCCAGGCCAGCAAGAGCTTCGGTAAGCTGAGTGCCAATCGCGACCATCTGCATAATTGGCGCAACCAGGAAGCCCAGGAACAGCGTGTAAGTAAAGAATCCGCCAATGGTCAGTGTGCCAGCCATGATCTGGCGCGCGCCGACATACATGATTACCGCGCCAACTACTCCGAGCAGCAAGCTTGCAGAGAGGCTCATGACGGAAGTCGCGGTGAGCGTGCGCATAACGTTGTCGAGCAGCCGGCGCACTCCCGAGGCGAACACCGCCTCTTCACGTTCTTCGGCGTGGTAACCCTTGATCACGCGCACGCCGCCGAGCGATTCTGCCAGCCGTCCGGTTACCTCGGCGTTGATTTTGCTGCGCTCGCGAAAAATTGGGCGGATCGTTCCAAAAGCTTTCTTCAGCGCCAGGCCGAAGCAAAGCAGGAAAGTGAAGGCAATCACCGTCATTAGCGGGCTGATGCGAAATAGCACCACCATCGCGATGCCAGACGTAATGAGGCCGCCGGCAAGCTCCACAAGCCCCGTCCCCAGCAGGTTGCGCACGCCTTCCACGTCGCTCATAATCCGGGACACCAGCGTGCCCGTCTTATTGGAATCATAAAATGCAACCGGAAGGCGCGAGATATGTACTTGAACTTTTTGCCGCAGCTCGGCAATCAAGCGTTGCGCTGCCTTCGACAGTAACTGCGTCAGCGAGAATGAAGTAATCCCCTGGATAATCGTTGCGCACAGAACCAGCAGGACTAGCGGTCGCAAGCGTTCAGCATGATGTTTGGCGATGACGGTGTCGATGAGGAATTTCGTCGAGTAGGGAAGCACCAGCCCCGAGACGCGGTTGATCGCCATCAATAAAAATCCCACCGCGAGCAAACCTCGGCGGGGCCGCATAAGCTCCCAAATTTCCGGGATGATCGTGCGGAGCCTCTCGACATTGAACCCAGCTTTCGGCGCGGATTTCGAAGGCGAATTCACCAGCTAGTTAGATTTTCTCCCCGGAGAAAGAGGTTCATTTATTAATCGCTACGGATCCCCTAGGGGAGCACGTCACGTGAGCTTGGCACACTACTTCAGTGTTCGCTTTAGGAACTCGACCGTGCGCTTCCATGCATCGGCAGCGTCATCGGCACGGTAGCCATCTTTGTTGTTTGGATTCTCGAAAGCGTGACCCGCATCAGGATAGATGCCGATTTCGACCTTCTTTCCCATCTGCTTCAGTTGCTGCTCGAATTTCTTCACGTCCTCGACAGGAATGCCGCGATCTTTTCCGCCGAAAATTCCCAGGATTGAGGCGTTAATCTTTTTCAATGACTCGGCGTCAACCGCGAGGTGGCCATAGTTAATGACATCCGCGGCGAGAGTAGGCTCCTGTAAGGCAACATCAAGTGAATAGCCGCCACCCATGCACCATCCGATGGAAGCGATGCGGTCTTTTTTCACGTTGGTTTGCGATTTGAGAAACTCGAACGCAGCGTGCAGATCACGTTTGGCGCGGTCTTCCGGAACGCCGCGCATAATCTCGTGCGCTTCATCCGGTGTGGTAGCGACTTTCCCCCGATAGAGATCGATCGCCAGCGCGACATACCCTTGGTCGGCCAGCTTTGAGGCTTGTTCTTTTACCCAATCGTTCAGCCCCCAATACTCGTGGATCACAATGATGCCGGGGAACGGGCCCTTGCCATCGGCTGCATAAAGCATCGCTTGGACAGTTTCATCGCCGCTTTTGTATGAGACTGATTTGCTGGTCGCGGCGAAGGAGGAGAGCGCTAAGCAAAGGATAAGAGCAAGAAGAGTCTTCATGATAAAACCTCGCAACTTGTAGTCGTTCAAGCAAGGCGGGCGAGGGCGCCCGCCCGACAGCCGGCGAGACGCCGGCGCTACTGTCATAACTCGAGTTCCATGTATAACGTACCTGGCATCGGATTTGCACGATACGCGGCAATCTCTTTGAAGCCAAGACGGCGGTACATGGCGACTGCATCTTTCATCACTGGCTCGACCGTGTCGAGGCGCATTCGCTTATAGCCAATCCGGCGAGCTTCGCTGATGATATTTTCTGCCAGCACGCGCCCCAGGCCTTTGCCCCGGAATTTGGGCCGAAGATACAGGCGCTTCATCTCGCAGATTTCGGTCTCCAGCTTGTGCAGAGCCACGCATCCTGCCAGCTCGCCTTCATACAGAGCGAGCCGCAGGCGGCCATCGGGTGGCTCGTAGTCGCCCGGAAGCCCGGCCAGTTCCTGGTCGAAATTTTGGAAGCACAGGCTGAAGCCAAGCGAGCTGGCGTATTCGAGAAAAAGCTCGCGGACTTGCGCGATCTGTGCGGGCGTTTTTGCTGGCGCTATCGTCAGCCGGGGAATCGCGTGCACTACCCCATGAGCATTCCCCCATTCACATTAAGCACATGACCCGTAATATACGAAGCTTCATCAGAGGCGAGAAACGCCACCACATTCGCAACATCCTCCGGAGCACCCACGCGACCAAGCGGGATCAGTTTCACCGCCTCCTGCTTGAGATTTTCCGGCAACGCGGCCGTCATCGCAGTTTCGATGAATCCCGGAGCTACGGCGTTACAGGTTATGTTTCTCGAAGCAACTTCGCGGGCAATTGCCATGGTAAGGCCGATGAGTCCTGCTTTGGAAGAGGCATAGTTTGCCTGGCCGGTTTGGCCGATCTGACCAAAAATGGATGTAATGTTGATAATTCTTCCCCAGCGTTGGCGAAGCATCGCACTGATGACCTGCTGAGTGCACAGATATGCCGAAGTCAAATTGGTATTGATGACCGCATCCCAGTCGGCGCGTTTCATGCGCATGACGAGCTGGTCGCGGGTGATTCCAGCATTGTTGACCAGAATATCGATCTTGCCAAATTCAGCGATGACTGTTTTACAAGTATTCTTGATTTGCTCTTCATCGGCAACGTCCATCGGGAATGCAGCCGACTTGCCGCCAGTGCCGCTGATGTGACTCACCAGTTCTTTCAACTTTTCCTCATTCCGCGCGACCACGGCTACAGTCGCGCCACGCTCCGCCAATTTGAGAACGCAGGCCTTGCCAATTCCTTGCGACGCGCCGGTGACCAGCGCTACACGTCCTGAAAGGGACATGAAATTCTCCTTGCATCGGAAAGCCGGAATTATAACTGGACGGACGCGACTTCAGCATTTTCCTCGTCCTGAGGTATTTCGTCGCGGAACAAATAACGCAAAAGCGGGGGCGCAAGCAGCGTTGTAACTCCCGTCATGAATACCACGATGGCGTAGGTCGACTGAGTCACAATTCGGGATTGCAATCCGACAAGTGCCACGATAAGCGCGACTTCGCCGCGAGGCATCATGCCAATGCCCACACGAAACACCGTCGGCCAGCCTTCGTTCAGAACAGGCAGCCCACAGCCGATCACCTTAGAGATGATAGCCAGCAGTGAAATCATAATTGCCGCAACCAGCACGTCCCCGCTGAATAGCTGGATATTGAGCCGCGCGCCGATCGCGAAGAAAAAGTAGGGTGCCAGGAATTCGGTGATTCCTGCAACCCGAGGCAGCAGGTTCCACCGCGGAGCATAGTCGGCGAACATCAGCCCTGCGAAGAAGGCCCCTATGATAGCGGCAATCCCGATCTTTGCCGCCAGCCATGAAAGCAGCAGGCAAATGGCCAGAGCCACGATAAGCGATGCGTTCTGGGTGGAGAGCCGTTCCATCTGCGGCTCAATGCGGCGCACCAGGCGCGGCGCGATGAAGATCATGAACAGCGCGAACGTCACAGCTTCGCCGATCAGGATTCCCAAATGCAGCCATTCCAAGCTTCCGGAGGCAAGGCCGGCAACAACCGCTAACAACACCATCCCGAGAATGTCATCAAAAACTGCGGCGCCAAGAATGAGCTTGGCCGTGCGCGTGGAGAGCACGCGCATGTCACCGAGCACGCGGGCGGTGATCCCCACGCTGGTGGCGACCATGGCCGCGCCCACAAAGACAGCCTCGTGGGTAACGTCGCCGCGCGCCTTCATATACGCGAAGCCCAGGATGAACGGAACTACGACTCCTGCGCCAGCAACTAACAGCGATTTGCGGCCTACGCTGATAAGATCGCGCGGGCTGGTTTCGAGCCCCGCGCTGAAAAGCACGAAGATAGCGCCAATTTCGGCAACGGAATGAATCGTGTCGGTTGGGATAATCCAACCCAGCGCGTACGGTCCGAGACCGATACCGGCAAGAATTTCGCCCAGCACTGCGGGAAGGTTCAGGCGCTCGAATATTTCTCCGACTACCTTGGCACTTACAAAGATGGCAAAAAGCTCAAGCAGCAACTGTTCAGAACCTTGCGGCATATCAGGCGCAGCATATGGCAAGGCAGGGTAGCTCGCAACAAAACTCGAGAGCTGCTGAAAATAGCAGTTAGTGCGCAGCAATCAGCCGGTTTCGACTTAGTGGCATGTCGGCATCCAGGCTGAATGCTGAGTTGAATAACTACGATTTCAGCTCGCGTAGGCTCCAGATGAGCACGTCCAGCCTGCGTGCAAAATGGAGGAAGGGTGGGGATTGCGGGAGAGTGATTCCTGCGGCTGAAGCCATACTGTTGATTTCAATTTCCGCTTCGGCATCTTGCAATGGCCATTGCCGATGGTGGATCTCGGCGCAATACACTCTGCCGCTTCTGGTCGTGTAAAGGCAGTAGCGCTCGGTCAGCCAGTTCTCCAGTGATCCTTTTTCGCAAAGACGAACTTCGCCGACTGCGCGATAACGGCCGCGAAACTGTGCCTCCCCAGCATATCGGCGCGACTCATAGGTAATCCAAGACTCGCGCGCAACGACTGACATGCGCGCATGGAAATACGGAAGACAATAGAAACGCCGCGCCGCCCACACCGCCGCGCGATTTGCCGCATCCAGGCTGAAGAAGTAGACACCCGGCTTCCCGTTCAACGTCACATAGGTGCGTACGTTTAATTCCGGAAATCGCGAAAGTCCGGGAAGCGGTGGCAAGCCGTGCGCATGGATGTGACTCATGTGAAACGGCGCGATGCCCACCCAGCAGCGGCCCTCGAAAGTATCGAGGGGCAGGTCGCGCGGAATAAGCCGCCGCAAGGCGCCAGTCTCAACGGGCCAGTGCGCGAAGAGCAGATCATGCCACGTCTGCGCCATCACCCACGGTCCGGAAGGAAGCGGCCATGGACGATGCGCAGCGTGCTTGAGTTCAGGGTGCAAGCGTCAATCTGCGATTTTCAATTGCCAACTGTTGATTAGAAAAACATTCGCCTATTTGACGGCGTTGATTTTCTTTCCCAAGCTCGACTGCTCCAACCCAACATAATCGCAGACCAGCACGGTTAAATCATCCTCTTGCTTCGCCGCCCACTGCCGGACTGAAGACATGATCGAGTCCGCTGCCTCGGATGATGAAATGCGCTCAGCACTTCGCCCGCACTCATCTGAGGAGCGGCCGCGTACATGCGAGGGATACTAAACGATTTCCGGTCCGAACCGAAGCTTAGAGGCTTCGGTCAAAGCTAGGTCCTCCCTCATCGGGCAACTGGATAACAGACAGCGGAAAAAGTTCGTTCCTCGTGTCCTGTGGGAACGATGTACTTTGGCAAGGGCACGAGTTCAAGCCCTGCCTTCCCAAAACCATTTATGCGACCAGTTCTACAAACGGGGAATGCGAAACTTGCTACACTATTCCCATCTATGGCAGATAACAGTCGTTCGCGCACCTGGCTTTGGATCATCATTGGAGGAGGAGCGTTTTTCCTCTTCGTGCTGGCAGTGTTCACGCTGGTGTATCTCACGCTGCACGCTGGCGGCGAGCGAGGCGCGCTTAGCGGTTTTGGCGACAAGATCGGGGTGGTCGATCTCGAAGGCGTCATTATCGATCCCAGCACGGTCGTCCAGCAGCTCAAGAAATTCGGCGATGACGATTCCATCAAAGCGATCATTCTGCACGTAAATTCACCTGGCGGAGGTGTGGCTGCTTCCGAAGAAATCTACCGCGAAGTCAAGCGCATCCGCGATGAAAAGAAAAAAAGGATTGTTTCTTCGATCCAGACCGTGGGCGCCAGCGGCGCATATTACGTTTCTTCGGCGACCAACAAAATCTACGCCGATAGCGGCAGCATTGTCGGTTCCATCGGAGTAATCGCGGAGTGGGTGAACTACGGCGACCTGCTGCACTGGGCCAAGCTGAAAGACATCACCATGAAAGCCGGCGAGTTCAAAGATACCGGCTCTCCCGTGCGCGACCTGACCCCAACTGAGCGGGAATATCTGCAATCGCTTATCGACAACATGCACACCCAGTTCATCCGCGCAGTGGCGGACGGACGAAAAGCGAAGTTCGATGACATCAAAGCCATCGCCAACGGTAAAGTCTGGACCGGCGAGCAAGCGCTGGGTATGAAACTCATCGATCAGGTCGCCGACTTTGAAGCCGCCGTAGATGACACCGCTAAATCCGTCCACATCTCCGGAAAGCCGGTGCTGGTGCATCCGGAAAAAGACCGCAAGACTTTGCTCGATCTGCTCTTCGGTGATGTTTCCGAATGGCTCCCCAGCCGCGAGAAGCTGCTGGATCAGCACACCGGGTTTTACTATCTTTGGAAATAACTGCCCGATCGCAAACCCGTCGACGCCTCAGTGGCTGTAAATGCCACTTGCATAAAACCCCTGAAATTTGAGAAGGTTATGCAGTCCAAAAGGGCAGCCGAATGTCGTTAAATGGGGTTCATCGGCTTTTGGCCAACGACCGACCACTGACTAATAACAGTTTTGACGGAGGCGTATGACTAAAGCGGATCTGATCGATGAAGTCTCCCGGCTGGCAGAATTGACGCGCAAAGATAGCGAAGTGATTGTTGAGACGATTTTTGACAGCATCGTGCGCTCTCTGCGCGTAGGCGACAAGATCGAGATTCGCGGCTTCGGCAGTTTCCGCACGCGCCAGCGCAAGCCTCGCGTTGGACGCAACCCGAAGACAGGCGAGCGTGTGGAAGTGCCGGCGAAGAAGATCCCATTCTTCAAGCCTAGCAAGGAATTAAAAGATCTGGTGAACACAGGCGCTCCCCCGGCGCCAGCGCAGGCTCAGGCAACGCCGCCGCCCGCGCCACAGTAGATGCAGGCTGAAGCTGGAGTTGCGGCTCCCAAAATTGAACCCGATGATTTAAGTACGTTTGAAATCTGCACAATCCGTGCAGTACTGTGGGGCAGGTCTTACTATTGTTACTTTTTTCAAGATAAAGCATCAGGTATAAGGGTAGATTCCAGTTCATGATTTATGAATCGCAATTTTCTTAATTTTCTATTTTTCTGGCTTTGCCTCGCGGGTATTGCCGTCGGCCAGAACTCGGTTCTGATTGCCTCCGGTCCTTCACCCGATAGCGGGCACGGATTCCTGATCCCCACGAGCGACAGTCTTATGGCAGCGCTCTTTGCTAATTCGGATCGCCGTCCATCTGCCTTCATTGCACCGGTAGAGTTGCCGCGCATGGCACCCGAGCTGGCGCTGGAGACTTATCAGCGCCGCAGTGCGCAACAGGCTGCCGCTTTAGCTGAGTACTCTTCGACGACGCTGATTCGCGCCGAGCTTCCCAGCACTTCGCAACGCGGGGAATACGAGCTTCGCCGCCATTACACTGCCCCCCATACTTTGGTGTTCAAAGCTTTGCGTTTCACCGGGGATGGTTTTGTGAAGAGCAACGTGATCACGCGACTTCTTCAGTCGGAAGTGAATCATGTGCAAAACGAAGACAGTTCGCAGACCGCGATCACTCCGGCAAACTACAAGTTTTCCTACAAAGGGACCAAGGAAGTCGATGGCCGTCTGCTGCACGTTTACCAACTAAAGCCGCGCAAGAAACGTGTTGGCCTGTTCAAAGGCCACATCTACCTTGACGCCCACACCGGCAGCCTGGTGCGTGCCGAGGGCAGGGCGGTGAAATCGCCTTCTTTCTTCGTCAAGAGAATCGAATTCGCGCAGGACTACGCCGACTTCGGTCCGTTCACTTTTCCGGTGCATGTCCACTCCGAAGCCCGCACGCGCATCGTCGGACAGGCCATTGTGGATGTCTACCACAAAGACTACGAGTCAGTGGCCGCCGGAATGCAGGCGGTGGCATCGCGTCCGGCACTCTAGAAGGCTGAAGAAAGAGTCAGAAAAGCAGATTCCTCAGTGCACGCCTTCACTCGTGCCGCCAGGTCTTTTCCTTTTTCCCAAAACCGCAACTCTTCAGATCATCATGAGCATCTGGCCAAGGGCAATCTCGCCGGACACAGAACCCACTATTCCCAATTCCTGCCGAGACCACAGCAGTGTTACAAAGCTTTTTTCCTGTCACTTTCGCCAAAGATTAGAATCACACCGCACAGATTCCCATGAATTGCACCGCGCAAAACCTGGTGGCAAACGCGCAAAACCTGGCGACAATGCCCACGCCGCCTGCTGCGGCATCTTTCGAGCAACCGCCCAAACTGGGCCCATTGGGATCTCTACGGGTTCACTGGCCCGAGTACCTGATGGAAGCGGGCCTGCTCGGTGCATTCATGGTTTCAGCGTGTATTTTTGGTGCGCTGTATGAGTTTCCGCACTCGCCCGTGCGCCAAGCCATCACTTCGCAATTTTTTCGCCGAATGTTGATGGGAACGTCGATGGGGCTGACGGCGATCGCCATTATCTATTCGCCCTGGGGCAAACAGTCGGGCGCGCACATCAATCCCTCTGTGACGTTTACTTTTTTCCGGCTGGGAAAGGTCAAGTTATGGGATGCCATCTTCTATATAGCGGCGCAGTTCACCGGCGCCGTTCTCGGTGTCCTGTTCGTAGTGCAGTTTCTGAGCAAAGAAATTTCCCATCCCGCGGTTCGGTACGTGGTCACTGTTCCCGGACCGCACGGGCCGTGGGTTGCTCTCCTGGCGGAGTTCATCATCGCGTTCGGCCTAATGTCCACCGTTCTCTATTTTTCAAATCATCATCGGCTTGATCGCTACACGGGATTGTTTGCCGGCCTGCTGGTTGCAACTTACATCACGCTGGAAGCACCGTTCTCCGGGATGAGCATGAATCCGGCAAGATCTTTGGGTTCGGCCTTTCCGTCCAGCATTTGGGACCATTTCTGGATCTACCTGACAGCGCCCGTGCTGGGCATGCTTGCCGCCTCGGAGTTCTATTTGTGGCGCAAAGGACGGCTGGCCGTGAAGTGCTGCAAGCTCCACCACGATAACGACAAACGCTGCATCTTCTGCGGAGCGAATGGAGGATTCGTATCATGACCGACAATCGTTACGACGTGATCATCATCGGAACCGGCGCGGGCGGCGGCACGCTTGCATATCACCTTGCCCCGTCCGCCAAGCGGATCCTGATACTTGAACGTGGCGACTATGTTCCGCGCGAGAAAGCAAACTGGGATCCGCAGGTCGTCAACGTGGACGCCCATTACAACACCAAAGAGTCCTGGCTTGATAAGGATGGCAAAGAACTTCACCCTCACACAAATTATTACGTGGGCGGCAATACGAAGTTTTATGGCGCCGCGCTGTTCCGGTTGCGCAAAGAAGATTTCGGTGAGCTGCGGCACCACGGCGGCGTCTCACCCGCATGGCCGATCAGTTATGACGAGCTGGAGCCGTACTACACTCAAGCTGAAAACCTTTATCAGGTGCACGGCAATCGCGGCGAGGATCCAACCGAACCGCCGGCCAACTCCCCATATCCTTGGCCGGCTGTGAGCCACGAGCCCCGTATTCAGCAATTGTCCGATGATTTTGCGCGCTCCGGCCTGAAGCCCTTCCACGTTCCAGTCGGGGTCATGCTCGACGAGAAGAATCCTCAGAAGAGTCGCTGCATTCGCTGCAACACCTGCGACGGGTTCTCGTGTCTCGTCGGCGCTAAATCCGATGCACAAGTTGTGTGCATCGATGAGGCGATCAAGCATTCCAACGTCACCTTGCTGACGAACTCGCTGGTGAAGCGGTTGGAAACCGATGCGACGGGCCGCGAGGTGAAGGGGGTGGTCGTGGAACGCAACGGCAGCCTAGAGACCTACTCAGCGGATCTGGTTGTCGTCTCTTGTGGCGCCATCAACTCCGCCGCGCTGCTGTTGCGCTCGGCCAATGACAAGCACCCGCGCGGGTTGGCCAACAGCTCGGATGTCGTGGGACGCCATTACATGGGACATACAAATTCAGTGATGATGGCCATTTCGAAGTGCCCCAATCCTACGATTTTTCAAAAGACGCTGGGAGTCAATGACTTTTACTTCGGCTCGAAAGACTTCGAGTACCCGATGGGGCACATCTCGTTCGTCGGGAAGCTGGACGCAATCACACTGAAAGCGGGCGCGCCGGCGATCGCCCCGAATTTCACCCTGGAGTTGATGGCAAAGCACTCGCTCGATTTTTGGCTCACCTCGGAAGATCTGCCCGATCCGAATAATCGGGTAACCATTGGCCGCGACGCCAAGATCGTTCTGACCTACACCCCAAACAACCTTGAAGCACATGAACGGCTGCAGGCGAAGCTAAAGCAGGCGATGAAACAGACGAACTGCGCAATTCACGGTCACGAATGCCACCAGGGATTGTTCGCGCGCAACCTTTACGTCGGACAGAAGATCCCACTCGCCGGAGTTGCTCATCAGAACGGCACGATTCGCTTCGGAAATGACCCGAAGACCTCGGCGCTGGATGCGAATTGCAAAACCCACGACCTCGACAATCTTTATGTCGTGGACGGAAGCTTCTTCCCGTCGAGCGCGGCCGTGAACCCGGCGCTGACCATCATGGCGAATGCGCTGCGGGTGGGCGATCATTTGTTGGGCCGCCTGGGCGCAACAAGTGCCAGACAGTCACGAAACCAGGAATTGGTTAGCACTGCAGACTAGTAGAATTTCGTGATAGGGCACGGCTTCCACAGGCTTCGCAAAAGGTCTGGCTTGAAAGCTATTTGGGAAGGCCGTGGGTTTACTGGTGCCGCTAAAGCCCTTTTCGTTTGTCATTCCGAACCGCTTTAGCGGTGAGGAATCTGCTGTCGGTTTGCGGTTTTCAGCGCTGACGGAAATCGCCATCTTTGTGCAGCGGGCAGAAACTGAATGTCCTCAAAACGCATAATTCGAACCTGTCAGCGCGGAATTCATGCCGCCTTATTTCTTGCCTTACTGGCATTTGCCAGCCATTCCTCCGCACAACGCGACCCGCTCGTCCAGGGCGTAGACGCTATTGGAATCACGGTCTCCGACATGGATCGCGCAGTGGATTTTTATTCCAAGGTGCTAACCTTCGAGAAGGTATCCGACACTGAAGTCGCTGGCGAAAACTACGAGCATCTGGAAGGTGTGTTCGGGTTGCGAATGCGGGTGGTAAGAATGCGGCTCGGCGACGAGTTCATCGAGCTCACGGAATACCTGGCGCCAAAAGGACGACCGCTCCCCGTGGATTCCCGTAGCAACGATCGCTGGTTTCAACATATAGCGGTCATCGTCAGCGATATGGACAAGGCATACGCTCAACTGCGTCAAGCGAAAGTGCAACATGCGTCGTCAGGACCGCAGCGACTCCCTGACTGGAACAAAAACGCAGCCGGAATCTCCGCCTTCTATTTCAAAGATCCAGACGAGCATCCCGTTGAGGTTCTTCAGTTCCCGCCGGATAAGGGCGCTGAAAAATGGCATCGGCAGAACGGCAAACTGTTCCTCGGCATCGATCACACGGCCATCGTGGTGTGGGACACCGACGCCAGCCTGAAGTTTTACCGCGACCTGCTGGGAATGCGCGTGGCCGGCGAGAGCGAGAATTATGGAACAGAGCAGGAACACCTGAACAACGTATTTGGCGCCCATTTGCGCATCACAGCTCTGCGCGCAAATAGTGGACCCGGGATTGAGTTGCTGGAGTACCTCGCGCCCCGCGACGGACGGCCTTTCCCCACGGATGAACATGCCAATGATATTGCTCACCGGCACACCATCCTTTTAACGTCAGGTGCCGATGCTGCTGCTCATCAATTGCAGGTCAGCAAAGTAAACTTTGTTTCTTCCGGCGTGGTTGCGAATCAAAACGAACAGCTTGGGTTTCGTAAGGCTTTTCTGGCACGCGATCCCGACGGCCACGCAATCGAAATTGAGGAGCAGTAGGAGGAATTGTGAGTGGAAGCATCATCCAAACTGCATTAACCAAAAAGGCTCTGCGCCTGGAGCTTGAGTATCGGCAGCCTTCCATGCTTCGGGAAGAAGATGCGAACAACGAGGGACCGACGAGCGATATCGAACTCGCCCTTCAGTACGGGGATCTAAAGGTTTGGGACGAGTTTACTTATTTGACGAGGTAATTTGAGAAGAAGCGGAGAGTTCTTATGACGCAGGAAGAGATCCGACTATCAGAATCCGGAGGACGCCGGAAGCACTGGAAGCGATGGGGACCGTACCTAAGCGAACGTGCCTGGGGCACAGTGCGTGAAGACTACAGCCCGTACGGAAATGCGTGGGAATACTTCTCTCACGACCAGGCAAGATCGCGCGCCTATCGTTGGAACGAGGACGGCTTGGCGGGAATCAGCGATCGGCGTCAGATGATCTGTTTTGCCGTGGCCTTGTGGAACGAGCACGATCCCATTCTGAAGGAACGCATTTTTGGACTGACCGGTAACGAGGGCAATCACGGCGAGGACGTAAAAGAGCACTATTTCTATCTCGACAGCACGCCCACGCACTCCTACATGAAATATCTCTACAAGTATCCCCAGGCGGAATTTCCTTACACCAAGTTAGTGGACGAAAACCGGCGTCGAGGCAAGAACCAGCCGGAGTTTGAGCTGCTCGACACGGGCGTGTTCGACGATAACCGTTACTTTGATGTTTTCGTGGAGTACGCCAAGGCTGAGGTCGAGGACATCCTGATCAAGATCACGGTCGCGAACCGTGGGCCGGAAACGGCGAACCTGCGACTCCTGCCAACGGCGTGGTTCCGTAATACCTGGTCATGGGAGAGCTCGAGCCGTCGCCCGGAATTGCATCAGGCACGCACGGCACCCGACCCGGTAATCGAGCTGAATCATGCTCAGGCCGGCAATCGCTGGCTGCATTGTGAGGGCTCTCCAGAGTTGCTGTTTACAGAGAACGAGACCAACGTCCGGCGGCTGTTTGGAGTGGAGAACCACACTCCCTATGTGAAGGATGGCATTAATGACTACATCGTGCATGGCGCTACGGAGGCGGTCAATCCTGAGCACACGGGCACGAAAGCTGCAGCTCATTACAAGCTGACGGTCCGTGCGGGAGAGACAGTGGTAGTCCGCCTGCGACTCGCCGACTCCGACTTCAAAGGCAAGAACGCTTTTGCCGGCTTCGACAAAACGTTCGCGCTGCGTCGGAAAGAAGCGGACGAGTTCTACACAACCATCATTCCGCAGGACCTCTCGGCGGATGCCCAGAACGTCATGCGTCAAGGTTTCGCCGGGATGTTGTGGTCAAAGCAGTTCTACCACTACGTCATTAAAGACTGGCTGCAGGGCGACCCGGGCAATCCTCCTCCCCCACAGGAACGCCAGAACGGCCGCAATCACGAGTGGACTCATCTGTACAACGCTGACGTAATCTCCATGCCCGACAAGTGGGAATACCCATGGTATGCGGCTTGGGATCTGGCGTTTCACTGCATTCCGCTTGCGCTCGTAGATTCTGACTTCGCGAAAGAACAGCTCACGTTGATGCTGCGCGAGTGGTACATGCACCCCAACGGTCAGATTCCCGCTTACGAGTGGGCATTTGGCGATGTCAATCCACCAGTGCACGCGCGGGCTGCGTGGCGCGTCTACAAGATCGACAAAAAGCGAAAAGGCAAGGGTGACCGCGCATTCCTGCAGCGCGTATTCCACAAGCTCATGCTGAACTTCACCTGGTGGGTGAACCGTAAAGATGCCGAAGGCATGAACATTTTCCAGGGCGGATTTCTTGGCCTGGACAACATCGGTGTGTTCGACCGCAGCGCGCCTCTACCTACCGGCGGATACATCGAACAATCGGATGGCACCAGTTGGATGGCCATGTACACCCTAAACCTGCTCGCCATCGCGTTGGAACTGGCTAAGGAAGAACCCGCTTACGAGGACATGGCCAGCAAGTTCTGGGAGCACTTCGTCTACATTGCGCACGCCATGAGCCATCGTGGCCATGACGGTATGGGTCTGTGGAATGAGGAAGACGGATTCTTTTACGACGTCCTGAAGCTGCCCGATGGCAGCCACTTCCCAATGAAGATCCGTTCGATGGTGGGCCTGATCCCGCTGTTCGCCGCGGAAACGCTCGAGCCGGAGGTACTCGATCGGCTTCCGGATTTCAAGCGGCGTCTGGAATGGTTCATCGACAACCGGCCCGATCTCACGGAAAATCTCGCCTGCATGCGCACGGAGGGGATGGCCGAACGCAGGCTACTGTCCATCGCCAACCAAGATCAACTGCGCAGCCTTCTGAAGTACATGTTGGACGAGCGTGAATTCCTCTCGCCGTACGGCATTCGTGCCCTGTCTCAGTTTCACCGCAACAATCCTTATACCCTGCGTGTGAACGGCAATGAGCACCGCGTGGACTATGAGCCTGGCGAATCTTCGACAGGGCTGTTTGGTGGCAACTCCAACTGGCGCGGCCCGATCTGGTTCCCTACGAACTACTTGCTCGTCGAGTCGCTGCAGAAGTTTCACCACTACCTCGGCGACGACTTCAAAGTCGAGTTCCCGACTGGATCGGGAAAGATGATGAACCTGTGGGAGGTAGCGGGCGAACTGTCGCGCCGGATGACAAGCATATTTCTTCAGGATGAGAGAGGTCGCCGGCCGGTGTTCGGAAATCTCGAAAAGTTCCAGGCCGACCCACATTGGCGCGATTTGGTCCTGTTTCACGAGTACTTCCACGGCGACTCGGGAACTGGAGTTGGGGCCAGCCACCAGACCGGATGGACAGGTGTGGTCACCAAATTAATGCAACAGAGCGGCGAGTCAAGCAAACGCAAGAAACCTGAACAAGCGGTTGCGACAATAGCCGCAGATTGACTTGTTTCGGACCGCGTAGGGGCGGGTGCCCTCATCCGCCCGGCGGAGCGAAGCTCCGCAAAACAGCGAGCTGTTTCTCGCGCCCGGACGAGGGCGTCCGGGCCTACGTGATCGTTATAGATCTAGATCTCAAGAGGAGAAATACAATGAAAGCCATCAGTGTATTCCCAGGAAAACCCAACAGCGTCCATGTGGCTGAGTTGCCGAAGCCCTCGGTTGACCAGGTTCCGAACGGACGTGGTGTGCTGGTCAAAGTCCTGCGGGTCGGCGTGGACGGGACCGACAAGGAAATCAATGCGGCCGAATATGGCGCAGCGCCTCCGGGATACGACTTTCTAGTCATCGGCCATGAAGGCTTTGGTCGAGTGGAGGCCGTGGGCCCGAATGTCACGGAGCTAAAACCCGGCGATTACGTCGTGGCCACTGTGCGCCGGCCAGGCAAGAGTATCTACGACCTGATCGGCACGAACGATATGACCACTGATGACACCTACTACGAGCGTGGTATCAACCTGCGCCATGGCTATCTGACCGAGTACTACGTGGACGATGCCGAGTTTATCGTCAAAGTTCCGCAGGGCCTGAAGCAAGTCGGCGTACTGCTGGAACCGACAACGGTCGTCGAGAAAGGAATCTATCAGGCGTACGAGATCCAGCGCCGTCTGAAAGTCTGGAAGCCGCGCAAAGCAGCTGTTATGGGCGCCGGCACGATCGGGTTGCTTGCTACACTCGTGCTCCGGTTGCGCGGTCTGGATGTGACTACATTCGCCCGTAGCACCAAGCCGTATCTAAATGCCGATCTTATCGAAGAGCTCGGCGCGCGTTATATCTCGACCAAAGAAACGCCAATCCTCGACGCTGCCAAACAGCACGGCCCGTTTGACCTCATCTTCGAAGGCACCGGCAATTCGTCCGTCGTGTTCGACAGCATGCAGGCCCTCGGCAAAAATGGCGTGCTCGTGCTCTCCAGCGTCACTGGCGGTGACAAGATGATCTCGATTCCGGCGGACCGGATCAACCTGGAGTTTGTCCTCGGCAACAAGGTCATGGTCGGAACAGTGAACGCGAACCGTGAATATTTCGAGTTGGGTGTGCGCGATATGGCGCAGGCCGAGGCCGAGTACCCCGGCTGGTTGAGTAAGCTGCTGACCGATCCGGTTCAGGGGTTGGAGAATTACCCTGAACTGTTCAAGAAGCTGACGTCGCCGAATGGCGCGATCAAAGTTTTTTGCCAGGTGGCAGAGCTGTAGGGATCGGCATGAGACTCGTAGGGGCAGGTGTCCTCACCTGCCCGGCGGGGCGCAAGCTCCGCGGCCGGGCGAGCTAGCAGCTCACCCGCCCAGACGAGGGCGTCTGGCCTACGCGATTTAAGACCGCCGCACGTTAGACACAGGAGCAACCATGATTCAGTTCAAACCAGAAATCTGCCGTGACGTGGACGCGGCTCTCCGTCGCGAGTGGCTGGAAACCAACGGCCTTGGAGGCTTCGCCTCCTCGACGATCATCGGTTTGAACACGCGTCGCTACCATGGCCTGCTTGTGGCCGCGACCAAGCCTCCGGTCGGGCGTTTTGTGCTGCTTTCGAAACTCGAAGAAACCCTCTTCATTGAAGGACAAGCTTTTGAGCTTTCCGCCAATCGTTATCCTGGAGTTGTTCATCCACAGGGCTTCCGTTATCTGAAGCAATTTCGCCTCGACCCGTTTCCGGTCTTTACGTATGAAGTCGAGGGCATTGAGATCGAGAAGTCCGTCTTCATGATTCAGGGCGAGAATAGTACGGTCGTGCACTATGAGCTGAAAAAGAACAATCATCCGGAATCGCCAAAGAATTTGTGGCTTGAACTAAGGCCGCTGATTGCGTTCCGCGACTATCACAGCACAACCCACGAAAACGGAGCGATTAATCGAGACGTTGAGGAACGTTCCGACTTGGCGAGTGTCAGCCCTTACCAGGGATTACCCTCCCTGTACCTGGCCCACAATGCGGTTGACCTGCGAAAGACCGGTGATTGGTATCGCAATTTCGAGTACGACGCCGAGCGCGAACGCGGGCTCGATTTTTCTGAAGACCTCTTCAATCCTTTGGTCCTCCGCTTCGATTTGCGCCTCCGACGCCAAGCTTCGGTTATTGCTTCCACAGAACAACGTGACGTCGCGAAGGTTGAGTATCGAGAGTCGGAGATCACGCGCCGGCGAAACGCTAAGCTATCCTCTCCCGTTGAGGACGATTTTGTTCAGACCCTGGCCGCCGCAGCCGACCAATACATCGTCTCTCGCGGAGACCAGAAAACCGTCATCGCCGGCTATCACTGGTTCAGCGACTGGGGCCGCGACACAATGATCGCTCTGCCCGGCCTTACTTTGCCGACCGGCAAACATGAGATCGCCCGCAGCATCCTACGCACCTTCGCCAAGCATGTGGACCAGGGTATGTTGCCGAACCGTTTTCCCGATGCCGGCGAAACGCCCGAGTACAACACTGTCGATGCCACGCTGTGGTTTTTCGAAGCTGCTCGAGCCTATTTGGCATACACAGGGGATCTGGAATTTGTGCGCAACGAACTCTATCCCGTGTTCGCGGACATTATTGCCTGGCACACCCGGGGCACACGTTACGGAATCAAAGTGGACCCAAGCGGCTTGCTGAACTCTGGTGAACCCGGAGTCCAGCTCACTTGGATGGACGCCAAGGTCGGCGACTGGGTCGTCACGCCGCGCCGCGGCAAGCCGGTCGAAATCCAGGCGCTCTGGTACAACGCTCTTTGCATCATGGAAGACCTGGCCCACAAGTTCGCCGACGAAGCCGGGCGGAAGCGTTATCGAAATATGGCGGCCGTGGCGAGCTGGAGCTTCAATCATCTGTTCTGGAACGAGAATGCCGGCTGCTTATACGACGTGGTAGACGGCGGGCCGCCGGATGCTTCTATCCGCCCGAACCAGATCTTTGCCGTGAGTCTGCCCCACAGCTTGTTGTCTCCGGAGCGCGCGAAGAGCGTGGTCGAGAAAGTTCAAGAGCATCTGCTCACCCCTTATGGTCTGCGCAGCCTTGCGCCAAGCGATCCGCAGTACCGTGGCCGATACAGGGGCGGTCCCGCCGAGCGCGACGGAGCCTATCACCAGGGGACCGTCTGGCCGTGGTTGATGGGACCGTTCATTAGCGCCTACGTAAAGGTCAACCGAGACAGTGATGTCGCGCGCCGCCAAGCGGCCGAATGGCTCGCGCCACTAAAGGACCATCTCGCCGATGGCGGCCTAGGACACATCTCCGAAATCCTCGACGGCGATTCGCCACAACGGCCTTGCGGCTGCATCGCGCAGGCCTGGAGCGTGGCAGAAATACTGCGGGCGTTGGTGGAGGATGTTTACGGACTGCGGCCGATGCTACAGCCGCAGGTTCCAGCTGCGCAGGCCAGAGCGGCCACCGCCGTGCGGACTGCGGTATCGAGACAGACCGGTATGCGGACGGGCGCCAATCCATAAACAGCGCATGTACGTTACCTCCGGCTGCTCCGTATCTCCTGAAGATTCGCAAGCACGTGCTCGCGCCAGTGCGCAAGCAGGTCAGGGTGTTCCTGCACCTTCATCTGGATTGCCGCGATCTCCTCCGGAGAAAAATAGTTGTGCAGCTTTGTCTGCAGCTTGCTGGGCGCGATATGGGCATAGACCAAACGGCGATAGCTCTTTAGGCCATTTCCGTAGCCGCGACGGATTTGCAACCGAAAGCCAACGCCTGATCCCTGAGCCTCGGAGTCCAACCGTTGGACTCCAAACCACACGAATGGCACTGCGACGACGAATCCGAGACCTGCGTACGCCTCCAGAGCGTAGACAAACGCTTTTGTCAGAATCTCAAACATCGCTGCCGTAAACGGGGATCACTGCCCCGTTGATGTCTTTGCCAGCATCGCCGGCCAGCCATGTGATTAAGCTCGCGACCGTCGCTGGCCGAACCCACTTGGAGAAGTCTGCGTTTGGCATAGCCTTGCGGTTCGTCGGTGTGTCCATCGTGCCCGGCAAGATCACGTTGGCGGTAAGTCCCGCGTCTTTGTTTTCCAGAGCGACGGTTCTGATCAGAGAAACCATGGCGGCCTTGGAAGCGCTATACGCGCCAACGCCGGCTCCGGGCTCCAGCGCGGCGCGGCTTCCAATCGCAATAATGCGACCAGTGCCCGCTTGCCGCAGCGCGGGGATCGTGACCCGCAGAATGTGAAATACAGAATTCAGATTGAGATCAAACATTTTCTGAAAAGTTGCATCGTCGGTATCAGCGATCGGCTGGCCTCCGGCGAACCCGCCGACCGTATGCGCCAGAACATCGAGCCTTCCGAAACGCGCGACAACCTGATCCACCAGGACCTTGGCGCCTTGGCGAGTCGAAATGTCTGCTGGAATCGCAGTGAAGCTGGGGTTGTTGAAATCCGATGGTTGTATCTTTCGTGACGTTCCAATGACGATGGCACCGGCGTCGAGAAACGCCTGTGTCACATAGGATCCAAGGCCGCCATTAGCCCCGGTTACGAGTACAACTTTGCCTTGCATCGAATGCTCCGATCTCACTGCCATCAGATTCCGACACCTCTGAAAGGTTACGACTGCCTGCTGACAAGAAACGGAATTGTCGGCCTTAGACTGGATTTTCAAAAGGCCGGTGCTTCTCCCACACGAACACCTTCTTCAGCAGGATGCGCAGGGAGAGGATTAGCGTGAATATCAGGATCTGGTGCCAAGTGCGAAGCCCGATTGTACGCAACAGTGTTGCTGCTGTTATCACGCCGAGTCCGCCGATCACGCCTTCTGCCACCCGCAATCTCGCTTGCAAAACGCCGCGGCCGAGGCTTAAAGTGACCAGGGCCGCCGCGACGAAACCGGTAATGACGAAAGCACCCGCTAATTGAAGCGTCAGTCCCCACCAAGAGAATTCAAGCAGCGGATTCGAGCACATACTTCGCCTTCTTCTGCTCTTGTTCAATCTCGCGCTCGAGGAAATAGTTCAAAACGGTTCGTAGCACAACGATTGCCCCCAACTTCCCGATCTCATCCCAGGAAGGCATCATGACCGTTCGAAGGATGTCGGCCGCCAAGGCGAGTTCCAGTGCCAATGCGAGCCATCGTCACGATGACTCGAAAGGATTCTGGTAGGCCCGGCAGGACTCGAACCTGCAACCCTCGGATTAGAAATCCGATGCTCTATCCGCTTGAGCTACGGGCCCTTCGCAATTTGATTGTAATTCGCGCATAGCTTGCGTCAACCTGCCGAGAATCCGGCTAGCGATGCAATTTGCTTATTATCGCCGTGGCGCTACACGCCCTCACGCCGCCTGAAAAACGGCTGCGCTCGGGATGACTCCAAGAAAAATTTGGGTGGCTAGAAGCCAAACTGCAATTGCCTGCTCGCAGCCTTCATTAATTCACTCACCCGCCGCCTTATACTACCCAACTGGCGGACGATTCGTGTCTTCCTCTTCATCACGCTTGGCTTACATCGATTGGATGCGCGGGCTGGCCTGCGTCCTGATGTTTCAGACACACTGCTACGACTCCTGGCTGGGAGACGGGGCGCGCAAGAGCACCTTTTTCATGTGGTCGCAATTGGGAGGCACGCTGCCTGCCCCGTTGTTTTTGTTCCTTGCGGGCATTTCGTTCGCGCTGGTCGTCGACAAGCTGCGGCAAAAAGATCTTGCAGCTTCTCAAATCGCTCGAACTACCATTCGGCGCGGTGCGGAGATTTTCGGCTTGGGAATGCTGTTTCGCGCGCAGGAATACCTGATCGCTTGGGGCTGGGCGCCGTGGGGCGATCTGTTTCGCGTAGATATTTTGAACACGATCGGCATTTCCATGATGCTCATGGGAGCGATCTGCGGAGTAGTTTTGTGGGCTGCTGGAAAGTCTCGGCAGCCCCGGCTTGTGTTGGCCGGAACAGCAGCTGCGACCGCTCTGACGATCTCCCTGCTCACGCCGCTGCTGTGGACAACCTGGCGTCCGCACTGGCTTCCGTGGCCGCTGGAATCGTACATCAACGGCGTGCACAATCTGGGCGAACCCCAGCCGTGGCTCTTCCCGATTTTTCCTTGGACCGGTTTTGCTTTTGCTGGCCTGGCTGTAGGCCTATTCCTGTCAAGCTCCTGGGGACGCAAGCACAGCACCCAGACATTCGCGTTGGTCGCGGGGGGCGGAATCGCGCTCATCTATCTGGCACGGTGGTTTGATGTTCGCCAATGGCAACTCTATCCTGTGTATGATTTTTGGCACACCAGTCCCAATTTTTTTCTGATCCGCGTCGGCTTGCTGCTGGTGATTCTTTCGGCTGTCTACGCCTGGTGCCGCTGGGGTGCCGGCCAATGGGGCTTCAGCCCGCTCATAC
>Ga0137403_10002502_pt1 | contig 22477 bp, 21 predicted proteins | sample CZOMad2_1_16fung_FD_122057 | JGI IMG/M metagenome (GOLD analysis project Ga0137403, IMG submission 122057) | Vadose zone soil fungal communities from Angelo Coast Range Reserve, California, USA - CZOMad2_1_16fungal (Hybrid Assembly) | ecosystem: Environmental > Terrestrial > Soil > Vadose zone...
ACGCTGACCGATGCCTTCGGGGTCTACTCCGACCCGACGGTCGCAGTCTTCATCGAGGAGGTCAAAGACTTGCACCGGCACACTTAGGGCTTGGGGATGCGGAGAGTCTTGCTGATCATCAGCGAGCCCGAGAGCACGAAGAGCAGGACCAGCGGGTGCAGGTCCAGGGGGCCGAGGACGACGACTCCGAGCGGGAGCTCGGGCCCGATGCGATTCAGCCTGGCCAGCAACGCGAGCAGCAGCACGAGAAGCGTGCTCGTCGGGATTGGTGTGCCTTCGAAGTGGGTCACTGTGCCGCCTCCAGCGGTCACCGCCTCCGCCGTGATGTTGTAGCGGGCGAGCCGGCTGATCCCGCACGCTGCGAAGTACAGCAGGGCGATGGCATCGAGCGGGCGGCTCATCCCTGCCGCGTAGGCCAGGCATGCGGGCGCGACGCCGAAGCTGATCACGTCGGCGAGCGAGTCGAGCTCACGCCCGAGGGAACCCGCGACGTGGCGCCGGCGCGCGATGCGCCCGTCGAGGACATCGAAGACCAGCGCGGCGACGACGAGGAGGGCCGCCCCGTACACTTTCTCGGGGCGCGGCTCGCGAACGTACTCCATGGCCAGGAAGATCGCCGCCATCCCGCTTGCACCGTTGGCCAGGGTGAAGAAGTCGGCCAGGTGAAAGTCGCGAATCATCGAGAAGTGACGCTGCCGCGTGCTCATGTCACCCCCGCGTTCCTCGAGCCCAGGAGTTCGTTTCCCCCCGGAACCTTAACAGAATCGGGGCGGCTGTCTTCGGCCTCCTCCAGGGAATTGCGGCGGGGCGTGGTCGCATCGACATGAGCAGGAGGAAGGACACCCCTAGACTGGAGAACGTCGGATGAACGCGGCAGAGCGCGTCAGCGGGAGCTAGGAGTTCCCTCGTCGGAGCGTCTGCGTGGTGATGTTCACGCGATGAGGACTGCGTGGAGCGCGAAGCAGTCGATCACGAGGCTGATGATTCCAGCGAAGCTCGCAACTGCCCGCATGGAGAAACTGCTCGTCAGCTTACGCCCGGCCTTTTCCAAGAGCGCGCGCAGCGTGGCCAGGATCGTGCGAAGTCGCGAGGCAGCGTCGGCTCGGCGCCGCGGTCTCGCAGTGTTTCCTGAGTCGTGGTGCGTGACGCGATGGAGTCGGCTCGTTTTTGGTCGAGCCACCCGGCGGGTGGGCGCGGCTGGCCGACGGGGATAGACGTGCGTGACCGCCATGACGGACGTCCTTTCTTCCAGCAAATAAGGATGCCGTGCCTCGATCTTCGCTACGACCATTCTCTCGTCTGAGTCGTCGATTCGGAAATTCTTCGGTTGCCGGTCACGGGGCGCCTTCGCGAATACGTCAAGATTTCGTAATCTCCGAGTATCAAGCTCGAAAATCTCGATAAGAATCGGCCCCTTCGACCCCGCCTGACGAGAGAGGATCTCGGCGCTACTCTAAGCTCATCACGACGACGAGGAGGGAGCGATGGCACGGAGTGAACAGCACTGGCGGAAGATCGAAACGCATCTGACGGAATGGGCGGCGGAGCTCGACAAGGCGAAAGCCCACGCCGAGGCGGAGGTGGCGAAGGTTCAGAGCCAGTATTACGAGCGGCTGGCCGAGGTGCGGGCCGAGATCGACCGGAGCTTGAAACGGTGGGGCGCCGAGCTCAAGGAGCTGACACGGCAGACGGGGACGACCGAGGCCGCGGCCGCTCGGGGCCTCGAGGAATTTCGCGCTCGCATTCAGGCTGAGCTCACCGAATGGCAGCCCGAGATCGAGCAACTCAAAGCGCGGGCGGCGAAGACCACGGCAGAAGCCAAGCGACTGGCCCAGCAACTCAGGGCAAAGGGGCAGGCAGCGACCGAGCGCCTCAAGACCCTCAAACGGACGGCCGGCGAGTCATGGGAGGAGATCAGGCCCGCGATCGAGAAGGCGTGGGCCGAACTGCGGCCCGCTCTGATGAGCGCTGCCGCGAAATTCAAAGAGACGCAGCCGCGGAGCGACACCGCGACGACCGAGAGCTCGGCGCGCCCGGAGCCACGCGCGGCACGAGCGCGTGGTGTTTCGGAAAAGGCCTGAGCGTCGTGCGGGACGCCAGGGGACGTCGAGGCGTGCCACGATCGCGAGCCAGCATGACATCGGCGCCGCCGGGCTCCAGATTCCCGCCTCACGGAAACACCATGCGCATCGAATGATTTCCTCGACTCTCGAGGTTGGCATTCGAGTTGCGCCCGGGTCTGCTCGTGAACGCCGAACGAGGAATCAGACGCCCGACGATCCTGCTCGGGCTGACCGTCGTCCTGGCTGCCTGCTCTGCCACCACGGCGCGGACGGACAACGCGGATGCCGACCGCGTGTCGGCTCGGTCACAGACATCTCCGGGCTCCACGTCGGATGCTGCCCGCGGATCGGCATCGCGTCGCCGCGAGAGTATCGTCGGCATTGCCACCGAGCAACTCGGCGCGCCGTATCGATGGGGCGGATCGAGTCCAGAGGGCTTCGACTGCTCAGGCTTCGTCCAGTACGTCTACCGACACATCGGTGTATCGCTTCCCCACAACGCCGCCAGGCAGTACCAGTATGGAGCCCCGGTGTCCCGCGATCAGCTCGAGCCGGGTGACCTGGTCTTCTTCGATCAGCTCCGTCATAACGGCATCTACGTGGGTCAGGGCCGCTTCATCCATGCCCGACGTTCGGGAAAACACGTCAGCATCTCGAACCTCGATGAATCGTGGTATGCGGCACGCTGGGTCGGCGCTCGTCGGCTGTAGGAATTGAGAGGATGGCCGGCGCGGGCGGCTCGACGCAGCCGTCGAGCACACCCGCGACCGAATCGTCTTATTTCTGCGTGCGACCGGGCGATGCGCTTGGCGTGCCGCGCTCCTTGCGCGCCGTGCGGACGTGGCTGTCCGTGTCCTTCGCCAGCTTCTGGTGCTCCTGGAGCGTGGGGAGCGTCTTGGCTGCCCAGTCCTTGACCTGGGGGTCCTTCTCATTTTTCGCGGCGCGCTGGAACGCTTTCACGTCGCGGTCGTGCTCGCGCACCATGAGGTCCATGTACGCCCGGTCGAAGTCGGCGCCCGACGTCTTGGCCAACCGGTCGTACTCTTTCTTGGTGCGGCTGTCGGGTTCGGTCGGAACCTTCAGGCCCTTGCTGTCGGCGATCTGCTTCAGCTCGTCGTACGCCTTCTGGTGATCGGTCACCATCCGCTCGGCGAACTTCTTGACCTCGTCCGATGCGGCACGTTCAGCGGCCAGCTTTCCGAGTTGCACCTCGGCGAGGTTGTCCCGGGCGGCGTTCATCACGACGGGGTCGTTGCCTCCGGCCTTCCGCTCCTTCGCTGGCCTCTCGGCCTGCTGCGCGACGACGACTCCGGGCAGGGCGAGCATCAAGGCCAAACAGGTTGCGTGCATGAGAGTGCGTTTCATGGATTCAACCTCCTAGGGCAATGGCGATCGGCATTGCTGGTGCAATGCGGATGCCATGGAGGAAGCGATCAGACCTCGACCCCCATCGCCTCAGCGAAGCGTCGGTAGCACTCGAGGTGGTCGCCGTATTTACGGTGACCGGCGGTATGTTTGGCCTGCGCCAGCAACAGTCGGTCGCGGTCGTGCGCACGCGTCTTCGCGTAGTCCTCGAGCAACGACAGCCCGAGCTCCTGGTTGTGCGGATCGTTGCCGACCTCGACAGCGGCGGACGCGAGCGTCTGGACCAGCGGCGCTCGATCGTGTCCGGCGGCGAGGTAGGCCGCGGTGAGCGCGACGGACTCGTCGGCCTCGAGCGCGAGCAACGCCGCTTCCAGCTTGGCGAGGAGTTGAGTCGCCGACCACCCCGAGGCGCCGGGCGGCGGCGTGAGCGTGCGCCGACCGAGGTTGTTCGGCGTGTCGCGCTGGTGCTCGGCCGCGTGCTGGATGAAGGAGGCGGCGACGAAGAGGAGCTTGAGCCGGTGCGGGTGCTGGAACGTGTCGTAGAACCAGCCGAGCGTGTTGCAGTACTCGTAGCCGTGCTGTGACATCGAGTAGTTGTTCACGTCGCCGGTCTCGAGGATCACCTGCGCGGCGGCGACCTGGATCGCGTCGAGGATCCGCCGCGGCGCGGCGCCACCCTTGAGGAGCGCGACGATCGCCTCGATCACGTTGATTTCGCGCCCGCGCGTGATGACCTCGACCAGCATCGCCTCCTCCGCCGGCGTGAGCGCGGCGGTTTGCTTCAGCAGCTCGGCGTCGCGGGCGTCGAGGAGGCTCTGGACGACGTTGCCGCCCATCTCGTACGTCGAGTACCAGCGCGGCCCGACGGCGATGTCCGGCACGCCGGCATAGAGCACGCTGTGCGCATGCTCCCAGCCGATCGCGTTGCCGAGATCGATCGTCGCGCGCGCGCGGTACGACTTGTGCCCGGTCGTGTAGGAGCGGTTGTGCAGCATGCGGTCCTGCACGTCGATGAGACCGGCGAACGCCAGGTGCGCGAGCGCCTCGCGGCGGTGCGGGACGTCCTCCATCAACCCGAGGAAGACGCGATACGACGGCAGCACCTCGCCGCGCTGGACGAGCGTCAGCCAGTGGTTGAGACGCTCGCCGATCGGCCCGTCGGTGCGCAGCGGCTCCTGATCGGGCCAGTGGATCTCGGGCGTCGGCGGCTCCTGGTGCACGGCGATCTCGTAGAGGCGCGTGTAGTGCCCGGGCGCCTTGCCGAGGAGCTGGTTCCAGGGGTCGAGCCCGGTCGGCATGTACCAGACGGTCTGCGCGAGCGGCAGCCAGGCCAGTTCTGGCCGCACCATCGACATCAGCGGCAGGCCGACGCGCTCGCTCAAGAGGCAGTGGTCGTTGTTGACGAACTTGACGATGCCGTCGTCGAGCCGCTGGTGGTACGGCACGTGGGTGAACGGCGCGTGGATGCGGACGGTCTCGCGGAGGATCTCGATGGCCGGCCGATGCTGCTTGAAGAGCCCATAGAGGACGTCGCTCGCCCCCTTCTGATCGCGCGCCACGATGCGCTCTTCGAGACGGGCGTATTCGGGGCTGGGGATCGACTCGCGCGTCATCGGGGCTGTCGAGGCCATTCGGCTCTCCTCCGCGGCGATATGGCCCGAGAGTATAGGCCGAGAGTAGCCCGGCGGGGGAGAGCCGGAGGAGCGGGCAAGATCGATGCCGTTGCGCGTCCGCGAGCCTCGAGCTCCGAAACGCGGTGTCGAGGGCCCACAATTTGCTCCACTGTGCGCGTCGGCCCGGTGGAACCCCGCCGACGAGCCAACAAACAACTCACGGAGGATGGGATGAAGAATTTACTGTTCGCAGCGCTGGCACTGGCTCTGGCCCTCGGCCCCGCGATCGCGGCAGCTCAGGGTACGACGAGCGGCTCAGGCGGCACGTCCGGCAGCTCAGGCACGAGCACCTCGCCCGGAAGCTCCGGCACGACGGGCAGCGGCTCGAGCTCTGGCTCGTCGAGCGCGCCGTCCACGACGTCGCCGTCTGCGAGCCCGTCGACGAGCGGCGACACATCGACCGATTTCTCGCAGTTCAAGGCGAAGGCCGACTGCGAGAAAGCCGGTGGTGATTGGCAGATGTTGACGAGCGTCTGTCAGAAGCGCAGCAAGTAAGGACTCGAAGCGACGCGCTCCACGAACCGCGCATCATGCCGACGCGGTCGTGGAGCGCGGCATCGACACGTCGTTGTCCGTCGTCAGCTCGCCGGCATCGGGACGACGTTTCCACCGGCACAGGTCTCCACGATCGGCCAGGCGCGCTGGTCGACGCCTTTCGTCACGGGCACCGGATGATCCGCGCCCTGGAACCTGAGGAGGCGAGTCTCGATGAGCACGCCGGCTTGCTGTTGAGTGAACGTGAGATCGATGAGGGGAATCTGCCCGTTGCCTCCGAAGGCGTAACCCGTCACCGTCGCGCGTCGCTGCTCCGAGCGCTGGATCACCTGGTACATCAAGTCGCCAGGCTCGAGCAGGAGATCCCCGGTGCGGCGCGCCGTCTGCAGGCCCTCGGCCACGCAGTTGGCGAGGATGGAATAGTTCCCCGCGGTCATGGCCTGTCTCACCGGCGGCGTCTGCCGGACTTCGTGAAGACTCATGCATCCCGCCAAGAGCATCGCCGCCGTTCCAATGTACAGAACACGCTTCATGCTTCCCTCCGTTCCCCCCAGCGTCGTGCGCCGCTGGTGAGCGCGAGGGTACTACCCAAGTGGGGCACGAGCGAGACCCCGGTTCAGGACGTGGTGTCGGGCCGCGGAGCTTCGAGCTTTGGCGCCGGCTTCAGAGTTTACAAAGCACCGGCCACTGGCCAAGCACCGGTCATTTCGCGAGCCGAGCCACGGCGGCCTCGGCTTCGGCGGCCAGCCGTGCGACCAGAGCGGCCGCCTTCTGGCGCCGCGCCAGCCGGGAAGCTTGCCCCGCCCACAGTGACAGGAACTCCGCACGGCCTTGTCGAGCTGCCGCGGTCCGGAGCGGTCGCGTCAAGGCGTTCTGGAGTGGAAAAGGCAGGATGGCGTCGGCGCCACCAGCCCGATCGACCTCGAGCATGAAGCGGTTGACGATGCCGCGCGCCGGGCGACCCGAAAAGGCGCGGGTGATTCGCGTGTCGTGTTCGCGGGCCCCGATGATGGCGGCCTTGTAGGCCTCGGGAATCCCGGCCTCGTCACACGTCAGGAACGCGGTGCCCATCTGCACAGCGCCGGCGCCGAGGGCGAGCGCCGCCGCGATCCCGCGCCCGTCCATGATTCCGCCCGACGCGATCACGGGGACCGCGACGGCATCGACGACCTGGGGCACGAGGGCCATCGTCCCCACCATCGCTCCGTCGAAGTCGCCCGCAAACGTTCCCCGGTGGCCACCGGCCTCGCTGCCCTGCGTGACGATGGCCTCGACGCCAGCGTTTTCGAGCGCGAGGGCCTCGTCGACGGTCGTCGCCGTGCCGATCAGGAACATCCCGCGTTCCTTCACCGCATCGCGTGCGCTCTCCGGAAGCACGCCGAACGTGAAGCTGAAGACCGATGCTCCGCTCTCGAGCGCCGCTCGGAGCTGGTCGTCGAAGGTGCCGCTGGCCGACGCCGGGATCGAGGGCGGCGCCAGCCCGAGCTCAGCGTAGAACGGGGCCACGCGCTCGAGCGCCGGGCTCGCGTCCGGGAGCTCGAACGGTGCCGGCAGCGGCGCAAAGAGGTTGATGCCGAACGGCCGAGCCGTGCGGGCCCGGACCGCCCTCGCCGCCTCGGCGATCTGCGGCGGCGTCAGGTACGCAGCCCCGATGAACCCGAGCGCGCCCGCCTCGGCAACAGCCGCCACGAGGTCCGGCGTATCGCCTCCACCGGCGAGCGGCGCCTGGATGATCGGATGCTGGAGACCCAAACGACGGGTCAGGACGGTCTGGAGTGACATCGGACACCTCCGAGAGTCGAGGCTCTCGGACAGAGCTTGCCGGCGTCCAGCCTTCTCGTAAAATGAATAATCGTGAACGATACGATCTCTCCAGGAGAACGTGACATCGAGCTCTCCGACCTGCGACTCTTCAGGGCCGTGGCCGAGACGGGTGGGGTGACCCGGGCGGCCCACCGTCTGCACCGCGTCCAGTCGAACGTGACCGCGCGCGTCAAGCGGCTCGAGTCCACCCTGGGCGTGTCGCTCTTCGTGCGTGGACGGCGAGGGATGTCGCCGACGCCGGAGGGGCGCCGCCTCCTCGACTACACCGAGCGCCTGCTGGCCCTGGCCGAGGAGGCCCGGGCCGATCTCAGCGCGCATCCGCCGCGGGGTCGGTTGCTCATCGGTGCCATGGAGAGCACGGCCGCTGTCCACCTGCCGCGCCTGCTGTCGACGTTGCACGCGAAATATCCCGCGCTCGACGTGCACCTGGTGACCGCGACCTCGGGCGTGCTGATGGCCCAGGTGCGCGCCGGCGACCTCAGCGCCGCGTTCGTCGCCGGCGACGTCACTGAGCCGGGTCTCGTGGCCGACGTCGCGTTCGTCGAGGAGCTCGTCCTCGTGACCCATCCGTCGGTGCGCCGTCCCGGCGCCGACGAGCTTCGGGGCCGGACCCTGGTGACGTTCGGTGCTGGCTGCACGTACCGGGCATGCATCCAGGACTGGCTCGCGACGAGGGGCCTCCGGCCGCACCGGGTCTTCGAGGTCGGCTCGTACCACGCAATGCTCGCCTGCGTGGCCGCGAACGTCGGGTATGCGCTGGCGCTCGCCTCGGTCGCTCGGGCGACGGTGCGTGCCCACCGGCTCCGTCCGCGCCCCTGGCGCGTCACGACCCACCTCGTCCGGCGCGCCGGTGATCGCTCACGTGCCGTCGAGGCTCTCCGGGCTCTGGTGGTCGCCCGTCAGCGGTGAGGAGCGTCTGGTTCTGTTCGGTTTCCTGACACGCCCGCGCGTTCCGTGACGCGATCCCTGCGAGGTGGGCCGCCTATTTCACCGAAAATACTGAGCCTTTTTTTCGGCACAAGGCTTGATAGTAGAGGGCGGTGATGAGCTTACTCTTTTGCGTGCTGGCGCTGACCTTCGTCCTGCTCGTCTCCGCCGCCGTCCTGGTCTTGAGAATGCGGCCCGAGCAAGACGTGCAGATCGTCTTCGCGAAGACCTATCTCAAGACGTATCGGGCGACCCGGGACAGGAAGGAGAGCCTCCTGACTGCCCTGGCGGTGGTCCGGAAGCGCGCGCCGTTTTCAGACGTGAGCGACGATGACGCGGCGTTCCTGGCCGACCTCTTCGGTCGGCTCCATCATCCTCACGTCGTCCTGGGGCAGGTGCTTCGCTCCGCGGATCACAAGCGATCGGTGGGATCGTTGCGTAACCGAGATCAGCTCCGGGTGGTCATGGACGGTGCGCGGGCGCAGGGCGCCTGACGCAACCGTACGGCTCAGGCCGAGTAGGCGACGCGGTGCTCCGGCGTCCGGTCCACTCGATCGAGATCGCGGCGGCACCGGTTGTGGAGACGATCCCCGGCCCAATGCGCCAAACGGCGTTCACCACACACGAGGCACTCCCGCTCTTGCGGCCACACCCCGGTTTCCATGCCCGCGGTGAGCGCTTCTGGTCGCTTCGCTTTCGAGTTCATGCCCGCTGTGAATGCATCAAGCAGGCCACGCCTCGTTGGGCCTTCAGAAGCGGCTACTTAGCCGTCAAATCACCTCGATCGAGACGACGAGTTGTAAGGGGAGACTACGGAGTCTTCTTGCGGAGGCGGTCGAGGCTCAGCGGGCCCGCGCCGGCGAACGCGAGATACAGGTAGATGAAGCAGAAAAGGATCGGCAGTTCGCCCTGATTCAGCAGCGGGTGGAGGTTTCGCGGAGCGTGGGCCATGAAGTACGCGAACGCCATTTCCCCCGACAGGACGAACGCGACCGGGCGAGTGAAGAGCCCGACGAGAATCAGCGCGCCACCGACCATCTCGAGGCTCCCAGCGAGGCCGAGGAGCGAATAGAGCTCCACGGTCGCTCCACTGCCGGCCCGCGGGAACCCGAAGATCTTCGAGGTCCCGTGCGGGATGTCGAGCAGTGCCGTCACGATGCGCAACACGCTGAGCAGCCACGGGGCCAGGGCCGACATCACCGAGAGGATACCGCGCCACCCACCAGAGCCCCGCGTTTTCCGAGCGCGGCGCGGCGGGACATGAGCGCCCGGCGGTTGGAAACTGGGCGAATCGAATCACAAGCTTCCCGACGCTCAGAAGAAGCGATCGTGCGGATGGACGAGTCTGAGCAGGCCGTCGAAGATCGGTCCGGCGATCTTCGGGAACACCTGCCAGGCGACGAGGATGCCGAGCAGCGAGAAGATCGGATTCCCGGTGAACCCGCGGACGGCGACGGCCGCGCGCTCGGGCACGAGACCGCCGAGCACGGAGGCGCCGTCCAGCGGCGGGAACGGCAGGATATTGAAGACGAAGAGGAAGACGTTGAGCACGAGGAGCACCGTGAGGACTTCGCCGACGGCGGTGAGCCACGGCGCTCCACTCGCGGCCTCGACCAGGTGGTGGAAGCTCACCTGACGGGGTGAGATGAACACGCCGGCGGCGAGGCCGGCCCTCAAACACACGAGGGCGAGCACGGCGATGAGCAGATTTCCGGTCGGACCGGCCGCGGCCATGAGCGCGGCCCGGCGCGGATAGCGTGCCGCCCAGACCGGATCGTACGGCGTGCTCGCCCAGCCGACGGCCCAGCCATTGGTGAACGCGGTGAGAAGCGGGACGCCGAGCATGCCGATCGGCTCGCGTCGTATGTGAGGGATCGGCGACAGCGAGACCTGTCCGCCCAGATACGCGGTGCGATCGCCACCACGCAGAGCGGCCAGCGCGTGCATGGCCTCGTGCACGGTCGTCGAGAACAGGAACGCGGCGAACCACAAGAGGCCCTGCGTCAGATCGCGAGCTTCCACGCTGGGCTACTGTACCGCGGGCGCACGGTCGAGAGCGTCTGCTAGAATCCGCCGATGCCTCGGATCAACGAGCACTACCTGAACCTGCAGGCGAGCTACCTCTTCGCCGAGGTCAAGCGGCGCACGCAGGCGTTTCGCGAGATCCATCCCGACGCGCGCGTCATCTCGCTCGGCATCGGCGACGTCACGCGGCCGTTGCCGCCGGCCGTGGCGCACGCCCTCGAAGAGGCGTCGCGCGAGCAGGGCCGAGCGGAGACGTTGAAGGGCTACGGGCCCTATGTGGGATACGAGTTCCTGCGCGCCGAGATCGCGGCCCACGATTTCGGCTCGCGGGGCGTCCACGTCGCCGTGGACGAGATCTTCATCAGCGATGGGGGCAAGAGCGACAGCGCCAATTTACAGGAGATCTTCGCCATCGAGTGCGTGGTGGCGCTCATGGACCCCGTCTATCCGGTCTACGCCGACAGCAACGTCATCGCCGGGCGCTCCGGGCGCGCCGACGAAAGCGGGCGCTATGCGGGCTTCGTGTACCTGCCGTGCACCGCCGACAACGATTTCCTTCCGACGCTGCCCGATCGTCGCGTCGACCTCATCTATCTGTGCTATCCGAACAACCCCACGGGGGCCGTGATGACCCGCGAGGCCCTGCAGCGCTGGGTGGACTACGCGCGCGCCCACGAGGCGACCATCCTCTATGACGCCGCCTACGAGGCCTACACCCGAGACGCCGACGTGCCCCACTCGATCTACGAGATCGCCGGCGCGCGCGAGGTGGCCATCGAGTGCCGGAGCTTCTCGAAGAGCGCGGGCTTCACCGGGCTGCGCCTGGCCTACACGGTCGTGCCGAAGGAAGCGCAGGGCCGGACTGCGCGCGGCGAGGCCGTGAGTCTCAACACGTTGTGGCTGCGTCGCACGTCGACCAAGTCCAACGGCGCGCCTTACATCGTCCAGAAGGCGGCGGCCGCCGCGTACACGCCCGATGGCCAGAAGCAGGTCCGGCGACTGATCGACTACTACATGGAGAACGCCGCGATCATCCGCGACGGCCTGATGGCGGCCGGGCTCACCGTGTACGGTGGGCGCAACGCGCCGTACCTGTGGGTGCGTACGCCGGCCGGGCTCTCGTCGTGGGATTTCTTCGACAAGCTGCTGGCCGAGGCCCACGTCGTGGGGATGCCTGGCTCGGGCTTCGGCCCGAGCGGCGAGGGCTACTTCCGTCTGACGGCGTTCGGCTCGCGCGAGCAGACCGAAGAGGCGGTGGCGCGAATCAGCGCCCGCCTTTGATCAGGCGTTGCTGCGCCTGCTCGACCTCGGCCGTCCAGGCGCCGTGCTCGCGATAGAAGCGCATCGCCGCCGGGTGGTACGGAATCGTGATCTCGGCGCCGGCCATCTTTTCCCGGCTCCACTCGCGGAGCAGTGGGTGGAACGGCGCGAGCTTGGCACCGTCGTTCCAGATGGCCTTGAGCAAGCCCTCCACGAGGGCGTCGCTGGCCCCCTTGCCGGCGATGACGTACGCGTCGTAGGCGACCACGCAGACGTCGTCGACGACCGCGGCCGCCTCCTCCTTCTTCACGCGCCGCGGATAGTAGCCGGGCACGGCCGCGCGCAGGCGCTTCTCACCCTCGGGTGAGCAATCGATGGAGAGATGGCGGACGCCGACGCTCGCGTCGGCCTCGCGGACCTTGGCGCCGTTGATGGCGTAAGTGGACACGTCGGCGCGGCCCTGGACCAGCGCGTCGATGCCTTCGTTGAGACCGGCCACCGGCACCACCCGCACGTCCTTCCACGAGAGGCCGGCGCTCGAGAGCTCGCCGAAGACGTTGTACCAGATGGCGAGGTTGGCCGGATATTCCCCGGTGACGCGCTTGCCCTTCACGTCCTGGATCGTCTTGATCGGCGAATCGCGCCGCACGACCGGCGCCACCATCAACGGGAATGCGCGCATCACCAGCCGCAGCCCGGGTGTGTGAGGAAACGGATTGCGTCCGCCGATCTTGAAGCCGGGTCCGTTGTAGGCGAGGCCGACGTCGATCGCGTTGTTCACGCCGAGCTCGAGCTCGCCGGACTCCAGCATGGGCAGGAACGTGCTGCTGCCGGCGTACGGCTGCACGGTGAGCCGTGCCGTGCCGGACTCGGTCGCCACCTTGGTCAGCGCGTTGCCGACGACGTAGAGCACGCTACCGGGCGGATTGGTGCCGATCATTCCCGACGGCTGGGCAAATGCGGTCGAGGCGATGAGCAGCCCGAACGTGATGATGAGTCCGGCGCGTTTCATGGCGGCGATGGTATCACCGCGCTTCTCGAGATCACCGCGCTTCTTGATCGAGCCAGCGCGCGAGCAGGCCGCGCTCGGCATCGGTCATGCCCGTCTTGTTCCCGAGCGGCATGTTCTTCAGCACGACCGTGCGGTCGCGGATCGTCTCGACGCGGGCGCGGATGCTCTCCGGCGTATCGAACGTGACGCCGTTGGGCGCGATCCGGAAGATGTCGTCGGTCGGCGTCCGCGAGTGGCAGGAGACACACCGGCGATCGATGACGTCCTTCACGGCGGCGAAGGCGACCGGATCGCCGCCCCGCGTGGGTGCCGCGAGCCACGCCGGAGAGGTGAGATAGACCACCGCGGCCAGCGCGGCCGTCACGGGCACGAGCCACCAGTCGGCCGGCCGGCCCTTCTCGCGGGCGATCATCACGTGCCGGACGCCGGCCCCCACCACGATCAAGAGGACGAGGATCAGCCAGTTGAGCGGATGGCCGTACGTTCCCGGATAGTGATTGCTCAGCATCGTGAAGATCACGGGAAACGTCACGTAGCTGTTGTGCGTCGAGCGTTGCTTGGCGCGCGTGGACAGCGTGCGGTCGGGCGTCCGGCCCGCCTCGGCGGCGGCGATGATCTCGCGCTGAGCGGGCACGATCCGCATCCAGACGTTGGCGACCATGATCGTGCCGAGCATCGCGCCCACGTGGACGTACGCGGCCCGGCCGCTCAGCACGTGCGTCAGCGCGTACACGACGGCGACGAGCAGGATCCACGACAACACGGCGGCCGCGCGCCCGCCCTCTCGCGCGAGCGGCGACGTCCACAGGAGGTCGTAGACGGCCCATGAAATAACGAGGAGGCCGATGCCGACGAGGACGGCGGTGCCTGGCGTGACCGACGAGACGGCGGGATCGACGAGGTACACGCCGCGTGTCGTGTAGTAGATGAGGACCAGCAACGGGAAGCCCGTGAGCCAGGTCATGGCCGCTTCCCACTTGAACCAGTGGATCGGTGAGGGCAGTTGGCCCGGGGGCACCTGACGCCGCTCGACCAGGTAGAAGCCGCCGCTGTGGAGCAGCCACGCCTCGCTCTCGACGCGCGAGCGCGGCGGATCGGGCTTCGTGAGGCTGGCGTCCAGCCACATGAAGTAGAGCGAGGTACCGATCCAGCCGATGCCGCGAAAAAGCGCATAAAGCGGCACCATCACGACGGGGAAGGGCACCATCATGGTGGCCAGCAGAACAAGAAATAAGCTCTCGCGTCCGCGCCACTCGATGCGGGAAAATCCGTAAGCCACGAGCGAACTGGACAACACCGTGCCGGCTACGTTCAACGAGCAAAGGAGGACGGTATTGCCAAAATACCGCCAGAAATCCTGCATCACCTTCATCGTATTCCGAAAATTTTCCCAACGGGGTGCTAGCCGGCCTTCAATTTGATCGGCGCTCACGATCGAGCGATGTCCGGTTTCGAAGTCGACGACTTCGCGCCAAGGCGCATCGGGCGAAGCGGGGATTTCTGCGCGAATCTCGACGGGGGTTTCACGGCCGCTGCTCGTAATCCAAACTCCGGCGTGAACATCAGCCTTTGGTAGCACCACCGGAGTGGCTCCCGCGCTCGTGAGAGCCCAGACGCTGGGTGAATTGATCATCGCCGCCAATTTCACCTCACGCCGGACGTTATCTTGCTGAATATAATAGCGGCGCGGTAACCAAATCGGCGGTTGCACCGTGGTCTGCTCGATCGGCTTCAGCGCGGTCGCAAGCATCCAAAGCAACGGCAACAAGAATAGGGCAGCCCCGGCGAGGAGCGCGAGATAAACGAGAAGCTTGGAAGTCGCGCGCATGTTATTCTTCGCTGTAGTGGACAAACCCGCGTGTGCCGCGCGACGCCAACCACGTGAGGCCGAGGGTCAGAAGAAAGAGCACCCACGCCATCGCGCAGGCGTAGCCCATCTGCCGTGCCTCGAAGGCATTTTCGTAGAGATAAACGGCGAAGAACAAAACCGAACGGCCCGGTCCGCCATTCGTGAACATGACGAAGGCCGTGGCGAACGTTTGGAGGCAGCCGATCACCCCCATGATCAAATTGAAATAGATCACCGGCGATATCGCAGGGATCACGATATGCCAGAGGCGGCGCCACGGAGACGCGCCGTCAATGGTCGCGGCCTCGAGCAGCGAACGAGGCACTCCTTGCAGCGCGGCGAGGAAGATAACGACGGTGTTACCGCAGCCCCAGATGGCCATCAACGCGAGGCCGGGCCTGTTGCGCGCGGCCGATGGCGGGATCCTGTTCCTGGATGAGATCGGCGAGCTTGGCTCGGACGAACAGGCGATGCTTCTGCGGGCGCTCGAGGATAAGGTGTTTCTGCCTATGGGAAGCGACCGCGAGGTGAACAGCGACTTTCAACTCGTTGCAGGAACCAATCGCGATCTGGTTGCACTGGTTCGGGAAGGGAGGTTCCGCGACGACCTGTTTGCGCGAATCAACCTCTGGACTTTCCACATGCCCGGTCTGAGAGACCGCATCGAAGATATCGAGCCAAATCTGAAATACGAACTTGAACAGTACGCCCGGCGCGCCGGTAAGCGAGTCACGTTCAGTAAAGAAGCGCGCGAAAGTTTCCTGAAGTTCGCCGTTTCGCACGAAGCGCGGTGGGAGGGAAACTTCCGCGACCTGAACGGCGCGATAGTGCGAATGGCGACGCTCGCGCCCGGCGGGAGGATTACGACCGAAGTGGTTCGCGAGGAGATCGAACGACTAAGCGCAGGCTGGCACGCACAACCGGACAGCGAGGGCGAAGAGCTGCTCGAGGAACTGCTTGGCAAGGAAAGATTGAATGCGCTTGATCTGTTTGACCGGCATCAACTCGCGAGCGTGATAAAAGTATGCCGTGAGTCGCACACCTTGTCCGACGCAGGCAGGATCTTGTTCGGCACTTCGCGTGAGAAGAAGAAAACGGTCAACGACGCGGATCGTTTGAGAAAGTACCTTGGGCGGTTTGGACTGGATTGGCGGGAGATCAAGTAGCCAGTTCAAGCCGCTGGGCGTTCCTCACGAAGGGCACAATAGTCGCTAGCCGAGTGCCTTCGCCACTTCACGTTTCGAGCCGCCTGCAGCCAGCGCCGCGCGTACCAGCAGATCAAGAGACACGGATGGATCGCCGGCCTCGATCTTAGCAACACGAGACTGACTCGAGCCTATCCGCGCCGCAAGCGTAGCCTGGGAGATACGATGCTTGACTCTCAGCGCCTTGACCTTTCCGGCAAGCGCCAGCTTCATTTCAACCAGCGCTGTTTCTCCCTTGGTCAGCCCTAAGAACTCCTCGGCCGAGCCAATGCGCCATCCGGCTGCTTCAAGCCTCTTTCTCTTTGCCGCGTGCATGATTCTACCCTCTCGCTTCAACGATGAGATCGTAAGCTCTCAACCGCTTCTTGCATTTCTCGACGAGGTTCTTCGGTGTCGTTGCTGTCTTCTTGGCGAACACTTCGAATATCACTATGGCGTCCTCGTCAATCCTGTACAGGATGCGCCAGGTCTTATCCGCATCGATGATCCTCAGCTCGTGACAGCGCGGCGCAATCGAGGCCATCGGCCGAGAAACTGAGGCATCCTTAACCGGTCGCCGCTTTGGAGGAGTCTCAGATAGTATCCAGCCTCAATCCGCGCAGCCCCGTGTTTTCACCTCGCCGTGCAACCAGACGAGCGGCTTATGTCGCGGCGACACATCGAGACATTACTACGTCACATCTGACATAGCAAGAAGGTTAGACGTAAGCCAAACAAGGTTGGGATTGCACTACGTGGGATGCTTCATTTGAACTGGCCGAATCGCTTCATCAATCTGTAAATATCAACCGCCGTGGTAAGCAGCCCCAGGACGAGTCCGATGATGAACCACAACGGCGTGGTCGCGTACTTCTTGTCCAGCCACAAGCCGATCAGCGTCGGCACTCCTATCATCCACGGGATAGCCAGGGCCAGTCCTACGGTTCCCATCGCCTGACGCCAGCTTATACCGCCATCAGGCTTGTTGTTCGGCCTGTCGCGCTCGTCGGGATTGTCATCTTCGGAAGGCATGAGATCAACGAGGCGGAGTGACTGGCTCGTCGTCGGGCTCGCCCGACATGCCGCGCGGCGGAGCTCCTGATTTGTCCGACTTGCCCGCGCCTTGCTCGTAGGAGTAGGTCTTCAGCCCCGGACTCATACCGGCCTTTTGCGTGAAGCTGATCAGACGTTGCGGAAATACGCCAATGTAGAGCACCAGGAACGCGGCGGCTACAAGCGCGACTCGAAGCGAAGGCGCAAGCGTCACCGGTTGAGGGTCGGTCTCGCCTTCGATGTACATTGCGCGGATGAACCGGAGATAGTAGTAAAGCGAAACGACGGTCATCACCACCGCCAGTATTGCTAATCGAACGAGCCATGGATTGCCCGTCTCGATCAGACCGGCGAACAGGTAAAACTTACCGATGAATCCGGCCGTCGGAGGAATGCCTCCAAGCGATAGCAGGAAGATCGTCATCATCACCGTCAGCCACGGCGCTTTCTTCATCAACCCGTTCAGGTCTTCAATGCGGTCGCCGACGATGCCTCGCCTCCTTAACGCTATGATGCAGCCGAAGACGCCGAGGTTCATGATCGTGTAGATGAACAGATAAATGACGAAGCCCGTATAGCCGGTTTGATTTCCGGCGATGAGCCCCAACAGCGTATAACCCGCATGCGAGATCGATGAGTAAGCCAGCAGCCGCTTCATGTTCGGCTGAGTCAGCGCGCCCAGATTTCCCCAGACCATCGTTATCGCCGACACTACTCCTAACAAGACGGCCCAGCCAGGCAACCCCAAAACGCCATGCGCCGGATCCCCGGCAATTGTCGCGCGCATATCGGGCAGGCCGTAGAGAAACAAGCGCCCGAACATTGCAAAGCTCGCAGCCTTCACGCCGACTGACATAAACGCGGTGATCGAGGTAGGCGCACCCTCGTAGGCATCGGGCGCCCACATGTGAAACGGCACCGCCGCCACCTTAAAGAACATGCCCGCAGCCATCAGAATCATCGACATCAACAACAAATAGCGTTGATCGATTATGGTTTCGCTGCCGTTGGCATTCTTGACCACCTCGAGGGCCATGACCTTCGGCAGCGCTCCCGCAATGGTAGCCAGATTGGTTGAACCGGTCAGGCCATACACCATCGAAATGCCGTACAGCAACACGCCCGACGAAAACGCGCCAAGAAGAAAGTACTTCATCGACGCTTCGTTCGACTTCTGATCGCGGCGGAAGTAGCCGACCAGTATGTAGACCGAGACGGCCATCAACTCGAGCGAGATGAACAGCGTCAGCAGATCGACGCCCGACGCCATGAACATCATGCCGACGACGGAGAACAGAATGAGCGAGTAGTATTCGCCGCGCTGTTCGCCTTCGACGTCGAGATATTTGATCGAGAGGAGTATCGACAGAGCCGCGCCGATCAGAAACATCGACTTGAACACCACGGCGTAGCTATCGAGCACGATCATGTCGTAGAACGCCGTGCGAGGCGCGCCTTTGGTGACGATGCCGGAGTACAGGATCCAGAGCGAGAGGAACGCAAAGCCCACCCCCGCAAGCGAAACCCACGCCACGACTCGCTTGCTATTGCGCGGGAGCATCACGTCGAGCACGAGCGCGCCGCAGGCGAACAGCGTGAGGATGCCTTCCGGCATGATGAATTGCACCGCTTGACGTGCGATGGTTTGAAAGTCGGTAGCTTGTAACATAAAAACAGGTTTCTGGTTCCTGGTTTCTGGTTTCTGTTCGCGGCATTCTGATTCTGGAGCCGTCTTGTCCCAGAAACCAGAAACCAGAAACCAGAAACTAGAAACCGTTATCTCGTTGGCTCGCTCTCTCCGCTGTCAGCGATCTGCGGGCGCTGGGCCGCGTTCTTGAAATAGTCGGGCTGCACTTGCGCCACCACTGCATTGGTCTGTGGCTCGATGTACGAGAGCAGCGGCTTCGGATAAACACCGATCCAGAAGATCAAGAAGATCAGCGGCGCGAACTGCCACGCCTCACGGGCATCCAGGTCCTTCAGTCCTTCGTTCGCTTTGCTGACCTGGCCGAAGAACACTCGTTGATAAAGCCACAGCATATACGCCGCGCCCAGAATGATTCCCAGGGCGGCAAGCGCGCCCCACACCACTTTTGCTTCGAACGCGCCTCGAATCGTGAGGAACTCGCCGATGAAGTTGTTCATCAACGGCAAGCCTAACGACGACAACGTGACTATCAGGAAGATAGTCGAAAATGTCGGCATCACCGAAGCGAGCCCTCCGAACTCGGCTATCTCATATGTGTGCCGGCGCTCGTACAGTATGCCTGCCAGCATGAACAGCGCGCCGGTCGAGATGCCGTGATTGACCATCTGCATCACCGCGCCGTTGATCCCGTTCGGGTTGAACGCGAACAACCCCAGCATAACGAAGCCCAGATGCGAGACTGACGAATACGCAACCAGTTTCTTGACGTCCTTCTGGGCCATCGCCACCAGCGCCCCGTAGATTATGCCGATGATCGAAAGCACAACCATCACCTGCCGGACGGTCGGATCTTTGGCGGCATCGGGGAAGATCGGCAGCGAGAATCGCATGAATCCGTAGGTGCCCATCTTCAGCAGAACGCCCGCCAGTATGACCGAGCCGGCCGTTGGCGCGTCGTAGTGCGCGTCCGGCAGCCAGGTGTGGAACGGAAACATCGGCACCTTGATCGCGAACGAAAGTCCAAAGCCGATAAACAGCCAGATCACAAGTCCAACGCCGTAGACCGTCTTAATGTGCGGACCGATAGCGGTGAGCCCGGCGATATTGAAGGAACTGTGTACGTAGCCTGAAGGCAACGGTTGTTTGGTCTGTGGGTCGACGCCGTCGACGCGTTTCATCGCATCGAGCGCGAGGTTGAGCATCTCGCTGTTGACCTGACCTCGGCGGTCGGGATCGGCGACGCTGCACGCGGCAAGCTGCCGCGCGGTCGCTTCAACGGCGGGCCGCTGCGCCTTGACCACATCGGGGAAAATGAAGAAGAGCTTCAGCACCGACAACAGCATCACCACCGAGCCAACCAGGGTATACAGGAAGAATTTGATTGCCGAATAGAGCCGGTTCTTCCCTCCCCAAATGCCGATCAGGAAGTACATCGGTACGAGCATCACTTCCCAGAAAATGAAGAACAGGAACAGATCGGCTGAGACGAACGCTCCAAGCATGCCGCTCTGAAGCAGCAGCATCATTATGTAGTACTCTTTTTCGCGGCCCTTCTCGCGGATGTAAGCCCACGAACAGATGACCGAGAGTACGCCCAACAGCGTCGTCAGCATCACCAGCACCAGCGCAAGCCCATCGACGCCTAGTTGATAGCGCGCACCAATCAGCGGAATCCAGTCGTGGTCTTCGATGAATTGCAAACCGCCATAAGCTCGGTCATAACCGGGTCCTTTGCCCCAGAAACCGGTGACCAGCGGGATCGAAAACAAGAAGCACAGGACGATCCACATATTAGCGAACCCGCGAATGCTGTTGTTCTTTGCGCGGTTGAAGAACAAAAGCAGAATAGCGCCAACCGCCGGGAGCCACGTCACCCACGAGAGGATGCCGATGCCGAAAAACTGAATGCGACCAGGCATAGCCAGAGTCTCCTAGAAAAAATATAGGACCTATAAGACCTATAGGACCTATTTCCCGGTGAAGCCCTTAATCGTCGTCGATATCGCCGGGTACACGTAGTAAAGCAAAATAACAAACAAACCCGCCGCAAACAGCAAAGCGTAGTTCTGCCAAAAGCCTGTTTGCACAGTGCGCAACATATACGAGCCGACCTTGGTAACAAAGCCGGTAGCGTTAACGGCGAGATCGATAACCCATTTGTCCCACCAGCCGGTGACCTTCGCCCAGAATCTGGTCATCCAGCCGGCGCCGTTTACACCGCCATCGACAACAGTCGCGTCAACCGTCCAGAGGGCGGTGTTAATCGCTTTGCCGGCTTCTACTCCCTTAACGTCGAGCAGCCAATCCAAATACCACTTGTTGAAACTGAGCGTGTATAACGGGCGGAGCCTGGCCGCCCATATCTTTGGCAGATCGGGTCGCTTGATGTAGAACAGACGGCCCAGATAGATGCCCCCTGCCGCGATAGCAAGCGACAGTAGCATCAGCAGGTATTCTTTCGGGTCAGTGGCTTCGTGGCTCGCTTCGGAGTGACCGGCAGCAGATTCAGCAACAGATGTCTCGACAGCCGGCGCCGCAGAATTGGCTCCGGGAGCTGTTTGCGTGACGGTGTGCTGCGCCGCAGGCGCTTCGTGCACCTTCACGATAACCGGCTCAAGCCACCGCTCGAACATGTTGATGTTAGCTCCGCCGGTCAACGCGTGCGGGATGCCAACCCACCCTACGACTAACGAGCCCACCGCCAACACAATGAGCGGGAGGGTCATGCTTCGCGGCGATTCATGCGGCTCGAAGTGCCTGTGAGGTACGCCGACTGCCTCGAGGCGGTCTGTCGCATCGTGCGCACCCACGTGCTCACCCGGCTGGTGGTGTGGGCGATCGTCGGCAGATGCAACCGTCGCGTCGTGAGGCTTCAAGCCTTTGTCATGCGCAGCGGCGTAAGCTTCATCAGCCTCACCTCCAGCGTGAATCTTGCGGAATCGCTCTTCTCCCCAGAACGTCAGGCCCATCAGGCGAGTCATGTAGAAAGCAGTTATTCCCGCTGTGATGAATCCAACCACCCACAGGATCCAACCTCCGCCGAATATCTCGGTTGAAAAAGTCTTCCAAAGGATTTCGTCTTTGGAGAAGAAGCCTGCCCAGATTGGTATGCCGCAGATCGCCAGCCACCCCATCAGCATGGTCTTGTAGGTTATCGGCAGATACTTTTTCAACCCGCCCATTCGCGGCATCTCCTGCTCGTGATGCATGCCGTGAATGACCGAGCCCGATCCGAGGAAGAGCAGCGCTTTGAAGAACGCGTGCGTGAACACATGGAAGATCGCCCCGATGAACGCTCCAACTCCAGCGCCCAAAAACATGTATCCGAGTTGCGAGACCGTCGAATAAGCCAGGACTTTCTTGATGTCGGTCTGCGTGATACCGATAGTCGCGGCGATGAACGCGGTCAGGCATCCGACCAGCGCGACAATCATCATCATCGTGACCGAGCGCTGGAAGATGAAGTTCGTGCGGGTCACCATGAACACGCCTGCGGTCACCATCGTCGCGGCGTGGATCAACGCCGATACGGGCGTAGGCCCAGCCATTGCGTCCGGCAGCCAGATAAAAAGCGGTATTTGCGCGCTCTTGCCGGTCGCGCCGATGAACAGGCCTAGCGCAAGCCACGACATCAATCCGAACTGCCAGAGATTCTCTTTGGGATAAGCAGCCGAAAGGTTCGCTACGTCGTGAAACTGCAGCGTGCCGAACGTCGCGAAGACGCCGGCGATGGCCAACACCATTCCGAAATCGCCGATTCGGTTGACGACGAACGCCTTCTTCGATGCGTCGGCTGCCTCTTGTCTATCGAAGTAGTAGCCGATGAGCAAGTATGAGCAAAGCCCGACGCCTTCCCATCCGATGAACATGATCATGAAGTTCGAGCCCATCACCAGCAGCAGCATCATGAACATGAACAGATTCAGATAAGCGAAGAATCGATAATAGCCCTTGTCGCCGTGCATATAGCCGGTGGCGAAGACGTGAATCCAGAAGCCTACGAAAGTGACGATGAACATCATCACCAGCGAGAGCTGGTCTATCTGGTAGCTCCACTCGATGTTGAAATTCGTCAGCGCGCCGGCCTGTTGCCCCTGCG
>Ga0137403_10002503_pt1 | contig 22458 bp, 20 predicted proteins | sample CZOMad2_1_16fung_FD_122057 | JGI IMG/M metagenome (GOLD analysis project Ga0137403, IMG submission 122057) | Vadose zone soil fungal communities from Angelo Coast Range Reserve, California, USA - CZOMad2_1_16fungal (Hybrid Assembly) | ecosystem: Environmental > Terrestrial > Soil > Vadose zone...
AGCCAGGCGGCGCAGGAGCGGAACCCGGTGTTCCAGCCCTCGCGGGCGTCGAACTCGCGGATGAGATCGAGGAGGCGGGCGGTCGCGGCGTCGAGGTGGGCCGACAGCTCGGCGATCTCGTCGCCCAGTCGGTCCAGCGAGAGCGTTTGCATGAGGAGTCCCCCTTCCGCTGGGGCGACTCTACACCCGAGTTTCGGAGCCCCCCGGGAGGCGCCACACGCGACGATCGCGGGGCGATCGACATTTTTCGTGACGCGCCAAACCGCCGCGCAACTCCGGCCCTCCGTGGGGCCGCTGGGCCGGTATTCACCGCGTGCTGCCGCCACGCGGCGATGGCCCGCGCAGAAATCTGTCAAGCGGAGAATCGCGGGTCGAGCCGGGGCGTGCCTCGCGTCGACTGTCGACGTTTCGGACGCACGGCGCGGACCCGGAGCGGCGGAGTGCAACGTGAGCAACCTCAGCACGTCGGTTGGATAGCGCCGGTAGCTGGACGGCTCACGACGCGGCGGCGGGAGAATCCCACGCGACTCGTACAACCGCAGCGCCTTGCGGCTCAGGCCGCTGCGCGCTGCCACCTGACCTATGAGGAGACCCTTCCGCTCCACGAGGACAGGGTAGGCCTTACCCCAAGGGGCAAGGTCAAGGGGCAGCGTGACGGGAGGAAAACGCCCCGGCCTAGACGAGCACCGGGGCGCGGTAGGTCTAAAGGGAGCGCGGTAGGTCTAAAGGTTGTTACCCGCCCCGAGGAAGTGTGCTGAAGGCGCAAACTGGGCCTAGCCTCGGCTCGACCCTGGGGCTGTACGTGCCATAGCGGTCTAAACGGAGGGTCCCGTCCAGATCTGCCAAATCGAAGATGTAGTGCCTTCCCTTGTATTTGATGATGCCGTTGTAGGTCTCCAGCGGACGTTTGTGGAAATAGCTGTAGGGATCGTTGGTTCGTGAACCGCCCTTCAGCTCGCAGCGATCCAGATCGATTACCGAATACCCCCCGTTCCCATAGATCAGTTGGGCATTCGGCATGTTGAGAGGGCCTTGCGCACGCTCGTAATAGAACACGTGCTCTTTGCCGTCCTTCGGGTTGTTGTTGATATCGACAAGGTAATGCTTGAAATTCGCCGTGCCCCGGTAGTGCTGGCAAGAACTCCTGTACTGGCTATCTCTCTGGTCTTGCGGCAATTGCTCGATGGCCTGGGCAATCTTTGGTTCACACTGGTAGGAATCGAACAATTCCGAGGCCAGGTTGGTACAACGACCTCTGTACGGCTGCCAGGCTGGATCATCGTAGCTGTCAGCTTTGGCGTCAGGCTCGATGAACTCGATATTCCTTTGGAGCCCGAAGTCCTGTAAGAAAGCCTGGCAAAATCCCTTGTTCTGATCCCTCACTGTGGATGTCATCTGAAACTTCCGCTTCACCAGGATTCGCTTGATGCCCTCCGCTTTGTCGACTTCGCGCTGCGGCGCTTGCGTGCGCCCCTTGATTGGGAGAATCGCGACCAGACACAGCACGAGCATGCCCCAAAACCTCAGGGGCGGTTTCTTTCTATGAAGTGTCATTGCGCACCTCGGGTCCGGGCAGCGGGTCATTCGTAGACCTTGCAACCATGATGTCCTCTCTCAGGACGCGGTAGGGCAAAAAGAAAGGGCCGCGCCCGTCCCGGTACTCTGGAACGAACGCGGCCCGTCACGGAGTCGGAGTCGAAGCCTGACGCGCCCCGGCCGGAACTGCACCGGGGCGCTCGGAACTTCCTATCCGACTGGACGGTATTACGTGGTGATCACGCACGTACGGACCGGCGTGCTACTTTACCGGCCGGGACATGGACTCGGAACTCGACGGTAAAGACACCGTCAAACAAACTTCGGGGTCTCTGAGGGCCCGCTCGGGGCCCCCATGTGACTACCTACACGAGTCGCGGACGATCTCCCTCGACGATGATCCGCCACAGGACCCGACTCTGCCTTCGATCGTAGTCGCCGTGCGCCCGGTGCATCGTCGCGCGGTCGTCGATGACCAGCACGTCACCTTTGCGCCACACATGCTGATAGACGATCTCCGGCCGAATCATCCGGTCGAGGAGATCCGCCATGTACGCCCGACTGGCCTCCGGTGTCATGCCATCGATGTGCGTGGCCTTGGAGATGTGGAAGTACACCGCCCTCGACCCATGCACGGGATGCGTGCGGACCATCGGATGCTCGATGGGCTTGCCGTACTTGTCCTGATCTTCCTGGCGCGTGTCGCTGCGACCGCTGTCCAGGCTGTTGAACGTCTTCAGCGATTCGAGGCGCCGGCGTTCGTCCTCGGGAAGCGCGACGTAGGCCGCACGCATATTGGCCACGCTGGTCCCGCCACCGGCCGATGGAATCTCCACCCCATACAAGATGGTCGCGGCCGGGGGGCGCTCGCGGTTGGTGTGATCGGTGTGCCACTGCTCGGCCGGTCGCTGACCGTTGCGGTGCCAGATCAGCCCGACCAGCGGGAAGTCCGGCATGTTGTGCTGTGAGTAGTGCTGTTCCATCGGCGGCCCGAATACCGAGGCGGCGGCGAGATACTGAGCCGGCGTCAACGCCTGATCGCGGAACACCAGCGCCAGATGGTCGGCCAGGGCGTGCGACAGCGCCTGCCGGGTCGGCGCGTCGATCGGCTGGCGGAGGTCGACGCCGGCGACCTCGGCGCCGAGCGACGGATGGAGCGGTGTGATCTGTAGTCGAGCCATGGTGCGGGCCCCTCAGCGGGCCAGGCCGGGGCTTCCGGCCGGCACGGCATAGAAGTTCATCGTGAGTGAGACGGCAGTGTAGTAACCCATCAGGACGATCATGTCGGTGACGCTCTCATGCCCGAGTGTCTTGATCGCACGGTCGTGCAGTCCCTGAGAAACCAGCCGACCGCCGGCCAGCGCCATCGCCACCTCGTAGACCACCTGCTCCCGCGGGTCCGCGAACGAGGCCGGAAGGCCCGCGACCATCGCTTCCACCGTGGGGACGGGAAGGCCGACCTCTTTGCCGCGCTTTTCGTGTGCAGCGGTGGGGTAGCCCGAATGCCACTTGCTGGTGATGACGATCACGGCGATTTCTCGCTCGCGCTCCGTCAACGATGACTGGCCCGGCGTGAAATGCGCTCCGAGCGGGGCGGCCGCGTGCAATAGCTTCGGATTGTGCACCCAGACCTTGTAGGGGCCGGGAAGCCGCCCGCGCGGGCCGTCAACCAGGAGGCGGTATCCTTCCCGCTGCTCGGGGGTCATCTGGTCGATGGGAATCTCGGCATAGCGTCCGAACGTCGGTGTGCCGCTCATCGTCGCCTCCTGTTCGCGGCGAGCCGTCGCCCGCGCTCCGCCCAGACGCGTCGGTTCCGAGCCCCCGTCGGGAGCCACGATCCGGTGCTCGCCGGGCCTTGTCAAGATCTGGAATCCCGTGGCGCGCCGGGCTTCGCCCGGAGGGCCGCGTAGACGAGATCGATGAGATGACGGACGTGCTTGTGCTGCCAGCCGCCGCGCCCTTGATTCATGGCGTAGCCGAAGGCGACCCGCGCGTCGGGATCCCCGAATCCGAGCGAGCCGCCGGCGCCGAAGTGCCCGAACGCGCGCGGGTTGGGACCGAGCGGGCGCTCGGCCATCGTGAGCTGGAACCCGAGCCCGAAGCGTGTCGGGCGTCGCAGCACGATGTCGTCCCCATGGACCTGTGGCGTTGTCGCACGCGCGATCATCTCCGGCGAGAGGACGTGAACACCGTCCAGCGCACCGTCACCGGCGAGCGCCGCGTAGAGACGCGCCACCGCGCGCGCATTGCCGTGCCCGTTCGTCGACGGCACCTCCGCCGCGCGCCACTGTCGCGTGTTGATCACTCCCGTCCCCGAAACCTCGGGCGGGTTGCGATAGGCGTTGACGCGCATCAGGGACAAGCCGCTCAGGCTCTCGGGATCGACGCTGAGCTCCCGCCGAAGCTCCTCGTCCTCGAGACTCGCCTGTCGAGGCACCAGGTCGGCGCAGCGTCCGTCGAGCTCGGGACCGAAGCCGATGAAGAAATCGATGCCGGCCGGACCGGCGACGGCCTCGCGCAGATAGGTGCCGAGCGTTTTCCCGGTGATGCGTCGCACGACCTCGCCGATCAGGAATCCCTGGGCGTTGACGTGATACCCGTGGCCGGCGCCCGGCTCCCACCAGGGCGGCTGAGCGGCGAGCGCCTCCGTCATGACGTCCCAGTGACGCCACGCCCCCGACGGCAGCGGGCGAGCGATGGCCGGGAGCGCCGCCTGATGCGTCAAGAGATAGCGCACGGGGATCCGCGCCTTGCCCGCCTGGGCGAACTCGGGCCAGTAGCGAGCGACGGGGGCGTCGAGATCGAGCAGGCCGGCCTCGACGAGGCGAAGCGCGCAGACGGCGGTGACGGCTTTCCCGACGGAGTAGAGGTTGACGATCGTGTCGCGGTCCCACAATCGCGTGCGCGCGCCGTCGGCGTGGCCCGCCCACAGGTCGACGACGGCGTGCTTGTCGACGTAGACCGCGAGCGCGGCGCCCACCTCTGAGCCGGAGGTGAGAATTTCGGAGAGCGCATCGCGGACCCGCTCGAACGCCGGCTCGCAATGCCCGTATACGAGCGCGTCGCGATCGTCCATCGCAGCAGCTCGACTGCGGTCAGCGCGGCTCTTTGGTCTTCAGCTCGGCGTCGTGCTCCTTGATGAAGGCGCGGATGTCGCCGGCGATGTCGAGCAGCTTGGCCCACTGTTCCTTGTAGAGGGTGACGGGGAAGCGGCCGAGCCCGTAGACGGAGACGCCTCCCTTCTCACTGACCTTGATCGAAACGCCGCGCGTCGCCTGGGCCTTCAGCGCCGCGTTCTCCGCCTTGAGTCGCTCGACCTCTGCGTGGAGCGGTTCGTCAGCCATCGATCACCCCTTATCCCGGCAGCTTCCAGTCGAGCCAGTTGCAGAGCGCGCGCCCCATGATCAGCTCTTTGTCCTTCGGCGACAGCCACGACAGCTCCTCGGTGAACATCGTGACGCACTGCTTCCACGAGCACGGCATCCGCGTGATGTCGGTCCCCCAGAACATCCGCTCGGGGCCGAAGGCATCGTAGAGCTTCCTGATGTGTCCGTGGATGTCGCGATACGGATAGGCCTCGCTCGAGTAGCTCGGCGCGCCGGTCGCCTTCAGCGCCACGTTGCGATGCTTCGCCGCCGCGACGAGATCCGGCAGGTTCGACCATGCGGCGTCCGGGCGCCCGAAGTGATCGATGATCAGCTTGAGCCCTGGATGGCGTTCCGAGATCCCTCCGATGACCTGCAGGAGACCTGGCCCGAGCAGCGCGATCGGCAGCCCCGCGCGCTCGGCCGCGGGCCAGAGCCAGTCGAGGCTTCCATCGGTCAGCCACGTCTTCTGATGCGGCTGCAGCAACGCGAAGCGGAGTCCGCGCATTCCCGGCCGACCCTTCATGCCGTCGAGCAACGAGCGGCTCTCCGGCTTGTCGAGCGGGAAGTTGCCGAGGATCGCGAAACGGTTGGGATGCTGGCGCGCGGCCTCGACCGCCAGCGCGTTGGAATTGGGATCCCACCCGGGCGGATGGATCACGGCCGCGCCGACGCCGCCTCCGTCCATCTCCTTCAGCACGTCGTCCGCCGTGAAGTCGGCGACCTGACGGTGGTTGGGATTCGTCGGCTTGTTGTTCTTCCAGATGTGGATCTGAGCGTCGACGACCAGCATGGCGAGCTCCTTCCCTGTGCGAGCGGCGAAACATGGACCGCGAGTAATGCCTGTTTAGCCGAGATTCTCGCCGTCTTCAAGCGCCGTCAAACGTCCCCGGGGCGAGCCTCAGCCCGCAAGCCCAGGCGCGCGGAACGCGGTCTCCGAGCCGCCGGCGCGGTGCTACGATGGCGCGCACCCGAAAGGAGCCAGGACGGGATCTTCCTCGCACCGCCGGACGCCCCCGGCCTCGGCTTGGAGCTGGATGACGCCGTGGCCGCCGCCTCGCTCGTTCCGGAGTAAGATGGCGCCCGGCCGAAAAACCGTTCAGGGAGGGGAAAATGTCACGAGCTCTGGCAGCTGGTGCGGTGGTCGCGTTCGCCCTCGTTGGCATCACGACGGGCGCTTTGGCCCAAGGGTTGGTCACCACGCAGAAACTCTCGGCAGCGCTTGCGAATGAGCTGGTGGGGGATTCGGTCGCGGCCTGCGCTCAGAAGGGCTACACGGTGACGGCGGTCGTCGTCGATCTCGACGGCGTTCGCCAGGCCCTGCTGCGGGGCAACGGAGCGCCGATCCACACGCTCGACAACGCCTTCTACAAGGCGTACTCGGCGGCCTCGCTGACGCTCGCGCGCAAGGAAGACAGCACGAAGGCCGTCGCCGACCGGATGGCCAAGAATCCCGCCACCACGGTGCCGCAGACGCCGCTGCCCAACGTGACGTACGCGGTCGGTGGCGTGACCATCATGGCCGGTGGCAAGGCGATCGGTGCGATCGGCGTGAGCGGAGCTCCGGGCGGCCAGTTCGACGAGGAGTGCGCCCGCGCCGCCATCGCGAAGATCCAGGAACGGATGAAATAAGCGGTCGTCAGGCCCCGACACCCCAGGCGATGGCGTTGCGCAGCAGTGTGGTGAACCCGTCCGTCTCCCACGAGCCGCGGAAGGTCAGCGGCGTCGTGTCCGTCGGGTCGACGGCCCGGGATGCTCGGATCGCGGGGTTGTGGCAGTGGCCGAGTGCCACGTACGTGACGCCGCCTCTGCCCACCTCGCGGGTGTAGCCGAGCACGCGGGTCTTGCCGTCGGGCCGCAACGACGTGTCCGAGGGGTAGAGGGTGCCGATGGTGGGCGACGTGGCGTCCGGCCCATAGTCTGCGGTCAGCAAGATTCGCGTCGACCCCGGGTCCTGGAGCTCGATGAAGTACGGCTCGTCCTCGACGACGAAGGACGCGGCGAGCCCTCGCGTCAGGCTCGTGTCGCCGGCCGCCACGTCGACGCGGATCTTGCAGATCGAGGGATGAGTCAGGAAGTAGCTCCCGAGCAGCGCGTGGTGCTCGGTCTTCACCGTGCGGCGCTGCCGCGCCCCTTCGACGCGCTCGGCGCGGCCCCCGCTGGTGCCGTGCAAGCCGAGCCAGTGGCCGCCGGCTTCCAGCCAGCGCTGGATGGCGCGGCACTGCGCGGCGTCGGGGTACGGGCCGGCCACGTAGGTGATCAGCAACCGACTCACCGGCAGCCACTTCTCGACGTCCGCGAAGTCGTTGGCGACCGAGGCGGCCACGTCCTGCTCCGCCAGGAGCCCGAGCAGCCGCAGGCGGGCATAGTCGTGGTCGTGCCCGGCGGCTGAGCCCGGCGGAAAACCACCGGCGATGAGGTGCGCGCGTCCGGATTTCGTGTCTGTCATCGAATCACCTCCGGCTCAGTTTAGAATCCGGGCCATGAACACCAGAGCCACGCCCGACCGCATCGACGCCTCGCGCGCCGCCCTGATCGTCTACGACGCGTGCCGCCGTGCCCTGACCCCCGCCGATCCCGCGCGGCGTGCGGCGATGCGGCCCGTTCTCGACGCCTGGGTCGCCCTGATCGACGCCTGCCGCGCGCGCGCCATACCCATCATTTATACGACCCCGGTCAGCCGGGCCGACGGCGCCGACGTCGTGCTGCTGCCCACCGACCTCAGCGTCGCGACGGGAGTGCCATCCCTCACCAACTGCGTCGAGGGCACGCCGGATGCCGGCTTCCCGGAGGAGATCGCCCCTCGGCCTCAGGACTACGTGTACCTCAAGCGCCGGCCCAGCGCATTCTACGGCACCGGAGTGGCGGAGGTGCTGCGAGTGCTCCGCCGCACCGCGCTGGTGATCGGCGGCGGCGCGACCAATCGCGGCGTCGAGACCAGCGTCCGTGAGGCCTTCAGCATGGACCTCGACACCGTGGTCGTCCGCGAGTGCTGCTGGGGCGGCGACGCCGCGGCCCACGCCTACAGCCTCGATAAGTCCATGAAGATGTACGCGCGTGTCCGCACCCTGGACCAGACCCTGGCGATGCTCGGGCATGTATCCTACTAGGTAGGATATGGCGATCGAGGTGGCGGCAGCGCGGAGACTCTTCACGCGCGAGGAGTACCACCGGATGGGTGAGGTGGGCATCCCCGGGGCCGACGACACCGGGCGTTCATCGATAACTTGACCCACCTTCTGGACGTGGGTCTGGCCGGCCGCGCGATCGTATCGGTCCAGATGCCGATCGTCCTCTCCGACGACACCGAGCCCGAGCCCGACGTCCAGATCCTCCGTCGCCGCACGGTGCCCTACAAGGATCGCGAGGCTGACGCGAACGACGCGCTTCTGCTCATCGAAGTGGCGGAGAGCTCTCTGGCCTACGACCGCTCGACGAAGCTCAGGCTCTACGCCGCGGCCGGGATCCTCGAATACTGGATCGTGGACTGCGTCGCGGAGAGCATCGAGGTCCACCGCACGCCCCACGCCGACGGCTACCGCGACGTCACGCGTGTCGCCGGCCCAGCCGCGACGGTCGCTCTGCGGGCGTTCCCCGACGTCGCGCTGGCGCTGACCGAGATCTTCGCCTAGCCGCCGACCCGTCGCAGCCGCGCGGCGAGCCACTCCGCTTGCTCGGGCCCGAGCAGTGAGGCAGAATCTGCGCATGCCGATCACGCTATCGTCAGCCCAGGTGGAGAGCTACTCGCGCGACGGATTCTTGGCGCCCATCACGGCCCTCACGCGTGAGCAGGCGGCGGACCATCGCGGAAAGCTCGAGGCGTTCGAACGGGCCGTCGGCGGACCGCTCACGTCCGCCGAGACGGATGCGCGCTACCGCTCCCGCACGCACGTCCTCTTGACCTGGGTGCATGCGCTCGCTCGACACCCCGCGATCCTGGACGCCGTCGAGGATCTCATCGGTCCCGATATCCTCGTGTACACCTCGACGTGGTTCATCAAGGAGCCCGAAAGTCCGGCGATCGCCGCCTGGCATCAGGACGCCACGTATTTCGGACTGCGTCCGTACGTGCACGTCACCGCGTGGCTCGCGCTCACCGATGCGACGGCGGAGAACGGCTGCATGGAGTTTTTACCTGGCAGTCACGCTCGCGGGCAGTTGCCTCATCGCGCGGGCGTCGTCGCCGGCAGCGTGAATCGCGCGGGTCAGGCGGTCGTCGGCGACGTGGACGACACGCCGGCGGTTCTGGCACCCCTGCGCGCGGGCGAGTTCTCCCTGCACCACACGCTGTGCCTCCACCGCTCGCAGCCGAATCGGTCGCCCGGACGTCGGATCGGCCTGGCGATCAGCTACATCCCGACGCACGTGCAACACCTCGGCGTGAAGCACAAGACGCCGGCCACGCTGGTCCGCGGTGTGGACAAGTTCGGCCACTTCGAGCTCGAGCCCGCTCCGGCAGCCGATCTCGACGAGACGGCCCGGGCGGCCTATGCGCGCTCCTACGATGGCTATCGGGCCGCGTACGCCGAACAGGTCGCGCTCGAGGGTCGATGAAGGTTCGGCGGATCGCCTAGCCGCCGCTGCGTCGCCGCTGCGCGGCGAGCCACTCCGCGGCTGACGGCACGTTCGGATCGCGCGGGCGCAGGTTGTAGGCCGCCTTCCCCGCCTCGAGAGATTTCAGAAGCCGCTCCCACAACGGAAGGTCGGCGCTTTTCTGGAACGCGCCGAACATCGCGTCGGCGACCGCGGCGCCCGCGACCATGTTGGCCGCGACGACCACGTTCCGGTCGACGCGATGGCCCGCCCACGGCTTGTTCTCGGCCCCCGTGCGCGCGGCGGCGAGCCCGCTCACATCGAGAGCTCCAAGCTGCCGGCGCTCGACGAACTGGTCGCCGGCGGCGATCTCCTCCACGACGCGCGGCGCCGCGTACCCGGCGCGCAGGAGATTCAGACCGAGGTGACCGAGGCGCGGATTGGTACTGGCCTGCGTGACGACGGCGCCCACTCCCGGGGCGACGTGGATGCAGCGCGAGCCGACGGCCATCTCGCTGGTCGCGATGGCGATGCCGAACATGCCGGTGCGCTCGCACCGGCCGATCAGCGAGAACGTGGTGAACTCGATCCCGGTCAACATCCCGCCCTTATCCCGCCCTTGGCATGCTCGATCACCTCGTGGCCCCAGCGGCTCGCTCTCCAGCGCCGGATGCGAACGTGGCTCGCCCATGGGACACTTCCTCCCGCCCGGGATTGTACCGTCCACACCAGCACGGTGGCGCGCCCCCCGCGAGGCCGGCACGGAGGCTATCGTGCTAGAGGATTGCTCCATAGACAACGATGACTGGCGAGATTGGGCTGAACCGCGAGGCCAGATCCGCTCATCACAAAAGAATGAGAGGGCCTGTGTGAGAGCCGGTGCGACGTCTACGCATCTGATGGCCGGCGCCGCGCTGCTCGCGGCGCTGCTGGGGCTGGCGGCGTGCAGCCGTTCGCCCGACGTGGGTGCAACGCCGAAGCCGCCGGCGGTCACCGTGGTCGCAGCGACACGGCTGCGGGTCCCGGTATACGGCCAGTACGTAGGCCAGACGGACGCGGTCAAGACCGTCGAGGTGCGGGCGAGGGTCGAAGGCTTCATCGAACGGCAGGCGGTGCCCGACGGCGTCGATGTCAAGGAAGGTGACCTCCTCTTCGTCATCGACCCGCGCCCCTTCGAGACCACCCTTCGCCAGGCGCAGGCCAACGCGGCCCGCGACACCGCCCAGCTCCACCAGACGGAAGCGGCGCTGGTCCAGCGCGAGGCCGACGTGCAGCAGGCGCAGGCCAACCAGGACCGCGATCATGCACAGCTCGAGAACGCGCGCACCCAGGAGCGGCGGTACCACACCCTCCTCCAGCAAGGGCTGATCGCCGGCGAGCAGTACGACCAGCTTCGCACGAACATGACCGCGCTCGAGGCCACGGTGCAGGCTGACCGCGCCGCGTTCGAGAACGCGAAGGCCGCGCTCGCCGCGGCCCGGGCGACGATCGAGAACGCGCGGGCCGTCATCCGCGCCGCCGAGGCCGCGGTGGAGAGCGCCCAGATCCAGCTGGGCTACACCACCATCCGGTCGCCCCTCGATGGGCGCATGGGCAGGGCGGAGGTCCGGGTCGGGAGCCTGGTCGGACGGTCGGACTCGACGCTCCTCGCGACGGTGTCCACGCTCGATCCGATGTACGTCAACTTCAGCGTGAGCGAGCGCGAGGCGCTTTCCGTGTGGCGGCAGATGCCGGTGCGACCGGGCACGTCGAGAATCACCCTCACGCTGCCGGATGACAGCGCCTACCCGCACAGCGGGCGCCTGGACTTCGTCGACCGCGTCGTGGATCCGCGGACCGGCACGCTGGCCCTGCGGGCCACGTTCCCGAACCCGGCGCGGCGGCTCCGCCCAGGACAGTACGTGCGCCTGCGGATTCTCCTCGAGGAGCGCGTCGACGCGATCGTCGTGCCGCAGGCCGCGATCCAGGAGAGCCAGGGCTCGGCCTCTCTGTTCGTGGTCGGGCCGGATCAGACCGTGCAGGTGCGCACCGCTCGCATGGGACCCCGCTTCGGGACGCTGTGGGTCGTCGAAGAAGGCGTGAAGCCCGGCGAGCACGTCGTGGTCAAGGGTCTCCAGCAGCTACGGGCGGGGATGCGCGTGGAGCCGACCGTCGAGCCGCTGCCGCCGGCGAACGAGAGCTGATCCCGGTGTTCGTCAATTTCTTCATCGACCGGCCGATCTTCGCCTCCGTGCTGGCCATCGTCATCGTCGTGGCCGGCGCGGTGGCGATCCCGTTCCTGCCGATCGCGATGTTCCCCGAGATCACGCCACCCCAGGTCGTGGTGACCGCGACCTACCCCGGGGCGAGCGCCGAGGTCGTCGAGCAGACGGTGACCACGCCCATCGAGCAGCAGGTCAATGGCGTCGAGAGCATGATCTACATGTCGTCCCGAAGCGGGAGTGACGGGACGATGACCCTCACCGTGACGTTCAAGGTCGGCACGGACCTCGACATCGCCGCCGTGAACGTGCAGAACCGCGTCGCCATCGCCCAGGCGAAGCTGCCCCAGGACGTGATCCGGCAGGGGCTCAGCATCACGAAGCAGTCTCCCGATCTGGTCGAGATCGTGGCCCTCACCTCACCGGACGACAGCCGTGACGAGCTCTACCTTTCCAACTACGCCACGCTCCAGCTCGTCGACGTGCTGGCGCGGGTGCCCGGTGTGGGTCAGGTGACGGTGTTCAACGGGCGGGACTATGGCATGCGCCTCTGGCTGAACCCCGACCGGCTCGCGAGCCTCGGCCTTACCGCCGGCGACGTGGCCGACGCGGTCCGCGAGCAGAACCTCCAGGCCGCGGCCGGACAGATCGGCCAGCCGCCGGCGCCGCGCGGTCAGCAATTCCAGTACACCGTCACCACGCGCGGTCGGCTGTCGACCCCTGCCGAGTTCGAGGAGATCATCCTCCGGACCCGGGCCGATGGCTCGGTCCTCCGAATCCGCGACGTCGGCCGCGTCGAGCTCGGCGCCCAGAACTACGGGTCGTTCGGCCGCGTCGGCGGAAAGCCGGCGGCGCTCATCGGCATCTTCCAGCTGCCGGGCGCCAACGCCCTCAACGTGTCGCGAGGGGTCCAGGCCGCCGTGGCCCGCCTCGCGCCGAGCTTCCCGGCCGGCGTGACCCATACGCGTCCCTACAACACGACCGAGTTCGTCCGGGTCTCGATCGAGGAGGTCGTGCAAACGCTCCTCATCGCCATCGGGCTCGTCGTCCTGACGGTCTACGTTTTCCTGCAGGACTGGCGCACCACGCTGATCCCGACCCTGACGATCCCGGTGTCGCTGGTCGGAACCTTCGCCGTCATCAGCGTGTTCGGATTCTCGATCAACACGCTGACGCTCTTTGGCCTCGTGCTGGCCATCGGGATCGTGGTGGACGACGCCATCGTGGTCGTGGAGAACACCCAGCGACACCTCGACGAGGAGGGCCTGACGCCGCGTGAAGCGACCAGCCGGGCGACCGCCGAGGTCGTGGGACCGGTCATCGCCACCGCGCTCGTCCTGATGGCGGTGTTCGTTCCGATCGCCTTCCTGCCGGGCATCACCGGCCAGCTCTACCGTCAGTTCGCGCTGACGATCGCCGTGTCGGTGGCGATCTCCGCGCTCAACGCCCTGACGCTGACGCCGGCCCTCTGCGCGCTCCTCCTCAGGCCCGCCGGCGCGGCGCGCCAGCGGTGGCTCGCCCGGCTCTGGAACAGGTCGTTTGCGCGGCTCACCGCCGGCTACGATCGGGCCGTCGCGCAGATCGTCAGGCGGTCGGCGCTGGCCGTGGTCGTGCTGGCGATCCTCAGCGGGGCCGCCTACCTGTTGCTGCGCACTGTGCCCACAGGCTTCGCGCCCACCGAGGACCAGGGGTACCTCCTGGTCAACGTCCAGCTGCCGGACGCCGCCTCGCTCGAGCGGACCGACGCCGTCGTTCGCCAGATCGAACAAATCCTGCTCGAGACGCCCGGGGTCGAGACCGTGGTGGCCATCGGCGGGCGCAGCTTCATCTCCGGCGTCAACGGCCCCAATGTCGGCTCCCTCTTTCCAAGGCTCACGCCGTGGTCGAGTCGCAAGGGCGCCGAGCTCCAGGCCGACGCGATCCTGGCGCGTCTGCGCGCGCGCCTCGGCAAGATTCAGGACGCGGTCGTCGTGGTCTTTCCTCCGCCTCCCATCCGGGGCATCAGCTCCGGCGGCGGGTTCCAGTTCGAGCTGCAGAGCGTGGCCGGCGGCAGTCTTCAAGATATCGACGCCACCGCCCGGCAGATCATGGAGGCGGCCCGTCAGCGGCCCGAGCTGGCCGCGACGTTCACAGCGTTCCGGCCGGGGGTGCCGCAGCTCGACGCGCAGGTCGACCGTGCCAAGGCCAAGGCGCTTGGGGTCCCGCTGTCCGACGTCTTTACGAGTCTGCAGATCTTCCTGGGTTCGCTCTACGTCAACGACTTCAACGCGTTCGGCCGAGTGTACCGCGTCCAGCTCCAGGCCGAGCCGAGCTACCGCGCGACGCCGAGCGACATCGCGCGTCTCTACGTCCGTAGCCAGGCCGGTGAGAACGGCCAGTCCGCTCAGATGGTACCGCTCAGCACTCTCGTCACCGTGAGGCCGATGACGGGGCCCGACACCATCTCCCACTACAATCTCTATCGCTCGGCGGAGATCGCCGGCGATACCGCGCCGGGCGCCAGCTCCGGCCAGGCCATCGCGGCCATGGAAGACCTGACGCGACGCTTCCTTCCCCCGGGGATGGCGTACGAATGGTCGGGGCTCGCGTTCCAGGAGATCGAGGCGGGGAGCCGGGCGGGGTTCGTCTTCGCCCTGTCCGCGCTGTTCGTCTTTCTCGTCCTGGCCGCTCAGTACGAGAGCTGGCTGGTCCCCCTCGCGGTGATCCTCGCCGTGCCGCTCGGCGTCCTCGGCGCGCTGGGCGCGTTGCGGCTCAGCGGGCTCGCCAACGACGTGTACGCGCAGATCGGCCTCGCCCTGCTCATCGGCCTGGCGAGCAAGAATGCCATCCTCATCGTGGAGTTCGCCAAGGAACGTCGCGAGCGCGGGGTCGATATCCGGGAGGCCGCTCGGGAAGCCGCCCGGCTTCGCTTTCGCCCCATCTTGATGACGTCCTTCGCGTTCATCCTGGGCTCGCTCCCGCTCGTCCTCGCGTCGGGGGCGGGAGCGGCCAGCCGGCACTCGATCGGCACCACGGTGGTCGGTGGGATGCTGGCGGTGACGGTGCTCGGCGTTCTCCTGGTGCCGGCGTTCTACGTCTCGGTGGAGCGGCTGGCGGAGCGGCGGAGGCGACCGGACGGTGTTACAGTTCCAACGACCAATGGATGAGATGAAAGCGGTCGATCTCGGTCAGGTCATGAGCGGCATCCGAGCCTCCGGCCGGCCCAACACGGTCCTCTGGCAGGCGCCCGACAGCGTCGCCTTCGTCGCGCGGGGCCGCGAGTTCCGCAGCGAGTTCCACAGCGACCCGAGCGACGAGGTCATGTACATGATCAAGGGCGACATGAACCTCCACTACCGGACGCCGGAGGGCGAGGAGAAGATCGCGGTGATCCGCGAGGGCCAGATCGTGTACTGCCCGGCGGGCACGCCGCACTCCCCGCGCTTCTCACCCGACGCGTTCGTGCTCGTGCTCGAGCGCAAGCGGCGACCGGACGAGCGCGACCGCTTCACGTGGTACTGCGCCAAGTGCGGCGCGCAGCTCCACGAGAGCGTCAAGCAGGTCGCCGACTACCGCGAGGATCCGGTGTCGCGCGCTTACGAAGAGTTCTACGGTTCCCAAGCCCATCGGACCTGCAGCCGCTGCGGTCACGTCACCCCGCGCCCGCCGGCGAACGCCTGATCCCGCCTCAGGGCTCCGGCGGGCGGCGCGCCATCCAGCCGGCAGCCTGCTCGTAAGCCCAGCCGATGCGTAGCGCCGTCGCCTCGTCGCCGGCGTGGCAGAGGATCTGGAGCGACGTCGGCATCCCATCCGCGATGAAGCCGCTGGGGACGGCGAGGCCGCAGAGCCCGAGGTAGTTGCCCGGCCGCGTGAAGTGCGCGGCGGTGCCCGACTGGTCCACCCTGTCGATCGGGATCGCCGCGGTCTGGGCGGTGGGCGTCAGCAGCGCGTCGACGTCGGCGAGCGCCGTGGCGAAGGCGCGCTTGTGCTCTTCGCGCTGCGCGAGGGTGAGCAGGTAGTCGCGCGCCGAGATCGTCCGGCCGAGCTGGATGCGCGGACGCACGTGCGGGTCCGTGGGAAGGCTCTCGTCGTCCACGAGGTGGCCGACGAATCGATAGCCCTCGGCGCCGATGATGCGCCCGGTGGCCGCCGCATAGTCGCTCAGGCGGTGCGGGAGCTCGACGCGGACGATCCGGGCGCCGAGCTTCGCGAGCGCGTCGACCGCGGCGTCGTACGCGACCAGCACTTCCTTGTCGACACCGATGCGCTCCACGTCGGGCAGGACGGCCAGGCGCAGACCCGCGACGCCGCGCCGGAGGGCGGCAAGAGGATCGTCGGGCGTCCACGCGAGCGTCTGCGGATCCCTTGGGTCAGGGCCGCTCAGCGCGCGATAGATCAGCGCGGCGTCCTCGACCGAGCGCGCCAGAGGTCCGGGCGTGTCGAGCGTCGAGCTGAGCGGCAGGACGCCGTAGGTGCTGATCCGTCCCGCCGTCACCTTGAGCCCCACGATGCCGCACCAGGCCGCCGGGATGCGCACGGAGCCTCCCGTGTCGGTGCCGATCGCGACCGGCGCCAGGCCGGCGGCGACGGCGACGCCCGAGCCGCTGGACGAGCCGCCGGGCGTGCGGTGCACCTTGAGGTCCCAGGGATTCCGCGGGGCGCCCATGTGCGTGTTGGTGCCCCAGCTGCCCATGGCGAACTCGACCGTGTGCGTCTTGCCCAGGACGATCATGCCGGCGGCGATGAGCCGCTCGGCGAGCGTCGCGGTGACCGGCGACACACGCTCGGCCCACACCCTTGACCCGCCGGTGGTGACGCGACCCTCGAGGTCGACGAGATCCTTGAGCGCGATGGGGACGCCGTGGAGCGGTCCAACGCGATGGCCGGCGCGGATGGCCTTGTCCGCGGCCTCGGCGGCCAGCCGCGCGTCGGTCTCGTAGACCGCGATGTAGGCGTGCAGGGTCGGGTTGCGCCGGTGGATCCGCCCGATCAGAGCCTCGACGGCGTCGACCGGCGAGAGCGTGCGCGCGCCGAACGCGCGGGACAGCTCGGCGACCGTTGCCCAGACGGGATCGAGCGTAGTCATCTGACAGGTTCTCCCTTCCGTGGTATTAGCTTGAATCGTGCAGATCTGGGTCGACGCCGATGCGTGCCCGCAGGTCATCAAGGAGATCGTGTTCCGGGCCGCCCAGCGCGCCCAGATCCTGACGACGCTGGTCGCCAACACGCCGCTGCGAATCCCCGCGTCTCCCTTCATCAGGAGCGTCCGCGTGGCGAAGGGCTTCAACGTCGCCGACCATCAGATCATGCAGCAGATCCAGCCCGGCGACCTGGTGATCACCGCCGACATACCCCTGGCCGCGGAGGTGATCGGACGTGGAGCCCACGCGCTCGACCCCCGGGGAGAGCTGTACTCGGAGGACAATGTCCGCGAGCGCCTGGCCATGCGCAATCTCATGCAAGAGCTGCGGTCGACCGGCGACATCCTCGGCGGCCCGGCTCCGTTCAACCAGAGCGACCGGCAGCGCTTCGCTAACCACCTCGACCGTTTCGTCTCCCGCTCATGAAATGGCTTGACGTGGGCGAGGAAGGCGCCACAAGGCCACCGCCGCCATACTGTAGGAGATGATGAAGGGGATCAGCGCATACATGTAGCTCTGCGTCTGGTCATAGATCCAGCCGGTGAACACCGCGCCGGGTATCGAAGCCGCGCTCTGCAGCATGCCGATCCAGCCGCGAATCGTGGCGAAATGCCTGCGCCCGAAGAGGTCGCCGACCAACGCCCACGTCACGGAGTTGATCCCCTCGCCACACGCAAACAGGACGGCGAAGAGGACCATGTGCCAGAGCGCACCATCGCTGTACGTCAGCACGACGAGGCCCAGGGCACCCAGGAGCACGCCCACGGTGCCGATCTTCTGCTTCGACCGCCAGTCACCGAGCCATCCCATCAGCGGCCGTATGATGACGGTGCTGAAGGCCGTCAGACCCACGAAAAACGCCGCCGCCGGCTCGTCCAGCCCCTTCCAGACCAGCAGCGGCACCAGGTGGACGGATACTCCGCTATAGGGAATATTGCGCAGGCCATGGAAGGCGGCCAACAGCCAGAAGGCCCGCGTCCGTAACGCCTCCCTGGAGGTAAATTCTTGAGTGTCGCCGAGCTGATGCTCGGGCCTGACCGCGCCTGGTGCATCGTGCGCGGCGCTCCGCTCGCCGTCAGGCAGTAACCCCATGCTCTCCGGAGAGTCACGGATGAGCAGCACCAGGGGGAGCAGCATGAGCACGACGAGTCCGGACAGGAACGCGGCAGGCCGCCAGCCCAGCTTCAAGACGGCGAGCGCCACCAGGGGAAAGATCACCACCCCGCCGATCGCCTGGCCGGTCTGGACGATGGACATGGCGAGCCCCCGCTGTCGGCGAAACCAGTGGTTGACCGCGGCCATCGTGGCGTGGTTGAAGCCGGCTTGAAAACCCACGGTCAGGGGGCCCATGAACACGAGGACGAAGAGGACATAGTTCGGCGTGAAGGCCAGCAGTACAAACCCCAGCCCAGCCAGCGTCGTCCCGATGACCAGCATCACCCGGACGTCGAACCGATCGATGAGGTACCCCACGAGCGGGCCGCCCAGCGCGGCCTCGACTCTGGCGAGGGAGAAGGGGAGAGACGTCGCGGCCCGACTGAGGTGCAGCTCGTTGAGAATGGGCAGGAAGTACAGCGTGAACCCCGTGTTGAACGTCCCGCCCTTCACCGCGTCCTGGATGCAGCCGATGATCACGATCCACCAGCCATAGAACAGGCGACCCGGACCTTGCGTGAGCGGTCGCCTCCATAGCCGCGGTCCGCGTGTCAATGGATCACGCCACGTCACACGCCTCCCGTTCGATCAGCGCGCGAGCGGATCGGGGCGCAGCTGGAAGTGCACGACGATGGGCTTCTTCCCCTTCCCGCCTTCCATGAGCCACGGCGTCCGGTCACCGCTGGTCGTCCACAACCCCCTGCCCTTCCAGCCGGCGCCCGGGTCGTCGATGCGCCCGTCGAACCCCTTGGCGTAGAAGCCCAGCGGATACGGGACGCGCAGCACGATCATCTTGCCGTCCTTGAGCGCGATCAGGCCGTCGTTGAGGTTGCCGGTCGACATCGGCACGTCATCGCCGAGCCCGAACGTGTTGTGCTGGTCGACCCACGTGTAGTAGCTCGACTCGGCGCTGTTCTCGCCGATCCCCTTGAAACCCGGGCCCGGGTACTGATAGAAGGCCCAGCCCTCGGGACAGTGATCGCCGGTGGCCTTCGGTCCGTTGAGCGGCCCCTTACACTTGCGCCGATCGAAGCTGCCGATGTGGCCGCTGCCCATCGAGGCCCACACGACGCCCTGCTTGTCGATGTCGGCGCCGCGGATGCCGAAGTAAGGCTTCGGCACGTTGTAGATCTCCGCGAGCGCGGTGGCCGGCGGGTTCGGCCCGGGAGCCACCCGCACGACCGCGGCGGTGCCGCCGAATGCGCTGACCGAGCCCCAGATCGAGCCGTCGACCGGGCTCGGCATCACGGCGTAGAAGCCGCCGGCGATCCGCTTGTCCTTCGTCGGATCGACCGGCTGGTCGGGCTCCACGTAGTCGTCACGCTTGCCGTTGCCGTTGGTATCGAGCACGAACGCGGTCCATCCCTGCGACTTGGCCGCGTCGCCCGTCTCGTCGAACATCTTGGTGTTGACCCAGCCGACCACGGGGCCGCCGCCGCTGGTCCACACGGTCTCGTTCGCGTCGTAGGCGAACTGCAAGTGATGCGTCTGGAAGCACGTATCGACGAACGTGTACTTCATGGTTTTCGGGTCGAGGAACGTGAGCGCGCGGTTCGTCCGCTCCAGCGGGAAGAGCTTGGCCGACGGATGATCGGAGCCCTTCTGACAGAAGTCAGGGTTCTTGGGCCCGCGCACCACCGCCGCGAACCAGACCCGGCCCTTCCGGTCGAACATGCCGTTGTGGTTGTTGGCCTTGGTGTCCCAGAGCTTCTCCTCGCCCCAGTAAGGCGAGGGCGCCATCGGCTTCTCGAGCGCGGCGTGTCCGGGTCCGAGCGCTTCGGGCGTGTCGGCGTCGCGAACCGGCGCCCTGAAGGTCGTCACGGTGTGCGTCTTGGGGTCGAGAATGGGATAGTCGTCGGTCGCGTATTCGGGCGAGCCGTACAGCTTGCCGTAGGCGTTGACCGTCGGATAGCGACGGTCCGACGCGATCAGATCGTGCAGGTACTTCTTGGGGTCGCCCCACTCCCACGTCGTGACGACGATGTTGCGCTCCACGCCCTGCGGACGCGGCGGCTTGCTGTGCGGCAGCTCGCCCTTGGCGACGCGATCGGTCCAGTCGCCGAAGTACTTGAACGGCACGCCACCCAGCACCTGCGTGAGCGGGTTCAGCATGAACGTCGCGGCCTGCCCCGACTGCACGCGGCGGATCCACGCCTTGTCCGACGAATCGAACTGGCCGAGCGAGGCGGGAATCGTCCGGGTCGAAAGCTGGCCCAGCTGATGGCAGCCGATGCAGGCCCGATTCTTCACGACGGTCAGCCAGTCGCTCTGCGTGACGTTCGCCGGGATGTTGCTCTTGCCGCCGAACTGATCGGCGTCCGGAATCTTGAGCATCGAGTACCAGTAGATCGCCGGGTAGTACTGTGCCGCCGCCGCGTCGGTCGGCGCCGGGACCGCGCTGAGGTTCAATTGCTTGCCGGACTCGCCGTCGACCTTCGCCGAATCGACGAGGCCGTAGCCGCGGACCCACACCTTGTACCTGGCCTTCGGCAGATCGGGCACCACGTAGCGGCCCTGGTCGTCGGTGACGACGATCCGCGCGAACTTCGTCGAAAGATCGGTCGTCTCGGCGATCACCCAGACGCCGGCCTCGGGCCCGGCCGGCCCGGTGACCACACCGCCGATGTCGTCGGCGTCGATGGGCACCGCTCGGCCGGCCGGTTGCTGGGCACCCAGCTTCACCATCGAGCCGCCACCAATCGCCGCGATCGCGACTGCCACCACTGTCAGCCACAGCGTTTTCTTCGTCGTCGTCATAGCGCCGCTCCTTTCATCCCGTCCCACCACTCGCCGCTGCCACTGCGCGCCAGGATGATACCTCGGGACCCGCGGGGCGGGACAGCGGTTGCGCCGAGCGCCACCGCTGCTTAGAGTGCAACCGATGCGCGTGGCCATTCTGCCGTCGGGCGCGCTGCTGGCGGACACGCCACTCGACGACGAAGAGACAACCGACGGCTTATCCGCTGCGGCCCGCGCCCGTGTCGCCCAGGCCTTCGCGCGTGGGTCCGGGCACGCGCTGCTCGATCTGGGGGCGACCGAGCTCGAGGCGCCCCTCGCTCCCCCGCTCGCGTTTCTGCGCGATCTCGGCCGCGCGTTCGTGACGCGGCTCTGCGCCCTGCCCGACCTCGAGGAGCGCCGCGAGCAAGTGGAGGTTGACTGCCCCGAGGACGAGCGTGCGCGCCTGGCCGGCAGTGTCCCGCCCATGGACGGCAGCGAGTACGTCGACGCCAACTGGATCGCCGCTCGCTGGGCCGACCTCAACCGGGCGCTGGCCGACGAGATCCGCGCGCAGCCGGGCTCGGTCGCGGACTGGCTGAGCGCGCGCCATCCGTCGTGGCACGTCGTCGGCAAGGTGTGCCTGCACCTGGCCGAGAATCGCTCAGACGAGGAGCATCCGTTCGCCTTCATCGCGACCTACGCGGCGCGCGCCGGCGCGGGCGGTAAGGTGCAGCATCGCCCCCTGGCACGCGCGCTCGAGGAGTCCTCCGCGCGCAACGACCGGCAGCGGCTGCTCCATCTGCTTACACCGCTTCAGCGCGCAGCGGAGCAGACCGAGTGGCTGGCCGAGCTGATCGACTCCGGAGAAATTTACCAGGCGTCGGCCTGGACGCCCGCCCAGGCTCACCGCTTCCTGAACGCCATCCCGGCCTTCGAGGCGGCCGGACTGGTCGTGCGCGTCCCCGACTGGTGGCGCGCGCGCCGCCCACCACGGCCGGAAGTGGCCGTGCGCGTAGGCGAGAAGAAGCCAAGTGCGGTCGGGATGGACGCGCTGCTCGACTTTTCGGTCGCCGTCGCGCTGGGTGACGAGAGGCTGACGAACGCGGAGGTGCGCCAGCTCCTGGCGTCGTCGAGCGGGCTGGTGCGGCTACGCGGCCAGTGGGTCGAGCTCGACCGCGAGCGGCTGAGCGAAGTGCTCTCCCACTGGGAGCGCGTGCGGCATGAGTCGGAGAAAGGCGGCCTGTCGTTCCTCGAGGGCATGCGGCTGCTCGCAGGCGCCCCGCGGAACCCGGACGAGACCGCAGCGCTCGCGGCGGCCGAGGGCTGGGCGCGCGTCGAGGCTGGCGCCTGGCTCGCGCGCACGCTGCAGGAGCTGCGTGGGCCGACGGGGCTCGCGGAGACCGATCCGGGTCCCGACCTTCGGGGCACGCTGCGGCCCTATCAGAAGGTGGGCGTGGCGTGGCTCGCGTTCGCCTCGTCGCTGCGGCTCGGCGTCTGCCTGGCGGACGACATGGGGCTCGGCAAGACCATCCAGGTGCTTGCCCTCCTGCTCCTGTACAAACGGCGCGAGCGGGCCGGCGGGCCGCCGCATCTGCTCGTGGCGCCGGCGTCGCTCCTCGCCAACTGGCAGGCCGAGATCGACCGCTTCGCGCCGTCGCTGACGACCCTCGTCGCGCACCCGTCCGCTATGGCCGGGCGCGAGCTCGGCGCGCTGGCCGGCGCCGATCTCGGCTCGACCGATCTCGTCATCACGACCTACGGGACGCTGGCGCGCGTCGAGGCGCTGCGGGCGCGTGAATGGTCGCTGGCGATCCTCGACGAGGCGCAGTC
>Ga0137403_10002504_pt1 | contig 22452 bp, 14 predicted proteins | sample CZOMad2_1_16fung_FD_122057 | JGI IMG/M metagenome (GOLD analysis project Ga0137403, IMG submission 122057) | Vadose zone soil fungal communities from Angelo Coast Range Reserve, California, USA - CZOMad2_1_16fungal (Hybrid Assembly) | ecosystem: Environmental > Terrestrial > Soil > Vadose zone...
GACCTTAGTTCCTCCGCATTCATCTGTTCTTTTTAATCTGAGGCGGCCGTCTAGTTCCTAACCACAATAAGACGTCCTTTATCACAGATTTTCCCTCACCCCAACCCTCTCCCTAAGGGAGAGGTAGTTCCTTCTGCCCGGGGAGAGAAGGTTAGGCTGAGGGCCCTTCTCCAACAAGATGCTTCTGCGGCACGGCGACAGAGCGCCATGGCTACAGGACGAAAGATCAATTAGGAAACGGGTTCTAGGTAGCAACAACAGGGCGGCCCTTGCTCGGTTTAATGTTTTGGTTCACCCGAAAAAGATTATCGGGATCATATTTATTCTTAATCTCAACTAATCGCTGATAGTTATCTCCATAGGTCGCTTTCACCCGTTCTTCTCCTTCATCCATCATAAAGTTCACGTAAGCTCCGCCCGCAGAGTATGGATGGAGCGCGTCCCAATAGCTTTTGGTCCAGGAAATAGTCTTGTCGTTGTTGGCCGGATCGGGATCAACCCCGACCATAACTTGGGTCCAGGTTGCATCGCGGTAATTCCAGGCCGTTTCGTTCTTGCCGACGCGCCCGGCCGCCCCATTGATTGGATAAAGATGCATGGTGGAATGCATTGATGGCAGCGCGTTGGCAAATTTAATGTGTTCGGCAATCGCTTCGTCGCTCAGTTTCCTGACAAAGTCCGCGCGCCAGTACCACTGCAAACCCGGCGGGTAAATTGCGTCGAACATGCTTTGCAACGCAGGCAGCGGCAGCGGCCCGACGAAATCGAGTGCGGCCTTCTTAAAAGTTCGAATGGGCTTAAATGTTTCTTCGCCCTGCGGTAAACCTCCTGTCCATGTCCAGATAACACCGCACATCTTTTTCAGATGAAGATGCTCCGGGAAGGGAGCTGCCGGCGGCACCGTCAGAAAAGCGAACCAACCATTGAGATCGTCAGGCGCCCTCGTAATTAGATCGCGATACCATTTCATCACTTCAGCTGTTTCGCTTAGCTCGTACAGCATCGGCCCGCCGTAAACGGTATCGATTGGATGCAACTTGAAAGTAAACGAAGTTATTATCCCGAAGTTTCCGCCGCCGCCGCGAATGGCCCAGAACAAATCAGAGTTCTCATCCGCATTCGCTTTGACAAAACTTCCATCAGCCAGGACCAAATCGGCTGAGATCAGGTTGTCGATGGTGAGTCCGCATTTGCGGGTCAGATGTCCAATTCCTCCACCGAGAGTTAAGCCACCGACACCGGTCGTCGAAATAATTCCGCTGGGAGTGGCCAAGCCGAACGCATGAGTTGCATGATCGACATCGCCCCAGGTGCATCCGCCGCCTACAGTTGCCGTGCGCGCCGCCGGATCGACCCGGGTATATTTGATCGACCCGAGATCAATCACTAATCCATCATCGCAAATTCCAAGTCCACCACCGTTATGTCCTCCGCTACGGATGGCAAGAAGCAGCCCATGTTTTCTGGCAAAGTTTACTGAGCTGATCACATCCGCCACGTCGGCGCAGCGCGCAATTAGGCGCGGCTTCTTGTCGATCATCGCATTATAGACTTTGCGAGCATCATCGTAATCCGGGTCGTCCGGCTCAATCACGGGGCCTCTCAACTTTGCCTTCAGTTCTGCGATCGAATCTTCCTCGAGTGCTTTCTTCATGGAAGGTTCAATAAAGAGTTGGGCGAGCGCTATTCAAGCGAACATAATGGCAGAGCCTTGAGAAAGGGAGAGCGAAGGTCAGACAAGGAATCGAGGGATACGCCGTCGTGTCCCAAATATTGAGCGGACGGCGCGACGCCCTCCGCTGCTAGCCGCCGTTCGCAGTCGCGGGTAGCGCAATGCTAACGGCAGTTCCGCTCGCGCTGGTATCGATGTCAACGCGACCGTTGTGATCGAACACGGTTCGTTTGACGATCGGCAGACCCAATCCCATGCCGCGCGCTTTTGTTGTACAGAAAGGAGAGAAAACCTTCCCGCGCATTTCCGGCGCAATCCCATGTCCGTTGTCCTGCACCGTCACGAGCACCGCATTGGCGCGGCCACCTTCGTGAATCGGCTTGGCCGAAAGTGTAATCTTCGGTTTTTTCTGTTCGGTGACTGCTTCGGCCGCATTCGCGACCAAATGTGCCACCGCTTCGGCCAGCGCCCCTTCGTCGCCAAGAATCTTTGGTAGATTGGCGGGCAATTCTGTTTCCACCGCCACGTCGCCGTTGACCCGAAATTTGCTGCGCGCAAGCTCAAGCCCACGCTTTACCGGCGTGCGAATATCCAGCGGCCTCATCTTCAATTCCGCCGGATGAGCAAACGCGTTGATCTGGGTGATAATCTTGTCGAGGCGATCGATTTCCTGAACAACGATCTGATTGAAATTTTTCCGGAACTCGGGATCATCGAATCGCTCAGGCAAAAGTTGCGCGAAAGTCTTAATCGCGACGAGTGGGTTGCGAATTTCGTGCGACATGCTCGCGGCTAAGTCGGTCCAAAAAGCGGCGCGATCGACCAGGTCTTGCTTTTGCCGCAAATTTTCTTCCGCGGTCAAATCGTGAATGACTGCGACGGCACCGAGGGGGGTGTGATGGTCGAGCAGTCGCCGGGATTCGACCGAGAGGGAGCGGCGGGTGTTCGGTTCGATCCACTGTCGCGGCGGAAGGTTCGCCTTTGCCTCTAGAGTTTCCCGCAACATGGCGGCCAGCTTTCGGCCGACGGCTTCAACGGGACGGTTGAGAACTTCAGTAGCTTTGGGCCCGAGGATTGGTTCGGCGGGGGGATTAAACCAGCGAACGATACCGTCCTCGTCGATGGCGACGATGCCCGGCGGGATCGATTTCAGGAGCGTTTCCGCCAGGGTTTTTTGCAGCGTGACCTCTTCGTAGAGAAGCGCGTTCTCGAGAACGGTGGAAACATGCTCGGCCAGGATCATCAGGCCTTCGAGATCGCCGTAATCAAATGGTAACCCGGTGATGCGGTGGCCGAAAAACAGCCAGCCGATGATTTCCCCGCGCGCGTAAAGAGGGACCATCACTTCGGCGCCAAAACTATCGAGGGCCCGACGCAAAAGTGGCCGCTGATTTTGCGCGGCAATATGCGCGAGGTTGGCCCGAGAAACGAGGTGCCCATGTAATTCAAACCAGCGGACCAGTGGATCGCGCTCGTGGTACTCGATCTCGTTAGTTTCCGGCAGACAACGCAGACCCGCACGCAGGCGATAGCGATCCCCCTGACGAATACGCGAAAAAATGCCAACGCGGGTCACGCCAGCAGCGTCCGCCACTCCTTCAACGATGCTGGCGAGCAATCCTTCGACATTATCGAGGCGCCGAAAGACACGAGGAAAACGCAGCAGCGGCAGGGACGGCGCGTGCGCACGCTCCAGCACCGGTTCGCTCCGGCGGGGCTGTTCCGCGGGAGGACCATAATGGGATTGTTCGCGCAGATCGCGGTTCTCCTGCATGATTTCTAAATGATCGAAGGCGCGTCCAACGAGAGTTTGAAAACGGTGACGATCGAGTTGCAAATCCTCCGCCGCATAAATGCCGGATTGCTCGGCCTCGCGCAGTGGCTCGGAGCGAAGGGCGCCCAGAGCGATGACGAGCGATTCCGACCAATCCTGTTCTAACTGCTCGAGCAAGTCGCGGCATTCTTTAGCTCGCAGATCCATTAAAATCACCGCCGGCGAATTCTGTTGCAGCGCGGCTTCCATCCGGTTGGGGTCAGTAACGTGGCGGACCAGTGCCATGGTTCGAAGAAAAGCTTTGACCCGCCGTGCCAGGTCACCGTCCTGGGTGTAAAGAATGCAAATGGAAGCGATCCTCATGCGGCCACCACTTCCTGATCAAAACGCACCAGCGGCAGAAAAATGTGAAAGGCAGTTCCCTTCGCTACCTCGCTTTCAACTTCGATCTGTCCACCATGTTCCTCAATTATTCCGTGTACCACAGAAAGGCCGAGACCGGTTCCGAAATCCTTTGTCGTGAAAAACGGATCGAACACCCGGGCAATATCTTCCTTTTTTATCCCCTCACCGGTATCGCGAATGGAAATGCATAGCGCTTCGTGCCGGTTCTCCGACTCCGGCAAAAGATGTGTCACGAGAGAATCACCGGTCCGGATTTCGGTCTCCACCGTGAGCTCGCCGCCGCGTTTCATCGCATCCATGGCATTAAGGAAAAAATTCAGAAAGACCTGCTCCATTTGATCTGAGTCAGCCCGGATGGTATCAAGGCTTGCCTCCAACGTCCGGTTGAGTTTGATCTCCTTTTGATACAACCGATGTTGAACGAGTTGGAGCGTTTTCTCCAGTACTTCGTGCACGTGCATTGGCCGGAGCAATGGTTTTGCCGGGCGTGCGAACCGAAGCAACTGATTGACCAGCGAGTCGATCCGGTCAATCTCGTGCACGATCAGGCTGGAAAAGGTTTCGCGGAAATCAGACTCGTGGTAGCGCTCCGGAAGGAGCTGAGCGAAAGTCTTGATCGAAACCAGCGGGTTCTTAATCTCGTGTGCCATTCCGGCTGAGAGCGTCCCGAGGCTGGCGAGGCGATCGCTGCGACGAATTTGCAGCTCGAGCCGTTTCACTGCGGTGATATCGGTCACCACCATTAGCGCGCCCAGGAGTTCGCCCCCCTGACCGCGAAAGGTTGCGCTGCTGGCGCGAGCAAATGTGCTTCCGGTCGCAGCGCGCAATTCAACTTCACGATCTTCCTGGCGCTCACCCGAAGTCAAAGTAGTCCGAATGATATCGCGCAATGGTGCCGGCAGATCGTCAACCGTTCGTTCTCCTCCGTTGCTATTTAAGCCGGCTATCTGCGCCGCTTCCTGGTTGAATACCGTAATATGGCCATCGGCATCGGCCGCTACTACTCCGGTAGTTAAATTCTGAAGTAATATTTCATTGTAGATGCGGGCGTTCTGGACTTCGGTGAACAGCACGGCGTTTTCAATTGCGACAGCAAGTTGACCGCATAACACCTGAAGCGCGCTCTGCTCGGTACTTCCATAAATGCGGCCGGAGAGCCTTGGTCCGAGAAGCATGATGCCAATGAGTTGTTCCCGTGAGAGAACCCCAACCGCGGCCGCAGCGCCGGCTGCTTCCAGCTGGCGGCGAATGGCAAAGGTGGTCACGGTGGCACGGACCCGATGAAGCTCTTCGAGGATGAGCGGTTCGTGATGAGTGGCCAACCATTGCACCAACGGCTCCTCCTCCTTGAATTGATCAACCGTCCCAGGTGAACTCGGATAGCTCTTTCGAAAAACTTTACGCTGCGCCAAGTAAATCGTTACGCTATCAGTGCCAACCGCTTCCCCGATCGTAGTCGCGAACCTACGCAACAAATCCGGCAAAGTAGTTACCGATTCCAGGATGACGGCAGCCTTGCTAACAGTAGCACGAAAATCGATTCCACGGCCACCGACAAAAAGACGGTCGGCTAGCGATTGAGAGAACCCACGCGCCGGCGCCATGGCGAAAGTGCAGACCAAAGCCGCGGCAATGTGAGCAAAAGTGTGATCCGCTGAATAAAAAAGAGAGGCTGTTACCTGGACTACCAGCCACCAAACCGCTCCGTAAAGGGCGAGCAAGTAGGTGGTGAGAACTCCATAAGATAGCGCGCGCCGCAGAAAAAGACCGACGTCCATGATCTTCCGCGTGGAAATCCCGTAGGCGATGATCAGTGTGAATAGTACGGCTCGAAGTGGCGCAAACCAAAACAACTGAGAGGGTGGAACGAAGAACCGTAATATCTGATAGGCGCCGAGAGTAAGAACCAGGATGGAGGTAGAGCCGAGTAAAAAGTAGCCGAGTTCCGATCGAATCCTACCGGAGCTATTCCTAAGATCGCGCAGAGAAGCGACAAGAAGAACAACCAAGGCACCTGTGAAAAAGTAAGCATAAAGATAGACGCCCCAGTCATAGATCGGCTGCGGGGCGGCTCCGGGTTGATTTGGGAAGCGTGCTCCCCTCACCAGAAGATCTGACTGACAGAAAATGATTGTGGCGAGCGCCAGGATGATCCATCCACAGGAGTGACGAATGAGATCTCGCCAGGTCGCGTCCGGCTTGACCGTCGAAAGCCGGAGGAAGTTTAACGCTAATAAAATCAGGACTGCGGCAGCAAATGCTACTCGCATGTTTGTGGCAACAATTGTCAGATCGTGGCTGGTCGAACCAAAGTAGAGACTTGCCAGCCAGCAAATCATGGCGATCGACAGGATGAGGAAACTTTGGGTCGCCTTGCGATGGCGATTGGTGACGAAAACAGCGAACCCCACCGCAGCCTGGATCACTAACGCCCCAAGAATCGGGACCTCTTGCCTGTTCATTAGCAAAACACTCGATGCATCACCAGCGAGCTGGCACTCCCCCCGAGACCGCGCACATTCAAAAGCGCCTGGTGGACTCTGGCTTTGCGCGCGCGCAGCGGAACAACATCGAGATCGCAATCAGGATCGGCGGTCTGATAATTTGCCGTGGGAGGGATTAGTTGATCACGGATCGTCAGGGCACAGGCTGCAATTTGGAGTGGCCCTGCCGCGGCCAGCGGATTCCCAGTGACGCCTTTGATGGAGCTAATCGGAATGGAATAGGCGTGGCGGCCAAACACCTCTTTGATAAATCGAATCTCGGCTGCGTCTAATATCGGATCTCCAGGTCCATAGGCCGATATGTAATCGATTTGGCTCTTTTCGCAGCCCGCGTTTGCCAATGCCAGCTCCATTGAGCTGCGCAGTCCGGATCCATACTGAGCCGGCTCAAGATCGCGTTGGGCGGCATAACCAGTTAGTTCGAGGTAAATACGTGCTCCTCGTGCTTCCGCCCGTTCGAGATTTTCAAGCACGAACATTCCGGCACCTTCTGCCAGGACCCCGGATTCCCGGTTTAAATCGAATGGTTTACTTGCACTTTCCGGACTTCCATTGTGGGGGACCGTTAGACCGCTGGCTACAAAAGCCGCCACCGTATGAGGAGTTATGGGCGCATCCGTCCCGCCGGCGATGGCCAGTTCTGCTTCTCCCGTGCGAATTGTCATGGCTGCGCTGGCAACAGCATCCAAGCCAGATGGACAGGCCGATGACACTGTCGCCGCATGCGCACGCACGCCGATTCGATCTGCAATGACATTGGCAGCTGCCTGCGGCTTCAATGCAGAAATGGCCGTTGGCGACATACCGTGAAAACCGTGCCGGTCGAAATCGCTAATTGAGCGTTCGATAATGTCCATCGCACTGGTGCTCACTCCAACGACAACCGGAGTGGGGCTCGGTAAATCTGCGTCATTAATCTCCAAGCCCGCGTCTTTGAGTGCCATCATCGTCGCGGCATAGGCGAACTGCGTGTGACGTGCCATTCGCTTCGGCTTGAGTTCTGGCTCGATATATTCAGATGGATTAAAATTCTTCACTTCCCCGGCGATTTGGCTTTTCAAATTGCTGGCATCAAAAAGAGTGATCGGTCCAATGCCGCTAGGCCCGTTGAGCAAAGAATCCCAGAAAGCTTCCAGCCCGATTCCGTTCGGCGCCAGCACTCCCATCCCGGTAATAACGACGCGGTTTCGCTTAACCATGATGCGGCTCCGCAGAGGAGAAATCCCCTCGTTCTACCTGAGGTGATTTCTGAACAAGCTTACGGTTGAAAACGGGCGAGCCTCCGGCGTCCATCAAAAAGCCAAATTCTAATGTCCCCACTAAATGCAGTCATTATATTTTCCATCCACCCTGCCCCAGCGAACTTATTCACAAATTTTCACTTATTCACAAGATCGATCTTGCATGCCGCTCATTTTTGTTTCACCCTCGGCCAAGCCCCGCAGCTCTTTTAGCCCTATAATTCACATGGAACACGGCACGGCCCTAGCTCTAATCCGCTCATAGTGCACATCTCTGCATCGCCTGATCCCGCCAAGGTCCTGATTATCGATGATGAAATCGGGCCACGCGAAAGCCTGCGCATGCTGCTCAAGCCGAGCTATCAGGTCCACACTGCGGAAAACGTCGAGACCGGCTTACAGCTCTTACAGGAAAAGCGCCCCGATACAATCGTGATGGATATTCGCATGCCCGGAATGAACGGGATTGATGGCCTGCGCAAAATCCGCGAAATCGATCCCCATCTTTCCGTGATAATGTTCACGGGCTTCGGCGCGCTCGAGACCGCCCAGGAAGCGCTCCGGCTCGGCGCTAACGATTACATCAATAAACCTTTTGACGCCGTGCAAATGCGCGAAGTGATCGGCCGGAACGTCGAGCGGACCCGTTTGCAGAGGCAAAGCGAGGTGACCGGACGCGAACTGCACGAACTGAACGAGCGACTTCGCAACGAGCTCGCGCAAAAAGAACGACTCGCGTCTCTCGGTCAGGCGTCCGCTGAATTTGTCCACGATCTGAGTAATCCACTCACCATCGTCTGGGGTTATGTTCAAATTTTGGCCAAGAAGTTGGAACAATCCGGTGACGGGAATAACGGCGATCGAAACACGAGCTCACCTAGAGAATTGCATATTATCGAACAAAATGTGCGCCTTTGCCGTGAACTTCTCACGATGTGGCAAAGCTATGGCAGGGTCGGCGCATCCAAACCGAAGCCAGTCTCGACGTCCAGCATCGTCCAGGATGTCAGCAGGAGCGTTACCGCCATGGCCTCGCAAAACGGTGTCCAACTGGACTGCGAAATTGCCGAGGAAGAATTGATAGTCCTCGGCGATCCGACGCAGCTGACGCGTGCGTTGCAGAATGTCATTGTGAATGCCATCCAGGCTGCGACCGAGAAGCATGGCAAGGTGGTTGTGAATTGCCAGGAAAAGGACCTTTACGCTGATATCCAGGTGCGAGACACCGGATACGGAATTGCTGAAGACGAAATTGGGAAAATCTTCGAACCCTATTTCACGACCAAACAGGGGAAAAACGGCACCGGCCTCGGGCTCTACATTACAAAAAAAGTGATCGACGACCATAACGGATCGATCGAGGTGGCCAGCACCCTGGGAGTCGGAACCACTTTCACCCTGCGGCTGCCCCTGCACGATAAGTAAGCTGCAGTTTCACTTGTCAGGCCGCGGCAGTTTCGTTTTGCTGCGAGCGTGTCGTCTGCCTACCGGATCGCTTCGCCGTTTTTAATTCGCCTTGCCGGCGTTCCATTTGATGTTCTTGAGGAGCTGGCGACGCCAAACGTTTTCGCCGCCGCGCGCCATCTGCTTGCGGGGGAAAACGAGCTCCATCAGGTCAAAAATACAGCTCTGGAATTTGTCACTCGACGTGATAGCGGCCTTAGCTCTGAAGAGTTCGCAGCGTGGCGCATCGCCATTCGTCGCGACAAAATTCCCGAGCATAAAATTCCACAACAGCTCCAAGAATACTCGCGGCTCGCGACGGCCGCCAGGCAAGCACGTTCGCAACTGGAAGATCAGCTTGAAGAGGAATTGACCGGAGCGCGCCGGGCGCTGCTGCAAACCAGCCAGCGGATTCTTCCGCGCTATCTCGTCTTCGGCTCGGGCGATGTTCATCACCTGATCGATCACTCCGGCGGCGAGCTTCCGCCGCGCAATAGTCGGAACCGCGAACGGGAACGTCACCGTCTCCTTTATCTCCAGCGTATTGCCGCGAAGAACGATACCTTTGGCGAATTCGGCCCTTCCGCCTGGGGTTCGGCCATTCAAAGTGGTTCCCTGAATTTTGAACCGCGTCCGGGGATCGCGCGTCGCGAAGTTTTTCTCGAACGCTGGACGGCGCATGCTCTGGCCGCAGCGATCAATTCCGACCCGCAAACCTTTTTGGAGCGCCGGCCACGGCTTAATCCGAATGGCATTCTGAACGACAATCATCTCATCTTCGTGGATAGCGGCGACGTGATCGCTCTTACGCCGTCGGAAATAGAACTTGTCAGGCAATGCAATGGCACAACGTCAATCCACGCGCTGATTCAGTCCGCGAATGGAGACAGGTCCGCTGCGGCGCCCGTCAATGGAGGGCTCGATCTTATACGCGGTTTGATCGCCAAAAAGATCCTGATCGCTGCGCTGGAAGTTCCGGCGCTCGAACCCTTCGCCTTCCAGATTTTGCGTGAGGATATCGCGGCCTGGAATGAGGGACCGGCGCGGGAGCGTTGGTTGCCGCTTGCTGATTCACTGATTAAGTCCAGCGCGGACTTTTCAGGAACAACCGAGCCAAATCAGCGCCAACAAATTTTATCTGCGGCGCGCGCGCAGCTTTCCCAACTCGGCGCGGAACGCAAACCAGGTCAGCGCTCGCTTTATGCCGCGGTCAATCCGATCGCGGAAGAATGTTTTCGCGATTGCGAATTCGAAATCAATGAAACGATGCTCGACGAAGTCGTAACCGACGCCGAACCATGGATCGATTTTTGGCGCGATAATTATGCTTTCGTTGCGTCGCGCGTTGCCGCCGGTTTGCGCTTGGTATTAGACAAGGTTGGAAAAAATGCGCTGCCGCTGCCCGCGTTCCTGCGCGCCTGTGAAACGGCCAGGCTTCCCTTAACCGGTCCAGGCCTCGTTGGCCTGGCCGTGATGGCGTTTCAGGAAATTAAAGCTGCTTTTCGAGAACGACTGAAACCGCACGCCCATCTCTCTGAGTACGAACTCACTGTCGCGGATTGCCATTTTGTGCGCGAAAATTTTTCCTACCAGAAATTCGACGAATTCACTTTCCCTTCCGCCGATTTGCAACTTGCCGCCAAATCACTGGACGCGATTTCGCGAGGCGAATATCGCTGGATCGTGAGCGAGTTGCATCCGGCCGCCGCCACCTTGCATCATTGTATGTACTGGAGTTGCCCCGATCACGCTGCTCTTTCCCGTGCTCTTCAATCAAGTACTAGCGGTAAACCATTTTTTCATTTCGGTTTCTTCGCCGCTGATTTTACCGCGCATACTACGGTGCGGATTTTCGATGCCCTGCCAGAGCAGGCAATCTTCGCTTCGCCTCAGCGCGGCAATCCGCGCTGGCACTCCGTTTCGCCAGCGCAGGCTGAAGTTTTCATCGCGGAAGACGGTGACGTCGCCCTTCGCGCGAGTGGTCAATATCTCGGTTCTTTTGCGCGCAATTGGATCATTCCGCTTGGGTTTCATCCATTCCAATTCGGGTTGGCGCCGCAGACACCGCGGCTCCGTTGCGGGCGCGTCATTGTCCAACGCCGCAGCTGGACCGTCTCCAGTGAGGAAATGGGCGGTGGGAATTTCTCCGGCCTTTCGCCAGAACTGGTTCTCGCCGTTGAAAGATTGCGCGCCGCCAAAGATTGGCCCCGCTTTGTTTATATTCGCCCGACCGAACAGGCATTGCGGCGCAGCGGCGCGGAAGGCCGCGACAAAGATACCAAACCGGTTTTTATCGATCTCGAAAGTTATCTTTTCCTGGAAATTTTTCATCGCTGGCTGAGTAAAGCCGGCGAATTGGAAATTACTGAAATGTTACCCGCGCCCGACGACCTTTGGTGGCAAGAAGCCGATGGCCGCCGCACTTTTGAGCTGCGCACGCTGATCGTCCCGCGATGACACGATGAAAATCATTGCCATCGCGAATCAGAAGGGCGGCGTTGGCAAAACAACGACGACGGTAAATCTCGGCGCTGCACTGGCGGAACGCGCCCAACGCATTCTGCTCATCGATCTCGACCCGCAGGGCAACGCCACCAGCTCCCTCGGAATGCAAGACTTCGAAGGGGAAAGCCTCTACGATCCTTTGCTGGGCGAGACCGTAATTGCTGACAAAATTTTGCCGACTCGATTAGATCATCTTTTTCTCGTTCCAGCCGACCTCGATCTTGCCGGCGCGGAAGTCGAGATTGCCCGCATGCCGGATCACTTACTGCGGCTGGCGCGAACATTGCAACCGTTGCGTGCGGACAGCGCCTTCGATTTTGTTTTGCTCGATTGTCCCCCTTCACTGGGAATTCTCATGAGCAACGCACTCGCAGCGGCCGATGAAATTCTGACCCCGATTCAATGCGAATACTTCGCGCTGGAAGGTCTGGTCAAAATTGTGCGCGTGGTCGAGCAAGTGCGCGATTCCGGAGCAAATCCGAATATCCAAATCGGCGGTATTCTCATGACGATGTTCGACAGCCGGACAAATTTGAGCGCACAGGTGGTCGCGGAGGTGCGTCAACATTTTGCCGCAAAAGTTTACGACACCGTCATTCCCCGAACGGTGCGCTTAAGCGAGGCACCGAGTTTCGGCAAAACCATTTTGGAATACGACAAGAGCGGCGCCGGCGCGCGCGCCTACCGTACTTTGGCGGAGGAATTCACTCGGCGCCACACCCCAATTGCAGCCACCGCTCCCGAGTAATCGCGAAAACAAATGTCGGGAAACCTCTAAAGGTTGTCTCCCTTTCCAGAATCATTCCATTTTTTTCCGCCACTCGGCGCGATGGGTGATTTTCGGGATGAATCAAAGAGATGACGTAATCGAGTTTTAGGTCGGAAAACCATGATCGCGAACGGTGCGCACTGCTTCACTAGCGAGTCCCCGGTTCCGACAACCCCTGTCCATTCTGTAACCAATCTCAATTTCCATTTTGCCATCGACTTCGTGGTGAAAAAAGCCGCAATAGCCCGCAAGCGTTTCGCTCGATCGCACAATCATGGCGAATTGTGATGGCATGCAATCCGGTCCCAGCCGATCACTCTATCGAGGAAACTCTTCGTTTGCTCGTGCGTCATCGGCCCCATCGAGAAACGCATGAAATCCTTGTTCGCCATTAATTCCGCCATGCGATCGAGATCGTCGGGGGCGAATGGACGCAGAATTAAGCGCGAAGTTTCGAGAATCATTTTGCCACGTTTAGCCGCAGTCTTTGGCCGCGGCGTTCGATCAATCACATACAATTCGGAGTCGAGCTACGACTCATAATTAAAGATGCGAGCGGACGAACCAGATAGGTGGCGACCGGCACCGGTGCCGGAGACGAATAGCCTCGCTAAAGTTGCGGCGGCCGCGCAAGAGTGCACCGCCTGTCCGCTCTACAAAAAAGCCACGCAAACGGTCTTCGGCGAAGGCCCGAAGCACGCCGCCATGTTTATGATCGGCGAGCAACCGGGCGATTATGAAGACGTGGCCGGGAAACCATTCGTCGGACCAGCGGGAAAAATTCTTGATCGGGCGTTGGAGGAAGCTGGAATTAATCGGGACGAAGTTTACGTGACCAACGCGGTGAAACATTTCAAATGGGAACCGCGCGGGAAACGACGGATTCATCAGAAACCAAGTTCGCGCGACATCGCCGCCTGCCGGCCCTGGTTGGAAGCGGAGCTGCGTTTGGTCGAGCCCAAGCTTGTTGTTTGTCTCGGCTCAACCGCGGGTCAGACAATCTTTGGACCGAGTTTTCGCGTCACGAAAGAACGCGGCAAAGTTCTATCGTCGCATCTCGCGCCAAAAGTTGTGGCAACTGTTCACCCTTCCTCGCTCCTGCGTCAGCCGGATGAAGAATCGCGCGAACGGGAATACGCTCGGTTTGTTGCTGACCTCCGCGTGGCGGTAAAAACAGCGAACGAGAAGTAAAATCTCAACGCCGGTCGTTTGGGTGATCACATGAAATTCGTGTGATCTGCGAGCAGTGGGGGTTCCTCGCCCCGAAAGCGTTCCGGCCTCCGGGGGATGACGAACAAGCGACCGAAATTAGGTGCTCGGACTTACCGATGGAGTGGCTGACGCTGTCGGCGAAATACTTGCTCTCTTTTCCTCTCGTTTCACTTTTCGCGCTTCCTTCTCCGCCTTCTCCGCTTCGGTCAGGGGGCCAAGCTTCACGATTTTCGCCTCCATCGAACCATCAGGCATTTTGTAATACGAACCCCTCACTTCCTCGTTCGAAACGACGTCTTTCATCGTGGCGGGCTGACCGCCTCTGGTAATGATAGTCTTATCGGTGATCTTGAGCGAATGCGACGTTTCTTTTCCAGCAATGGTGAATGTCTTTGCCTTGTCATCTACTGCGGCAATGATGCCTTTGAAGGGAGTAGCTCGTACCTTGCCCCCAGGCGAAGCCGCTGCTGCAGGGGACGCATCCGCATCTGTGGAGCTGCTGGCGTCCGGTGAAGAAGGTTTTTTTCCTGCGGCCTCGGTAGGAAACGGGAAGCAAATGACGACAGTCGCGAAAAACGCGGCTATTATTACGAGATTATTCTGTTTCATGTGTCGATAAAGTTGTCCACTTACAATGTTGATGCGGCGCGTCGGTGCATCCTATGAAAGATGTGGCAAGGCGAAAATGCAAGGCGTCCGGTTTGAAAAACTAACTGATCATAGGGAGCTTCTTTCGATTCCCCGGTCGATTACTCATTTGAACTGGAAACCTGAAAAGGAGAGGGACTGTCACCGGCAGGAAACAACCCCTCGCTCGATTCAGGTTATTCAGCCCGAAGAATGCGCGCCGATGTTCGCCGGCGTCCGGCTCTTATAGGCCGCGTTACGTGGCGGCAGGTAAGGAGATTCAGCTTATATCTCCTAAGTCTCGCAATCCCGCGTGCCTAGAGGCAGCAGCGAGCCTGAAGGCTTCGTTTCGCTATATAAACCAACGGAAAAGGTGGCTTTGCCGCGTTCGCTAAAACCAAAGAACCTTTGAAGGGCGAAAATAAGAGAAAAGAGGGAGAATTAATGCCAACCAAACGAGCGCGAAAAACGAGCAAACACATAGTCATCGAACCACATAAAGGACATCGCCGCTACGTGAGGCGCAGCAAAACAGACTAATTTAAAAAAGAGGTCGATGTAGGAAGATCGCTCGCAGCAGATCGCCGCCCGAACGCAAAAGCGAAGTCGCAAAGAAGGCACGCAGATCGAGCCGACACCAAACGAAGCGTCGGCGTCGTCGAAGCCGTCGTGCGAAAGCCGACTGGTGGTTAGTTAATTTAGGATTTGCGGTTTCCGAATAGACAACCTACAGCGAACTGCTCAGCATGTTTTTGCGCGTATTGATCCTCGCGGCCTTCATCACGTCGGCTATGATGCCGATGGAGGCGGCCGAACAATCAATTGGTGATACGGGGAGGCAGGTTGTCTCGACACCAACGCCGACTCCCCATCGGAAGAAGAAATCAAGGAAAAAACGATCGCCCTCTGCTTCGCCGGTAAGGGTAAAGAAGAAAACGGCGTCACCGTCGCCAAGTCAGGAGGAAGAGAAATCGCCGTCGCCTTCACCGTCCGAGACCGCGTCGTTACCAACTCCGGCAGCGAGCGGAGCGGTAGCACCGACCTCAACGGTTCCCCCGTCACCCAGCGAGATGCCCGCGCCACAAAAATCAGTGTTGCCGCAGAACAAAGGCCTAGGAGCTCCCAACGTCACGTTATCACCCGAAGCAATAACGAATTTTGAGAGTTATCCCCCAAAAGTGCAGAAGCTACTTACTTCGGCGCTCGAACTCACCACGCGCAACCTCGATTACAAATATGGCTCCGCCGATCCGGCGAATGGTGGGATGGATTGTTCCGGGTTTGTTTACTACGTGCTCAATCAAAACGGCGCCGCCCCCTACGTACCTGATGACTCCAAGGACCAATACATTTGGCTTCGTAGCGCAGGCACCTTCGAGCCCGTGGTCAGTGGTAAGGACGATTCCTTCGAGCTCAATGGGCTAAAACCGGGCGATCTTCTCTTTTGGAGCGGAACGTATTCGAGCGAACGCGATCCTCCGATCACTCACGTCATGATTTATCTCGGACGCGAAAAAAAAACCGGCGCGCGTGTGATGGTGGGCGCGAGTGACGGACGCACCTATCAGAGTCAGCAGCGCTTCGGCGTCAGCGTTTTTGAATTCAAAATGCCACAGACGGAAAATAGCGAAGCGTATGAAGGAAGAGAGCGTCCACGCTTTATCGGTTATGGGCATATTCCGCGTTTGAATGAATGAAGTTTTGGCGATGGTCTGAGACGATCGGATCTTCGTGGCTTTCGGCGCTCCCGCAGCATAGCCCCCAACTCCAGAAACGCGCTCAGCAGCTCGTCAGAATGAACCATGTAGCGGCGCCCTTCGCGATGGGCCTCAACGATCCAACGCCAGCCAAGGGGCGTAACGGCACTGCGGGCGCGCGCGTCTTGGTAGGAAAAAGGCGCGAACAAACTGTTGATTTTTCAATCCAGTAAGTCCAAATGCCGGTTTTAGAGCGAAACAAAACCGTGCCAATCCGAGATATGCTCCTATGGACAGCCGTTTTACCCGTCGCGTTCCTGTCATCATCGGTGCTCACGTTGTTGGGGTTTGAATATGGCGCCAGGCCCGCCCGCAAAGTCGCGGGCGAATCAACAGGCAAAGTGGTCGAGTGGATTATCTTTGCTGTTCGTAGCGTAATTTTCGTTGCTGCCGGGACTCTGATTGCTCCGTCAGCCGGGATCGCAGTCGCGATTATCCTTGGGGTAATTCATGCACTCGCGAGCGAAAACCCCATTAATAATTCCGCTTGTCGGCTCGCGACTGTTCTCGGTACATCCGGCGCTGTAGGCTATTTCATCGCTGCACTGGGATAATATCCCGACACTGGAGAGTCGTAATTCGATGCGCGCGCCGAAAACACGCACGCGCGAACATTTCCTCTTTTCTCCGTAACTCCGGAATGCATCAGGCGCGATTATCCATCGCGATGATGTTTCTGTTGTTTGGTTTATCTTTTTCTACTTCGGGCGCAACGCTGCCGTCTGGTCTTGTTGAGACTACCGTAGCCAGTGGGCTTGTCTCGCCCACAGCAATGGCAATTGCACCGAATGGTCGGATATTTGTTTGCTCGCAAACAGGAGCATTGAGAGTAATTAAAAACGGAGTTTACTAGCCACTCCGTTTGTGACCCTCTCCGTGGACTCGGTGGGAGAGCGAGGGCTTTTGGGTGTTGCCTTTGATCCGCATTTTACTTTGAACAAATATTTATCTCTATTATACAGTTCCCGGGACTCCCTCACACAATCGTGTGGTTCGGTTCACCGCCAACGGCGATGTGGTTTTACCAGGTAGTAGGGTAATCCTCCTTGAGTTGGACCCCCTCTCCACAGCCACTAATCATAATGGCGGCGCCCTTCACTTTGGACCCGATGGCAACCTTTATATTGCCGTGGGAGACAACGCCAACGGAAGTAACTCTCAGAATTTGAGTAATCTTCGTGGAAAAATTCTTCGCATAGCTCCTGACGGCACAATTCCTCCTGACAATCCATTTGTACAATCGACCACGGCCCGCCATGAGATTTGGGCATTCGGTCTTAGGAATCCATTTACGTTTGCATTCCGAGGGACGACAAATTTTATGTACATCAATGATGTCGGCCAATCGACTTGGGAAGAAATCGATCTAGGGCAAGCCGGTGCAAATTATGGCTGGCCCGCGACCGAAGGACCAACGACCAATCCAGCATATACGAGTCCGATTTATTATTACGGCCATAGTGACGGGTGCGCGATCACTGGCGGAGCATTTTATTCGCCCAGTACACCCAATTTCCCGTCGTCCTATGTCGGTAAATATCTTTTCGGCGATTACTGCTCAGGCTTTATCCGAATGCTGGATCCCTCAACAGCTCAGGCCACTAATTTTATCACCGGCGCATCACAGCCAGTGGACATTCAAGTGGGAGCCGACGGTAGCCTTTATTACCTCGCTCGGGGCACAGGCTCCGTTATGAAGATTCGTTATACGACAAACCCCTCGCCGGTAATTACCACTCAACCGACTTCACAACTGGTTTCAGTGGGTAATCCAGTTACGTTTTCAGTCACTGCCAGTGGCCCTTCTCCCTATAGTCATCAATGGATGAGAAATGGCGTAAATATCAGTGACGCTACTGCTCGAACGTACAGGATCGCTTCGACGACTTTGTCAGACAATGGGGCACGATTTCGGGTTCGAGTGAGCAATGCTTTTGGCAATACTTTGAGTAATGTAGCCCCTCTCTCTGTTACTTCCGATAAACCACCACTTGGACGAATACTTACACCCGTTCAAGGCACGACTTATTTCGGCGGTATGGTAGTTAACTATTCGGGCTCTGCTTTTGATTTTGAAGATGGAGATTTGCCGGCCTCCGCATTTACTTGGCAAGTGGACTTCCACCACGACACCCACCTTCATCCATTTATTGCAGCAACAACAGGAAGTAAAACGGGCACCTTTACCATTCCAAGTCGCGGCGAGACATCTTCCAATGTGTATTATCGTATAATTCTCAAGGTGAAGGATTCGGCCGGCTTAACCCGGACCGTCACTCGGGACATCTTACCACGCAAAGCAGATATGACCTTTGCTACCACTCCAGCGGGCCTGCAAATCACTTTGGATGGTGAACAGCGCGTGACACCGTTTACAGTGACTGGAGTTGTGGGAATTAAAAGAGCAATTGCAGCACCAAGCCCACAAACTGTGAATGGATTAAGTTACGTTTTTCAATCATGGTCGGATGGACGTGGCAGAAGTCACGAGATTAGCACACCCGCTGTAAATACGACATACACGGCTAACTTTATTAGACCTTAATAGCGCGTTGTCAGAAGTATCGCGGAGCGTGGGGCGTTCGAGGAATTGCGTTTCCGTCATTTCCGTTCCGCGCTACGCCAGTCGTTGACATTGTGTTGACGATACGATCGTCTGAAATGATCGCGTAGTGTCGCAACTGTCCGCGCTCCGTCGAAGGGACGATCTGCGTCAGCGGGCAAGATACTAGATAATGAGTCCCTGCTCTAACCGCTGAGCTACAGGCCCACAACGATCCCGGAATTAAATCATTCGAATCGTTTGCGACCAACTCTGAAAACAACTGCCGGGTGCAATATTCGGAATGGCAGCATCGTGCAGCATTGCGACCGAAATTCCAATTAGCTCTGCGCCGCCCTGCGATTCACGTGCGTTAGAGTCATGCTGGCAGAATGCAGCGCATTTATCGCGTAACAATCGTACTGCTTGTCAGCGACGATTTCCCAATATTTGATTGGCGGCATGACGCCCACAGTCAACTAATCCTATGCAACAGCGACAAACGATCATCGAAATTCGGCCTTGTACGGGCGGCTGGCAGTGTTACGAGGGTCCCGGTGTCCAACCGTACTGGACCGGCGACTCGGCCAAAGAGGACGCACTCGATTACGCCACTGCGCCCGCAAAATTCGAAGGCGACGAATTTCGCGGGCTCATTTTCCGTCTACTGAGAGATAATAGCAAATCGGGTTGCTCACTATTTTCGGAATCGCTTGCCGAAAAATCGTTTCGCCATGATAATTGTTGCTCTTCTTTGGGGGTATAGCTCAGTTGGTAGAGCGTCTCGTTCGCAATGAGAAGGTCAGGGGTTCGAATCCCCTTACCTCCAGTCTTCGCGCTTCCTAGGGGAGATCGAAGACCGCCGCGCCGGCGCTTGCCAAAGGCGGACACTCAGCGACCGCATTCAATCTTTTCCAAAAAAGTTAACGTAGGATGCGAAAATCCGCGGGCAGGGTAACTTTTGCAGCAGGTCCATCGTGATCGATTTGCCCACCCACACTACCACCGCCGGGAAAATTGGCGGTGTCGTCGTTAACCGCGACCTTCTCCGGTGGTGGCGAGATGGTCGATTGTCCTTTGGCTTTGAGGGCGTCGTTTAACGCCGGCAAATCTTTTGCGACCAGCCCGGCAAACTCTTTCGAAGCATCGGCAAGCTCGCGTTTCAAAGCGTCGAAGTAGGCGAGTTGATAGTCGCCCGGTTTGCCTTCGTAGCTCAGGAGCGCGCCATAAAGCTGATCGGTGTGCTCGCGCAAGCGCTCTTCGCCTGTAATCGCGCCACCTTCTTTAGTGGCGACGATTTGCTTGCGAACGGCGTCCACTTTGCCATCGAAATCGCTCACGCGTTTCTTTAATGGATCGGACTCCGGCAAGGGACTGCTCGTTTTTGCCAGGGCGTCGCGCACAAACAATATACGATCCATTAACGCACTCTCATCTTCGAACAACGCCCGAACCTTCATTGCGGCATCGAACTGCGCTTTACGGTCGGCCTCGCTAAATTTTGCCCGTCGATCGAGCCCAATCGTAAGCTTTGTTTCGGTCGCTTTCCCATTTTTCGTTAGGCGCACGGTGTAAACACCAGGCACAAGACGGGGGCCGCGGATACCATTGAAAGCAACTTGCGCTGCCGGTGGAACGCGGGGGGGTTTCGCCCGCATGCTCCAGGTGACGCGATTCAAGCCTGGTCGTTTGCTGGCCGGTAGTTCGTCAACTACTTGTCCGGAAGAATCGAGCACTTCCAGCTTCAGTTTACCAAAGAGATGTCGTGCCTTCTGGTAGTAAGTAATGACCGCGGCGTCTGGCGGATTATCGCCAATAAAGACGGCATCGCCGTTGGCCCACCCACCACTGCCTTCTATGCGCTGCTGTACCGGGCGGGCCGAAACAAAGGCTGCCTCTTGCGGAAGAAGCTCGGGGGTTAGGGCGCGCCACGGCGTGATATCATCGACAATCCAGATCCCGCGGCCATGCGTGGCCAGAACAAGATCATTTTCGCGTGGCTGAATTGCCAGATCGCGCACTGCCACCGCCGGGAACCGGCCGCCTTTGAATTGCGCCCATGCCTTCCCACCATCAATCGAAACGTAAAGACCAAACTCGGTCCCGAGAAAAAGCAGGTTCGGTTTCACGACATCTTCCTTGATAACGTGGGCGTAACCTCGAATACCCTTCGTATCCTGCGTCGCCACGAGTGGCACCCAGGTTTTCCCGTAGTCACTCGTGCGAAAGGCGTACGGTGCCATGTCACCAAAAGTATGGCGATCGAAGGCGACATAGGCAGTGCCGGCGTCGTAGTTACTGGCCTGGACCCAGCTTACCCAGGAGTTTGGCGGAAGGCCGGGAACGTTTCCGACCACATTGTTCCAGCTCTTAGCTCCATCGCGAGTAAGCTGCAGATTGCCATCGTCGGTTCCCACCCAGATCACATTCTTGTCCTTGGGCGATTCGCTGATGGAATAAATAGTCGTATGCATCTCCGCGGCGGAGTTATCGACGGTGATCCCGCCCGACTGTTCCTGTTTTTGTTTCTCCGGATCATTTGTCGTCAGATCAGGCGAAATGCGCTCCCAGTTCTGACCATGGTCGCGGGAGCGAAAGAGAAATTGCGCGCCGATATAGAGTGTCCCTTTCTCGTTAGGCGAAAGCGCCATCGGGGTATTCCAATTCCAGCGCAGTTTTTCCTTGTAGTTCGGCTTGGGTTGAATGTCGCGCTGTTCGTGGGTATAGCGATTTACCCGGCCAATATAACCACCCTGATATTCGGCATAGAGGTAATCGGGATCGCTCGGATCAGGGAAGCAGAAGAAGCCATCACCATTAAACATGTTTTCCCAACGGGAATTGGTGATGCCGCCGGGATACTGCGAGTCCCCGACCCAGGCGCTGTTGTCCTGCAATCCGCCATAGACGCGATACGGGTCCTGATCGTCAACGCTAACATGGTAGAACTGCGAGACGGGAAGGTTGTCGCCTTTCCACCATTTGCTCCCGCTGTTGTAGGAATACCACATCCCGCCGTCATCCCCGGAAAAGACCGTTTGCGGATTGGTTGGATCGATCCAGACGCAATGAACGTCCCCGTGCATCCCGCCAAACCCGCCAACCGCGGCAAAGCTTTTCCCCGCGTCCTCACTTACGATCATTGACCCGTCGGTCTTAAAAAGGCGGTCGGGATTTTTAGGATCAACTATCAAACTGGCAAAATAAAAGGGCCGCCAAACCATCCACTGGCTCTTATCGCGCTTGTCCCAAGTGCGGCCGCCATCATCGGAGACGAAGAGCGCGCTATCGGTGGATTCAACAAAAGCGTAAACCCGCTTCGAATTCGACGGTGCAATCGCAACCGCAATCCGGCCAAATGGTTTTTTTGGAAAACCCTTGCTGTTCTCCGCCGTGATCTCATTCCAGGTATTGCCACCATCGCTAGAGCGAAACAGCCCGCTCCCCGATGGCGCGTTCGGACCATCGCCACCGGAACGAAAAGTCCAGCCTTTGCGCCGAAAATCCCAGAGCGCCGCGAACATCACATTCGAATCATTGGGATCGATCGCGACGGCGGAACATCCCGTCGAAAGATTACTGCCTTTGAGTGCGAGCTCCCAGTTTTTGCCGCCATCCGTTGTGCGATACAGCCCGCGATCCGGCGAGTCGCCCCAAAGGGCGCCGGGCACACTGGCGAAAACAGTGTCGCTGTTTTTCGGGCTAACGACAATTTGGGCAATGCGCTCCGACTTCGGTAACCCGGCGTTGGTCCAGGTCTCGCCGCCATCGGTTGATTTGTAGATGCCGTCCCCAATTGACACACTGTTGCGGGTCCACGATTCGCCGCTGCCGACCCAGATATTTCTGGAATTCTTCGGATCAATTGCGATCGCGCCGATCGATTGCGCTGACTGTTCGTCGAATACCGGACGAAAGCGCGTGCCGCCGTCATCCGATTTCCAAATGCCGCCGCTGGCTGCGCCGACGAAAAGGGTAATCTTGCCCGAAGGCTCTTTCAC